>Ga0315277_10001559_pt1 | contig 33244 bp, 21 predicted proteins | sample YL17G05_15_MG_FD_203695 | JGI IMG/M metagenome (GOLD analysis project Ga0315277, IMG submission 203695) | Sediment microbial communities from Yellowstone Lake, YNP, Wyoming, USA - YL17G05_15 | ecosystem: Environmental > Aquatic > Freshwater > Lake > Sediment | place: USA: Wyoming | collected...
TGAAATAGACACCATCGCATTCCGCCTGAGGATTTGGATTGGCATCTGCGACGGCAACGGGAGGCATTTTATCAGCGTATACTATGAGATCGAACTTAAAGAAAGCCGCTAACGGATCATCCCAGGCGTCATTATGAACGCCAAAGTCGTTTGCGTAGGTTTTGTCAGTGCACTCGGCAATTACCCAATATGTTTGACCGATATTGCCTGTTATGTGGTTTGCAGGGACTTCAAGGTGGTAAGTGTAATAGTGGCCGCCTTCTCCTATAGGGGTCATGTCCTGAGTAGTAGCCTCGTATACATAATCCAATACTGTTGATTCAATCTTTATGGTGTAGTCCTTCATTACGCCGCCAGAAAGAGATGCATCCCAGTTCCAGATGCTCACATCAAGTTTTATGCTGCCGCCTTTCTGGCTTTCGTCAATATAGTAAACATCGCTATTATCTACGACGCTTATAGCCACGGCCTCCGGTGCGTTTGCCGGGTGATTCAACTCGTCGGTCCCTTTCCAGTTGGCTATTACGGCATAGCCGAAAGTCAAATTCTTGTCGTCCGGGAATCGGATGTAGTAGTTCCGTTCGTTCTTCACTGCGAACGCATGGAAGACCCCGTGATTCTGGCTGTTTGCGGGATCGGACAGCCAATCCCAGAGATCGTCATTTTTTTCGAGTGCGGTCGCGTAATATTTGTAGGGACACAGGGTAGCAGTCCCCTGGAATCCAGGGGTCGCCAGGGCTCCCTTTGTATATGAGAACAGTGGCGCAGCACCAGTGAATTCCTTGAAGTTAAACCACCTCGTGTACCCATCCGGGGCGCCATAACCATCTACCGGATCCGCCAGCATCATCTGGTCGACACCAGGAGCCGGGTAGATAAGTTTCCCATCACCATAATTCAGGGTCTTTGAACCGTCCCCCATGAAAACCCCCCTTACATCGTACCCTCTGAATTCGTCAAGGCCGGTGAACGGGTGTCTGAAGCCAACATCGATATCGACATCAATGTAGCCGTTTCCATCGATGATTTTGTTTATCCAGAAGGTCATGTTCTGGGGATTGGGGTTCAGGAACATTACAACATTGCACGTAAACATTGCTTGGCGGTTGGAAACCACCGTTGCAGCTTTCGCGGCGATGTCGATATTGACATCATAGAAGCCAAAAAGGGCTGTAGTGGAATGTCCTGAGCGGTCGGCCTTTGCATCAATGGTATTGGGCTCGGTCAGTGGCCGGGAAGTGCCACCTGCGCCTGAGCATCCCAGAGCGATAAGGCTATATAGTACGGCTACTACCGCAAAGAAACTTGGGTGCCTCATTGCGCCCTCCAGTCGATTATGTAAGAAACCTATGGGCCCCTTTTATCCATTTAGATGCGTAAAATTAATTTAATGATAGCCCAAGCAAAAATTAAGCCTAAAAAGGCATTTCCACTAACCGGAGGGGCAAGGTTTGGTGATCGAACAGCACCCCGTAAGTTGACAGCCAACTTGTCAGAAGAAACGACTCAAGTCACGTCCATCGAAAACCTGTGCAGCCCCTCGCCTTGTGAGGGTGAGGATGCCTGCTACAAGAGGATTCCACACGCGGGTATATTGCGAGTACTAATGGATTATTCTCCCTGCATTCTTGCGAAAAAAAGCTTCGGGTTGAAAACAAGTCGACCTATATCGCTTGTTCCCGAAGCATTCTGATGTCGATTATAGCGGGGGATGGATTTGAACCATCGACCTTCGGGTTATGAGCCCGACGAGCTACCAGCTGCTCCACCCCGCGTCGTCTGGATAACGGGAAGATTCTACCAGATATGAAGGGCATTATCAAATGGGGTAAACAAGCTCATTGGAACACAAGCTTATTGGAACACAAGTTTATTGGGATGCAAGTCTGTTGGGATGCAAGGTTATTGAGAGGTTGCAAAGGATATAGTGCTGCTGAATCGGTCCGTCGATATCCCAGCTCTCCCTTATAGAAAATTAATCACTATCATCCTTCTTCCCGTTCGAATAAGCGTATGAGTTCTTTTGCATAGGCAATTGCGGCTGTTGTATTTGCTATCGTTCCATCAATTTGCGCTTCTTCAATCTTGTCTAGAAGAAGCCCGACCCTTGGGCCGGGTTTTACGCCCAATTCTTCGATGAGCATACGACCGGTCATCAATTTGGGCGGCTTTGCGATAATCTGCGCCCTGTTGAAGAATGTATCAAACAGCAGCCGGCATATTTCATACTCCCTGTTGATCATTTCCTCGGTGACGGCCGGACCCCTTGCGGCAAGCCGGTCGGCAAGGCTGAATAACGCCAAATCCGCGCCTTCAACTCCCAAGTCCTTAAAATACCGGTAAAGCTGTTTGTGCAAGTTATTGGATTCGAGGTGTATCTGGCCCGGGCGCATATGGGCATCGATGAGCTTGAGGACATAGCTGATTTCCCGCTTGCTGAGCCTCAGGTCAATTAAATATTCCTTGGCCATTAAAGCGCTCAGCTTCTCATGCCCGATGAAATGCAGCCTCCCCTTTTCATCCTGCGTAGCGCACCCGGGTTTTCCAATATCATGAAGTATCATCCCCAACTTCATCAGGCTTAATATACAATGCCCCGATTGATATTTCGCCTGTAAACGGTCGCGCATCTTCTTTTCGAAACCGGCCATGCGCGGGTCTTCCAAAAGCCGGGGATTCTCAAGCTCCTCTATGGCCGCAAGCGTATGTGAATAGACATCGAGATGATGGAAATCATTCTGCGGGAATCCCTTCGCTACACCAAGTGCAGGGAAGAGCCTGGTTAAAAGTCCCACTCCCTCCATTGCCTCAAGGGCCTTGGCCGTACCGGTGAAGCTCAACAGCTCGAACAATTCATCGCGTATTCTCTCCGGGCTTATCCTTTCGAGGCCGAATAATTTCTGAGGGATTAAGCGGTAGGAAAAATCATCGATCCTGAAATCGAATTTGTATGCGAACCGGAAGAGCCGCATTATGCGCAAAGGGTCATCGTCATAGACATAGGGATTATTGATTCTGACAACCTTGGCAGCGATATCAGCCTGCCCACCCATCGGGTCGATGATTCCAATGGGGTCTGACCGGTTAACTACGTTGGTTAGGTGCAGGGCCATCGAATTAATCGTGAAATCACGGCGTTTTAAGTCGGCATCTATATCGTTCCCCTGCAGCTCCGTGAAATCGAAACTTCGCCCGCCGTGGATAACCCTGTAGACATCCCCATGCGAGTGGAATTCAATGACGACGCCGCCGATATGCTCCACGAACAACTTGGCCATCTCGCCCGCGGCGTTCGGTTTGTCCGGCACGAAATCAATGTCCTTAGGCCTGATGCCGAGGATGATATCCCTTAATGCCCCCCCTACTATATAGAATCCTACCCCGGCGTTGGCGGTAACGGCCGAGAATTCCTTTAACTCAGGGAAAATCAAAAGGAGTTTTTCACGCAGTCTATGCAACGGTAATGCTTCCCCTATAAGCCTCATTATCTATTTGCATCCGGTCAATTATACATCAAAGCCTGAGATGGTCGACCAATACCCGCGACCAGCCCTCCATGCGGCTGTAATAGGACGGCAGTTCATCCGGGGAGATGAATATACCGGTCATTTTATCCGTCTCGCGAATCCCCGGCTCTATCGCGAAATCCGCGACATATGTAAATCCCAAATGCACCCGTGCAACAGGGTCGCCACGGAAGTTGATTATCCCTTTGAGTTCGAATTCGGGATTTTCATCAAAATCCAATTCCTCTTTCATCTCGCGCCACATGGCGTTTTCGAGGATATTTCTCCCCCCGTTTACTGAATCCGCCGGGTTTACATGACCTCCCACGCCGATCGATAAAAGGTTATGCAACCTGCTCTCCCCCTGTGTCGGCAAGCGCTCAAGCAATAAAATATGCCCGTTATATCTGGTTACAATGTAAGGAATGATTTGGCGCCACTGTTCGTCCTCCTCAACGCGACCTCGCATCTGGAATGTAGCAAGCCCCAAGAGTTTTGCCGTAACCGCTGTAGGTGGGGCAGGGTGAAAGGGCTCGGTGACGTTTAGTTTACGCACTTCCCTGTCGGGTACGCAGTAGATCATTTCGGCGGGGTTATATGGCATAGGGGAATTATAATCGAAACTCCCCTGCCTGAATATGCGCCGAAAGGCCTGCCGTGCGCAAGCCTATGTTAAAATATGGGGCTTCGTGGGACCAGCGACGATTAATCCAGAGGCGCTTTAGACTTTATGGTTCAAATAAAGCTTCTTGAAATCGTCCACGGTGATTAATCTCTTGTCCTTAAGCTCGATCATTGTGCCCCGCTTCTTGGAGCCGTTGCCGTTATGGCCGTTATCGCCATTGTTGCCGCACTTCATGAGGATGACGAATCTCGCGCCCTGTTCCTTGAGAGCGTCGGCCATGTGGTCCCTTACCTTTTCAGCAGCACCCATTTTTACTGCTTTTGTCTCTTTCGTAGCCATTATCTTTTATCTATACTCCTTAAGAATTAGCATTAAGAACCAAAACCCATAAAGATAGGCCCTGCGGTAGGGCCTTAAAATCATTTTTAATTACCCATCTACCCCTGCAAGAATAATTAGGTGCAAACTCGCAAGCTTAATATAAGATTAGCAATATGTCAAACTATTTTTCCTGATTTTGGGCTAAAATGGGAAAATATTTTTTTGGGGGGGGTTAAGGGTCACACAAAGAGACTTCAACGTTTTCGTTTTTTGATTCTTAAAAGGGCATAAACTATAGCTATCGCCCCTCCGTAAATCCCTCCGCCCACCGGGCAGCCTTGGGCCCCTCAGCAGGGGCAGGTCGCCATGGCAGCAAAAAAAGCGCTGAAACCGGCCCATACCGCGCCTACGCGGACCGCTGTCCATAGCCATACCTTCCACAAGGGGCTTGCCTGTCCGGAATCACTCATCTGAAATGCCACCACCAAACAGTCCAATCTGCCCCTCATCATCTTTTTTAAGCTTCACTCGGTCCGGGATGCCTTCACGGGCGGAATGGGCGATGATATCCGGCGCCACTTTCTGCGCATCGATGACTTCCATTATCTGCGTCGCCCTCTCAACAACCGGCTTGGGGAGTCCCGCGAGCTTCGCCACCTGGATGCCGTATGATTTATGCGCACGTCCTTCCGTCACACGCCTCAGGAAAACAATCTCCCCATCCCGCTCCTGGAGCATTATGCGCAGATTACGCGCCCCCGGCAGGAATTCGCTCAGCCTCGTGAGCTCGTGGTAATGCGTCGCGAAAAGCGTTATGGCGCGCAGGGCAGGGTGATTATGTATGTATTCCGCGACCGCCCACGCGATGGCAAGCCCATCGTATGTGCTCGTACCACGGCCTATCTCATCGAGGATAATAAGCGACCGCCCGGTGGCGTTGTGAAGTATGCGCGAACATTCGAGCATCTCGACCATGAATGTCGATTGCCCCAACGCAAGGTCGTCGGTTGCCCCGACGCGGGAAAAGATGGCGTCGAATATCGGCAGCGACGCCGATTTCGCGGGAACGAACGAACCAATCTGGTTGAGGAACGCGGTGAGCGCGACCTGCCTTAAGTATGTCGACTTTCCGGCCATATTCGGCCCGGTGATGATGTTGAGCTGCTTCCCCAGCGGGTCGAATTCGGCATCGTTCGGCACAAACGGCTCGTCACGTTGTGTGAGCTCGATGACGGGATGCCGTCCGGCTTCAATGAGAAGGTGCATATCATCGGCTATTTGCGGGCGGCACCAGTTGTATTGCGTAGCGCATTCGGCGAAGCTTATCAGCAAGTCGAGAAGCGCTATCGAGGCTGCCACCCTTAGCAACGGGCTACGCTCTGCGGCGACATGGTGCAGCAAATCGGCATACATCTCCAGTTCAAGGGTAATCGCCTTCTCCTCAGCGCTGAGTATTTCATCCTCCATGGCCTTCAATTCTTCAGTGATGAAACGCTCGGCATTGACGAGTGTCTGCTTGCGAATGTAATGCTTGGGCACCATATGCAGGTTACCCTTGCTGATTTCGAGGAAGTATCCGAAGACCTTGTTGTAGCCGATTTTGAGGTTTTTGATGCCGCTAAGTTCACGCTCCTTCTGCTGGAGCCTCGCGACCCATTCTTTGCCGCCACGGGCCGCGTCGCGAAGCTTGTCAAGCTCGACGGAGAAACCGTCAGCGAAGACGCCACCCTCCCTTGAACTCGCCGGTGGATTCGCAATCAGCGCCGATGAAAGCAAATCAGCAAGCTCATTGAGCGGCTCGGTGCCGTCGAAAAGGCCCTTGAAGATGGGGGCTTCGAGACGTCCTCCCCAATCCCTCAAGACGGGAAGGCGCATAAGCGATTCCCTTAACGCGGCCAAATCGAGGGGCGATGCCGTCTGAGCGGCTACGCGGCTTTCGATACGCTCTATATCTTTTATTCCCTTAAGCACATCAGCTATTTCAGCACGTATCAGCGGACGGCTTATCAGTTCCTGGATACCCGCATGGCGTCGTTCTATTTCATCGCGACGCATCAGCGGGAAGCTCATCACTTCCCGAAGCAGGCGCTTGCCTGCAGCGGTGCGGGTTTTATCGAGCACCCACAGCAGGGAGTTCTTTTTCTCACCGGTACGCTGCGAGCGGAATATTTCAAGGTTGCGCTGCGTCGTATCATCAACCGACATATAAGCGTCGGGCTCGTAATATGTGAACCGCTCCAAATTGGCTGCCGCAGCGGGATTCGCGCGCTCCAAGTAGGCCAGAATCCTGTAGAGCGCATCTGCCGCAAGCGGATGGTCACCGAATGGAAGCCTGCCCGCATCCCGCACGCCAAGCCTTTCCTCGAACAGTCTTGGGCGACGCCATTCATCGTCAAAATCGGATTTGTATTTCGCCACTGAAACCGAGCGTTCCTCGAACAGCTTGGACAAGCGGCTATCGGAGAACCCCTCTGGAAGAAGCACTTCCGCTACACCGAAACGCCCGAGCTCCTCCGCGGCGTCTTGCGCGGCATCTTCGCCGTGAAGCTCGGTAAGGTAAACCGCTGCGCGGCTTATGTCGCACAAAGCCAACCCCAAGCCCGCTGAAGATACTGCGAGCGCGGCTAAATAATTCGCCGCATCCTCTTCCATCAATTCATCTTCGATAACGGTACCGGGGGTGATGACGCGTATGACTTCCCGCTTCACAAGCCCCTTTGCCTTCGACGGGTCCTCCATCTGTTCGCAGATAGCCAGAGTATGGCCCGCGTTAATCATCCTGCGGACATAGTTCCACAGCGCATGATGCGGAACGCCGCACATCGGCATGCGCTCTTCCTCCGCCCCCCTGTCGCGGGATGTGAGCACGATGTCGAGTATCTCCGCCCCTTTTATCGCATCCTCCCCGAACATCTCGTAGAAATCGCCCATGCGGTAAAAAAGGAAGCAGTCCGGGTATCGCGCCTTGATGGATGCGTACTGCTGCATCAAAGGCGTCGCGCCGGGGTCGCGCTTCTGTTTCGTCGGCTTACGGCCTTTCAGTATTCCACCCCCCTTCGGGCGGAATGTCCTTTATCGAAATAGTGTTTTACGTTGACTATCTCGCTCACGAGGTCGGCGGCATCCATAAGCTCCTGCCATGCGCCGCGTCCGGTGAGCACAAGCTCGCACGGGCGCCCCTCATTTTCCCAAAGATGTATGACGTTCATCACATCATCTTTTTCAACGAGGCCGTAATTAGCCACGGTGATGGCCTCATCGAGGATTACCATATCGTATTTTCCACACGCTATGACTTGCGCAGCCTTCTCAAGTCCGACACTCGCCTCAATTTTGTCCTCAACGGTAATCCCCGAGCGGAAGCCGCCATCCTCATTGAAACGGCTAAGGCCGGATGCGAAAAGGTAGAGGCCGTTCAATGAGCGCAGCACCTTACGTTCGTTATAAATATCATCCCCGCCGTCGTAACCCTTGTCGAATTGCAGGAATGCGACCTTCATACCGGCGCCGATTGTGCGTATGGCCATACCCACGGCGGCGCTCGTCTTGCCCTTGCCTTCGCCGGTGTACAGATGCAGCCTTCCGCGTATATCCTTCATGACTTGGTGATTATATCATTTTCGCAGGGATGAAAAATCCACCTGATTTAACCGCGGTTAAGCCAAACCCAATTGTAAACGGTATAATTAACCGCACCGGTGAAACATCAGTCAAAAATTAAGGGCCACCAGGAGAATCCAGCGAAGGGTAATCGCAATAACCCCTTGACCGGGCTGCCCATGTGGGTTTCCACCTCAATAATAGCTGCTACGTGTATTGCCGTTTATTTTTCGATTCTATCCGTCGGCTTCCTGTCCGATGACTGGGTCATCATAAGCAAGATAAGACACGGGTCTATCACTGATATAGGGGCTGAAGGGATTTTCTTCCGCCCGTTAACGGTGATCTCTTTCGCCATTGATTTGTCCGTGTTCGGCAAATGGGCAATGGGGTTTCATATTGTCAATTTGCTTATGCATGTTGTCGCGTCGCTCGGCGTCGCGGCATGCGCAACGCTTATCGTGCGCAGACCATATGCGGGGCTTATAGCGGGAGTGGTGTTCGCGATACATCCCGCCCATCCGGAGGCGGTGACCTGGATAGCTGGACGCTACGATGTCCTGTGCGGAATGTTCCTGGCTTGGTCCTTCTTTTTGTATCTAAAGTCTTATGAATCGGGAGTAGGAAACCCCGGTGTTTTAAGGGGGTTATCGCTTGGGCTGTTCATGTTGGCTATATTATCGAAGGAGATGGCATATGGTTTTCCGTTGGTGATACTTTTATGCGAGCTTCTGCCCGTCGGGAATATCGGGAACCCACCCAGGCCCTTGAGAACACGAGTTATGCACATTACATCATTTTTCATCGTCGCTGTTTTGATGCTTGGTTTGCGATGGCTGAGAATGCAGGGGTTTGGAGCTTCCGATTACTTGCCTAAGGAAATGGGTGGGATACTCAACGCTGAAATGCTCTATCGGGTTTTCTTAGAACCCTTGCTTTATCTGTTTCTCCCGTTGAATCGGTTCATACTTACACCGACCACATCATTCGCGGTAATCCTTATCGAGGCGGTTCTCCTGCTCCCCTTGGCGCTGTTAGCCCTGAAGCGGAGGATGCGCGTCGTGGCTTTCTGCGCTGCTGCGATAGTCATCAGCTTCCTGCCTACCGCTCATATGGGAATTGAGAAATGGGCTTTTATGTCATCGCGGTTCCTTTATACACCGTCAATCTTCTTCTCAATACTCATTGCCGCACTATTTGTTGACATCGACAAACGTTACAGTAAAAAGCGCTTCGTAGTAATTACCTTGGCGGTTTATTTTGCAGCTATGCTGCTCCTCATCTACCAGAATAATCACCCCTGGCGTATAGCCGGACAGGTCACCCGGACCTCGTTGGCATCATCGGCCCAGCTTATAGAGCAACATTCCGGTGAATGGGGTACAAGCCGCAGGAAGCTCGTCGTTGCAAATGTCCCAAGGGCTGTGATGGGGGCATACCTCTACTTGTGGGGATTGCCCGAGATGCTCTATCTGTATCATGGTAGTGAGCTGGATGGAGTGCAAATCGAGGTCATCTTTGAGGAACCCGATACTAAGGAGATGTTCACTCTAATGAACAGAGCGTTGGTTGAGGGCGATGTTGTCTGGCTGCTCGATTATGAAACATCGGAATTTGTTGAATATAAACCGAGGCCGGAGTAGCCCGGCGATTCACGAGACTGTTTTAAAATTGACTTTTAAAAGGGTACAGTACATGGTGAGTGATGAGTGGGATGGTAGCTAAGGGCACCGGAAATAATCGGTCGGACAAGATGCTTCCTCGATGGGCGGTTCCGTCCGTCGTCATCCTTGCTTGTGCGCTCGGTTACCTGCAGACAATGACCGTGGGATTTCTGGCCGACGATTATGTCATTCTTAACAACATCAAAAATGGTGCTATCATCGAATTTGGTGCCGGGAAGACGTTCCTCAGGCCCTTTGTATGGCTGACATTCTCCCTGAACTGGTTCATCACCGGCCACAACGCCATCGGGTTTCATATTGTCAATCTGTTGCTGCACATCGCGGCTACACTGGGTGTAGCGGCATGCGCCGGAATCCTGCTTCGCAGGAAATATGCCGGGCTTCTCGCGGGCTTGATATTCGCCATACATCCCGCACATCCGGAGGCGGTGGTGTGGATAGCGGGACGTTACGATGTGATGGCTGGAGCCCTGCTCGCATGGTCTCTATATTATTACTTACGGTTTCGCGAACCGGAGGTGGTTAACCCACATGGATTACGGACGATCTCGCTGGTGTTATTCGGCTTGGCGTGTGTCTCAAAGGAGCTGGCTTTCACTTTCCCAGTAATTATATTGCTATACGAGTTAATCCGTGTTGGCGACTCCCAAGGGGTCTCCATCGAGTTGAAATCGAGATTGAAGCGAATTCTACCCTATTTCATCGTTGCAGCGTTAATATTGGTGTTGCGCTTAGTAAGGCTTGGCGGCATCGGTGGTGGTGAGTATGTCCCTGAAACACCTGCCGACATATTCTCTGCAAGTGTGCTCTACCACGCAATCATACAGCCATTAACGGTTCTCTTGCTCCCGCTCAATCATCGCCTTATCGAGGCGGTTGATTTATCCTGGGTCGCTCTTGTTCATGTATTTTTGCTTGTGCCGCTGTTGCTCCTGTTGAGTGGTTTCCGGTGGCGCATTATCGTATTTTGTGTGGCGGCAACATTGATCTGTGCCCTGCCAACCGCATATACAGGCATACTTGAGGAGTCATTGCGTAACTCGCGGTTTCTCTATACCCCCTCGATATTCTTCTCAATTCTTCTTGCGGCTATTTTCATCGGTGCGGGGAAGAAGGAGTGGGTGGGAAGGATAGCAGGCGGGTTGGCGGTGATATATTTGGCGACCCTTTTCTTGATACTCAACCAGAATAACGATACATGGCGTAAGGCAGGCGATATGGTTCAGAAGGCCTCTTCATCCACTGTGGAATTGATTGACCGCCATAACGGCGAATGGGGCTCGAGCCGTACGAAACTGCTGATATTCAATGTCCCAAGGACATATATCGGCGCTCTCACATTTGATTGGGGCCTGCCTCAGATGTTGATGCTGCGCTATGGCGATGAATTGAATGCGGTCGATATCGAGGTGGTGCACGGCGGCATATTAACGGTGGAGGATGTACATAAGCTCGATGAGGCTGTCGAGCGCAACGCCGTTGTGTGGTTCTTCAACAGCGAGCGCTGGGAATTTGTCGATTATGAAACAATAAAGCATTAGATGCGCCCGGTTTCAGCCTGTCAGGGGCTCTTAACCCGGTTTATACAACATATAAATTCCAACGGCCCTTTGCCGGTATTGGTAAAGCCGTGCACAACTGCTTCAGGCACAAGGGCATAGTATCCCTTGCGCAATTCATATTCCTTCCCTTCAACGATACACTTCCCCTTTCCTTTTGTGATAAATACCTGATGTTCATACGGGTGATCGTGCAGCCCGATGCTTCCGCCTTCCTCAATAATGACATGACGCATGAAGAAATATTTCGCGCTGTCTTTATCGGTAAGCCATCTCAACCCGGCCCCCTTTGTCCCCGGGACCTGCGGGGCAGGCTTGAATTCTTTGTCCAAATAATATCCGGTAATCATTTTATCCTCCGTGGTCGCCTTTATTTATCAATGTAATACCAATCCTCGTTGAAGCTCCAATCATAACCCCAAAAACCCGCAAGGCGCACACCCGCATATCCTTTCAACTTGACTTCCTTGTCATATATCAGAAAATCAGGGAGGTCGCTGCCGGAATAAAGGGGGGTAAGGGCAGCCGCAAGCCGCATCCCTTCCTGCGATGTGCCAAACTCGCAGAGGACGACCCGATTGTATTTAGTACTTGGCAGGATTAGTTGTACAGCCATATCAGAGCCGGGGATATAATCATTAAACCATAAGATACCATTTTCTTCGATTCCCACGGGTATGCGTTTTATCATTTCATTACATATCGAATTGAGGCAGGGTGCGCCTATGAGGATAAGGTTGTATTTTTCCTTGTCGGCTTCCGTGACTTCATAGTCATTCACTATGCGTGCATATCCGTTTGCCCTGTACCACCACCGGAAGGCTATATTCCGGGCAACTTCCATGTTCAATGCGTTGTCGGAGTCCGAACCGGTTGTACCGGCCACTATTAAAAAAGGTTCGAAGAAAGCACGTTTAATAGGTCCCTTCCATCTTGACCTATCGCCCTCCAATTCATGCATGAAACATCGTTGAAACCATTTCTTGTTAAAATCTCTAATAAAAAAGAGATCTTTAAGGGAAACCCCCGATACATCAATCAGTTGGTCGTCTATCTTGATCCGCTTTGGCAGGGATTCAGTTGATAATCCATCGAGGCTAAAACAAAGGCGCGTGACATTAGTGGTTGTACATTCAATTTCTTCCCCAGCTTTAAGTATGGCATCAACTTCCACTTTCCGGATGGGGTTTGTTGCCTCCTCTACTCTCACCCAGTACATGCTGTTTGAATTCCCCAAATCATAACTCACAAACGTCACATGGTCCGGATATGGGTTGCGGACATTGTTCTGCAGAAAATTCATTATCCTGTCAGCGTCAACGCAATCGGTGCCGGGAATATCCGGCGTGGCATCCCACCAATGCCCCATCTTGGGCACTTCCCAGTATCCCGCCTGGTATCCCATCTTATCGAGCATTCCGGTGAGAAGCCGCGCGTGGGTCGGGGGCACATCATCGTCGTCACCTCCCTGCACCGCTAAAACAGGGGTGTTGCGCAAATTAGGAAGAAGCAGCTCCGTCCTGTCGGGTGCCGCGGCGGCATCGAAAATACGCATGCAATCAGGGTCGCCGAAAATCTCATCCTGGCGCAGATACCATGGGACATATAACTGAAACGATGCCCATCCCGCGCTCGGCACTATCGCCGCGAACTGGTCGGCGTCGGTGCATCCGATATGCCACGTACCGTGCCCGCCCATCGAATGGCCGACGAGATATATTCGGTTTTCATCAATCGGATAATTTGCTTTGGCATTATTCAAAACCTCTAATGCATCCAAGCGCCCCCAATCCTGCCAATCAAACCCGAAGCGGCGTCGATTTGTGGGAGCCACGATAAATGCCCAGTCCTTCGGCTGATATGCGTCAACAAGCCCCTCGCACTCAACCCCCGCGCCGTGAAGCGTCAATATGAGCGAGTAGAATTTGTCAGGCTTGTAATTCAGCGGATAGTGTATTGCATATTTCTGTGCGCTGTTATCTATATAGCTCTTGAACGTGACAATGCGCGAATCATCGGGTTTACGCACTCGCGCATTCGCAACAGCCTGCGTTTCGCCGCAGGGATGCTTGACCGAAATCTTGAAATCGACTTTATCTCCTTCCCAATCACCCGGGAATGGGTCCGTGAAGCTGACATCGATTGGGATTTTTATAACTGATAAAGGAGCTAACGGTGGGATATTCACCTTGATCGGATTCGTCCCTATGGCCCATTCCACTTGGAGTGCCATATCCTTGAGCCATACATCGGTTGTATTCAGCACGGGTATTCCCGCCCATGCATCCTTCAGGCTTTCGCCGCGTACAACATCAGGCAGGAGGATATCGCGCTCAAGCACCATTACTTCGCTCGGCGGCGGCTCCAATTTGAATGAAATGCTCTTCTCGCCGCCATATCCCCCGAAATAAAACAGGATATGGTTCACTCCTTCCTTGAGTATCACCGGCGTCTTGATGAGCCCATGGCCATATGGGTCGCCCGAATATACAACGCCGTTCAGGATGAACCCACCGATACCTTGCGCATCTGCAAGCGCCCTGCATTTCTGGTGTGAGACGAATGTTGTGTAGGCGGCGCCGGTGTATGATATCCCGCTCACCCCCCATTCATCGTCTATTTTATCCCAGTTAACATTTTCGAATTTAACATTCAGGCTCCCCTTGTCATCGACTGGAATTCGTTTCCACCCGACATCACGCCCGAATTCGAGCGTCGATGGATAACGCGCGTTCAGATCCGGTATGCCCGATGAATCCAGCGGATGGTATGCCCCCGCGAACGGGTCGGCAAGCGGCTCGCGCGAGCCCGACAGGAACGGCCCTATGACATACCATTCGGGTATGTTTATCTCCTCGGCAAGAGCAGGCAGCGGCGTCAGCATAGGCTCGGTTCGCGGGTTGATACTCGCTGCGGGACCCGCCGATACGGGGGAAATCAGTATCAGGAATAACAGGATAAGAACGAATATGGGCTTGCTCATCTTTCCCCTCCAAAAGTGGTCTGAATCATTACGACACATTCAATGTTATCCCCCTCAAGGTATTTTGGCAAATGGCTTGGTTGGGTAGGGGCGCATCGGTAGGGGCGAAGCATTTGGTCCGCCAAATGCTTCGCCCTGCTTTTTTATTTTAAGAGTAATAAGTATAATTCGAAACACCCACATCCTCGCAGACTCGGCTGTGGGCGCCACCCAGTCATGCTACCGCAATGAAATATCAGGAGCAATAAAAAAGCCCGTCTTGCGACGGGCGTTTGTTGTCAGGACTTCGGCGGTTTAACCTTATTGAGCTTACCAATCGGGTGGGGGAGAGAACTTGTAGAAATACCCGGTGCCGTTGCTGGGAGCAGCCCATAATGTACCGTCGGTCTGCAAGTCGCCATTGCAGGGACCAAAGTAAAAATAAGGATTGTTATAGCTGTATGTCACCTTCTCGGTAAGGTCCCCCGAATACCGCACTATCCACGCGTTTCCGGAATAATCAGGCTGGTCTGTGTAGATAATAACACGGCAATCCGGATTCTCCATATCGACGTTCATACCCATAGCGCCAATATTTGTTGCCAACTCAAAAACGGTGAGGTAATCGACAAGAACCGTACCGTCGTTTGCATCTACGACATATAGCTTCCCTTGTTCGTTATAGCTCGGGTCCTTATACATCAACATAATTGCGTCCAATGTGGGGTTATAAGCAATCTTCTGGACCCATGCCCCGGATGAGAAATCAGTAAAATCCGTAGTGTACTTTTCGAAAAGAAAGCTCTGGGAGTAGCTATTCGATTTATCGAATAAATAGAAATAGCAGTTGTTCCAAGATACGCCCATCACAATAAAGTCCCCGTTCGGTTGGAGGCAGCATCTGCATACCCCCCCGGTAGTGCTATTGCTGAAAAACCCCGGAGGATCAATTAAATCAGAGCCGTCCCAATCTATCCAGTGAAAACCGGAATCACCATTGTGGTGATAGATTAGCCTGTCGTATCCCGGTTCGGAAAGCGAGTCAATCCACATAACTTCGGTGCTGTTGGTGTTCATGTCGGTCCCGGTGTCATACTGGGTAACTGGGTAAACAGGGTTTGATGCATTGAACACCATGATTATTCCGCCATTATTGCCCACATCGGGGTTGTAAAAATTGCGGCAGAACAGCCTCTGGGTTGGGTCCTGTTTGGAGCAGAAAGTACCGTTATGCATCCATGCCGGAACATCGGGATAGGGTGGCTGATAGTGGTCGGTAAATGTAAACCCGTCTGCCCCGAAATCGCATCCGCCTTTGACGATGGTGAAATAGTTGTCGCTTGTATCCTCGAGCGCGCCCCCTGACTCCTTGATTTTCACCTTGACGGTCGTCGACGGATCATTGGGGACAAACCAGCTATATGACCCTGTGTTCGCAACATTATCCTTGATGAGATTGTTATCCGAATTGAAATCATCCTTGGAATAATAAATATCTATGAAACCGATGCTGTCAGGCGCTATCCAAGTGATGTCGTGGTAGTGCAATCCGTCCCATATTTCTCCGCCATTCGGCGATGTCACCAGGAATCCCTGGCTTGAGACGTCGGCGGTGTAGGTGAAATATGCCGTCACCGGCTGGCCGGAAATAAAATCCTGATAACCGGCCTGTTCGCATTCCACCTCAATCAAAAGGTCTATGGTCCCCTGGCCTGGGGTGGCATTAGTTATGTCGATTTGGTATGTGCTGAAACCTTCGCCGCCGTCGATGGGGGTTGAAGCCGAAGCAAGGTTTATATTCCCCGGTGATTCGACCTTCACCGTATTCAAGGAGGCGTTGTAATGGTCCCAGACATCGATAAGCAGGCTCAAATCGCCGCCTGAGGAAGTGCCGTCGTTCCATAGTGTATTGCCAAGTTCCGTGACGACGACATTCCATGCTTCGGGGCGGTTTGCTTCGGGGCCGAAATCATCGGGAACCTGCCACGGCGCGCCGCCATCGGGGAATTTCCAGCACGCATCGACTGCGTAATTGAAAACCAACCCGGCGGTGCCGAGTTCGATTGTGTAATGCCTTATGTTTTTCTGCCCGGCGCTGAATACGCAACGATTTCCCGGGTCGAGCGAACCGACTGAAGCATTAGGGTCTGTAAGGTCATTGCAGAATAATTTGTAGGCATTCACCGTGGCGTTGTAATCCGCTGCCGAATCGGGCGTGCCGAGAAGGCCGTCTTTATAGCTGAACATGGTATTGCCATGCGGAAACTCCGCCGGGTTCCACCATCGGGCGTAGCCATCGGGATTCAGGAGCCGAGTATCACCCTCCCCGGACATAATAAGGCCCGGGTTGTTGAACCCCGTTAGGGAACCGTTTGTGATAAGCAGCCCGCATACATCAAAACCGGTGAATTCATCTAAGCCAAGGAAAGGATGCCTTAGCCCGATATCGGCATCGACAATATTTCCCACGATCTTTAGCGACTCAAGTGTAAGGTTTACAAGCGGCGGGGGTTCTAAGAAGGGCAGGGCATTAATGTGCATTTCGGAAGTTCGAAGAGGCACTACATCGAGCGTTCCCATTTCGGGGTCAGCCACAAACTGCCATGTTCCCCACGTCATATGGGATTCGCTTCCCGGAAACGTGCCGATTTCTTTCTGAGGTTCAACAACTTGCCCGGTTGTTGAGCATCCGGCGATGCCGATAGCAATCAATACTGCTAAAATTGCCAACCGTCTTAACATATTTTACTCCTTAATTATTACAACCCATAAATCCGCGTCCATGGGTTGAAATTTCTATTCGTCCTTAAATGCCCGCAATACCGCGTCATGGCCTCCTATATACATTGTACCATCGGGGGCGATTGCGGCGGTGGCTCGAACTATATCACCGGTTGGATATGACCAGATGACCCCGCCATCACTGGCGCCAAGGCAATAAATGGTATTGCCGCGCGTGCCGAAATAAAGATGTCCCATCGGGTCAATTATAACGCTCGAAGGCACCCAACCATCGACCGGAGTCGCCCATTTCACACTGCCGCCGGGGTTGATAGCGTACATGGTGTCGTTGTTGCAGCCGATATATATGGTCCCATCCGGCCCGATTGTGGGTGATGCCTCATCGAATCCATCAGGGGCGTCGAATGTCCACAGTATTGTGTCCGTATATGGGTCGCAAGCCCAGAGCGTATGCAGGTATAACCCGCAGCAATATACAACTCCCGCATCGTCAACCGATGGTGAATTCGTGATATGCTCCCCCGCAAAATTGTGGTCCCAGAATATTGAATATGCCCCCTGCCCATCGTCGTTTATCCCATACACATGTCCGCCCGACATCGCGAAATACACTTCACCATTGGGGCCGATTGCCGGGGATGGAACGTAACCGCCCCCGCTGTCGTAATGCCATTTCTCGGTGCCGTCGGGATTAACGGCCCAGAAACGTCCGAGGTTGTTGCCGATGTAAACGGTCCCGTCGTCAGCTATTGCCGGGTGGCATTTGTTTATATCGCCGTTCGTATCGAATTCCCATTTGATATCCCCCTGGCACTTGATGGCGTAGAGCCTTCCCGGTCCCCATGAACCGGCATATACAGTGCCGTCGGGGGCAATCGCCGGTGTACCGAGCACGAACATGCCCAAGCTTATTGTCCAAAGCTCTTCGCCCTCGGGACTGACGGCGTGAAGGTGCCCGTCATTTGTCCCGACATATATCGTTCCATCATACCCAATACTCGGGCCCGGTGTTGTCGATGCTGAGCAAGGGAAAGTCCAGATGATATTGTCCGTCGATGGTCCGTTATACGGGCTTACTCCCTGGTTTGACAGGCTGTATTTGTATTTATGCCATATCGGATTGCCCGGGGCGTTAATTGAAAAATCCGCGTCTGAAGAATCTTTGACTGAAGGGTCGAGCACATCGCTTACCAGCACCCTTACGTTATTCGAATCTACGTCCGGTGTATCCCATTCGAATTCCCCGTCATTTAGCGTTGAGCCGATGATTGTATATATTTCAAACATGAAACCGTCGGTGGAATATTCGAGCTTCACATCATCAATCGGGTCGCCCAAGGATTCCCATTCGATTGTGAACGGGCATCCTTGTTGAATCGATTCGCCGCCATTGGGTGCAAGAAGGTGCAATGTTGATGAAGCTGGCGGATGATCCATCACATTTACAGAGCATGTAAAATATGCGGTTACAGGCTTGTCCGGCAACATTCCTCCGTAGCCGTTTTGGTCGGAAGCAATGGAGATAAGCAGGTCAATTGGCCCTTCGGTCGGAGTCGCCCCGGAAATAGGAACATGGTAATGGCTTATGCCAATTTCACTGGCGATTGGGGTGCTTGATGACACCGGGGCGAAATTGCCCGGTGATTCGACTTTGATAGTATTCAAATCGGAGTTGTAGTGGTCCCATACTCCGATGAGCAGGTCGAGCTCACCGCCGGAGGAGCTGCCGTCGTTCCAGAGAGTGTTCTCAAGCTCTTTGATTGATATATTCCACGCTTCGGGACGGTTCGCGTTCGGTCCAAAATCACCCGGTACGTCCCAGGGCGCTGTGCCTGATGGGAATTGCCAGCAGGCATCCACGGCATAATTGAACACAAGACCGTCCGCCCCGAGCTCGATAGTGTAATGCCTGATATTTTTTTGTCCCGCACCGAACACACACCGATTCTCCGGGCTCAGCGAACCTACAAGTGCGTTTGGGTCGGTCAGGTCATCACAGAAAAATTTATATGCATTCAGCGTCGAATTATAATCAGCCTTCAAATCGGGGGTACCGAGCAAACCGTCCTTATAGCCGAACATTGTATTGGTATGCGGAAACTCCGCAGGATTCCACCAGCGCGTGTAGCCATCGGGATTTAAGAGCCGCGTATCCCCGGTTCCAGCCATAGCAAGCACGGGGTCGTCGAAACCCTGTACTGAACCGTTTGTGATAATAACCCCGCATACATCGAAACCAGTAAATTCGGCTAAGCCTGTGAAAGGATGCCGCAGTCCGATATCGCATTCGATTATATTCCCGTTGAATTTCAGCGACTCAAGCGTAAGGTTGGCCAGAGCCGGCGGTTCCAAAAAGGGCAGGGCATTAAGGTGCATTGATGAAGTGCGAAACTGGTCCACATCGAGTGTCCCTGCTTGCGGGTCTGCTGTGAATTGCCACAATCCCCACACATTGTGCGCCTCCATTCCTGAAACAGCCTTATGTTCGGGATTGGCGGTCAATGCGTCGCCGCCTGATGAACAACCGGTTGCTATTATGGCCAAAAGAAACACATATAACGCGACGCGTTTTAACACCTGCACTTCCTGAATAAGAATACAAACAAGAGATAATCAACTGATATATTAGATGTATTTGCTTGGGAGTTAGATATTAGACTTCAGGTATATCGGGAGGTTGTTCCGGAAAAAAACGAAACACACGAAGATGTCAAACAGGGTTGGCAGGGGCGAAGCATTTGGTCCGCCAAATGCTTCGCCCTTCCTGCTTCTACCAGGTGCCGTCAGTCGAAATCTTGCTTAAGAAAACATCCTCGCCGCCATGTGTGTAATGTATGTCTGTGCCGGCGCCGGGGTCAAAGTCCATACTTGAACTCATGAAAACTCCTGTATAGTAGATAGCCGAGCCGGCAATCACAAGGTCATTGCCGTAATCGTGGTAGCCGCCGCCAATGTTGCGTCCCCAGATGTAATCACCGGTGGGATCGAATCTGCTGAGGAAGATGTCGTATGTCCCAGTGGGCATTTCGTTCGCGTTATCGCGGTAATCTTCGCCGTCAGGGTCGAGGTTGACCTTGTTGCTGCGAAAACCTCCGACAACATAAGGGTTCCCGGCTGAATCGCAGTTGACACCTTTTGCCCAATCCTCGTTTCCCCATCCGCCCCATACTTTCGCCCACACATGCTTGCCGGTGGAATCAAACTTGGTCAGGAAGCAGTCTCTATTCGCTGTCCCGTCAACCGATGAATGGTATTCGTGGCCGTGGTCGTTCCAGGGGTCAAAGTCTATATCCGTGCCTGTAAATGTGCCGCCGACGTACATATTCCCTGATGCGTCGCATGCTATTGACTGCGCCCACATTTCACCGCCGATGCCCCAGTTCTTGACCCACTGGAAAGTCCCTGATGTAGTCAAACAACAGATGATGCCATCTCCGCCACCGGTAGTGATTGTCGTTACACCGTCACCGGGATCCATATCGATGCCTGAACCGGAAATAAGGCCGGTGAAGTATAAATTGGAACCATAAATTGTAATGTCTTCCATACGTACTACACCGGCGCCAGCAGGCCATATATAAGACCACTGTAGTACACCGGATGAGTTGTAACTCCTCAAATCAATGCGCCAGGGTTGTTCATTCCACCCGAGCGAATAAACATTGCCTGAGCTGTCGCATACAATGTCCTCTCCGCCCCATTCATAATTGGCGGTTCCCCATGTCTGAACCCAATTAAAGTTGCCGTCAAGGTCGAATTGGCTTATGAAACCATCACGGTCGCCATTTGAGACCCTATATTCCGTTCCGCTATCACTGGGGTCGAAATCAACCTGTTCGCCGGGAACGGTGGTTCGGAAAAATCCGGACACATAAAGATAATTGCCGCTGATGGCCACCGACTTTGCCCAGTCTTCGTTGTTACCACCCCAGGTGAGCGCCCACACAAAATTACCGTCAGGGTCGAATTTGCTGACGAAGGCGTCGAAAGTCCCCTTGGCCGTTCGGTCATAAGTGCCCGTATCGCTGGGGTCGAAATCACATGTGTAAGCAAACATACCCGAAACGTAAACATTGCCCGAATCATCCACCGCTACATCCCAGCCTTCATCCCAATCGGCCGGGCCGCCCCATGTACGCGCCCAGCCGGTAAAGGGCAATCCACCGCCGACCTTGGCCGTATACATAAAGTAAGCGGTAGTATTGGTCCCGTTTATAAAACCCTCGAAATTCTCTTCTTCGCTGATTACGCTTATCAGCAGGTCTATCTGCCCTGCTGCAGGAGTAGCGTTGGAAATTTCCACCTCGTATGTGGAGTAACCATCCCCTCCTCCTGTAATTGTCGTCGATTCGATCTCATCGAAATTGCCCGGTGATTCAACACGTATCGTGTTCATGCCGGCGTTGAACCAGTCATAAACATCGATACTCAATGAAAGGGCGCCTCCCGACCCGCTGCCGTTGCTCCATAAGGTGTTATCAACCTCTGTAATTGCCACCCGCCGTGCTTCAGAGCGGTTTGCCTTTGGCGGGAAATCGTCAGGCGCTGTCCATGGCGGATTGCCCTCTGGGAATCTCCAGCAGGCATCTACTGCATAGTTGAAAATCAAGCTCGGTCCCATATCAATGGAATAATGCCTGATATTCTTATGCCCAGCGGAAAATAAACCGCGTTTTTCTTGGGTAACATTACTAAGCGGGTCATCCGCGCTTAAGTCATCACAGAAATATTTGTAAGCGTTCAGTGTGGAATTGTAGTCCGCTATCGCATCGGATGTACCCAGCAGACCATCTTGATAAGTCAGCATAGTATTGCCGTGAGGAAATTCCGCCGGGTTCCACCATCGGGTGTAGCCGTCGGGATTTAAAAGTCGCGTATCACCCGCCCCTGCCATTCTGAGTTTTGTATCGCCGAACCCTGTTACGGAGCCGTTTGTTATGACCACTCCGCATACATCAAATCCGGTGAACTCAGTCAATCCGAGGAACGGATGTTTAAGCCCGATATCAGCCTCGACTATATTCCCGTTGAATTTCAATGACTCAAGCGTAAGGTTCACAAGTGCGGGCGGCTCTAAGAAGGGCAGGGCGTTAATGTGCATATCGGGGGTGCGAGCCTGCGTTACATCAAGCGTACCTTTCACTGGGTCGGCGACGAACTGCCATGTTCCCCAAGTCATGTGGGATTCGTAGGCTGTTGGGATTCTCGTTTCACTACTTGGCCCAACAACCTCCCGGCTGGAAGAGCATCCGCTGATAGCGACAGCAACAAGGATTGTTAAAATTGCCAATCGTGTTAACATCTTTGGCTCCATAGTTACTACAGCCCACTAATCCGTGTCCGTAGGTTGATATTCCCTATTTGTCTTTCAACACCGGTAGTAAAGCATCATATTTTCCTTTGTATATTGTACCATTTAAGTCGAATGCAGCGGTAGCCCTATTGGAACGCCGGTCTTCAGACCGGCTCTTCATGCCGACTTGAAAGTCGGCGTTCCCAGTCAAGAGAATTGTTTCCCCACTGGGTCCGCCGGTTTTCAAAGCGGCTTCTTCCTTGCTTCATAAATATGCCGCCTATATAATTTGATTCCTAAATGCCGCAAAAAATTCTGATAACCGGCGCAACAGGATTCATCGGTAGCGCCGTCGCGCGCAATTTGGCTGCCAAGGGCTACAAACTGCGCGCGATGGTACGCCGCCCCGACCACCTGCCGAACATCAAGGACCTCGACATCGAGTTGGTAGAGGGCGACCTTCTCAAGCCCGAGACCTTCGCCCGTTGCCTTGAGGGCTGCGACGGCCTGTTCCACGTGGCGGCATATTACACGATGTGGACCCCGGAACCATCACTTCTCTTCAGGATAAACGTCGACGGCACCCGCATGCTCCTCGGTAAAGCCCTTGAAATGGGCATCCCAAGGGTCTTGTACACATCTTCGGTCGCTGCTGTCGGGAAACCCAGGGATGTCCCCGGGACCGAAGAAACGGAATGGAACTTAGCCTGGATAAAGGACCCCTATGTCACATCCAAACACCTTGCCCTCCAGGAAGCCGTCAAGATAGCAGCGAAAGGTTTGAATTTAGTAATAGTATGCCCATCAGCCCCGCTTGGCCCCGGTGATATCGGCCCCACTCCTACGGGTAAAATGATCTGTGATTACCTCAACCGCAAAATACCCGGATATTTCCGCGGCGGGCTTAATATCATCGATGTTGATGATTTGGCGGAGGGACATTTCTTGGCATATACGAAAGGGAAAGCCGGGCAGAAATATATCCTTGCCGGCAGGAATATGTACCTGAAGGAAATTTACGACCTGCTGAGTGAAATAACAGGCCTCCCGAAACTGCGGTTGGAAGTCCCCCCCGGTATGACCCATGCCATGGGCTGGATGATGCAAACCTGGGCAAACCTCGTGACCAAGCGGCATCCGGTGATTACACTTCCCGGTGTCAGGATGATTTCATTGCCACCGTTCTATTCAAACGAGAAGGCGATACGCGAGCTCGGCCTCAAAAACCGTCCCATTGAGGAGACGTTCCAGCGTTCCGTTGAATATTTTTATTCTATGGGTTATGCAAAACCGATAAGCAAAGTGGCATAATAATGAATAAGAGGCTCCAACGAAGGACGCCGTTTTTTTTGGTAAAACTTCCCTATGGGGTTAAGCGAACGCTTGTTGATAGCTTATAATTGGACAAAGTATGGATTATATTAATTTGGGCAACTTTACGGAGGTGACCGATGCCTTCCGAGGCCGATATACGTCGAGGGACAAATGACCTCTTACAGCAACGCCTGTATGAGGAGGCGCTTCTATACCTTGACGGCGTGGATCACGATAACGGCGGGCTAAGGCCGTTTGTGGAATTCATGCGCGGTCATGTCTTCCTTGCAATGCGCGACTTCGCACGGGCTCGGAGGCATTATGAGCTGAGCTTTGAGAATGAATACCGCGTCGAATCCGCTGAGATGATTGCCACATTGCTTTTGGCTGAAGGCAAGCTCGAGTCGGCGATTGAATTTCTCGAACGTACAATTGCCGGGGAAAATGAAAACCTCCGTATGCTCAGGTTCGACTTGTGTAAATTCTATGTCATAAGCGACCGCTTCCAGGAAGCGGAGCGCATCATGGGGAGTATTCTCCCCGGTTTAGCCCCACCTTTGCCGCCCGTATTATCCAGCGAAGCTCAGATGCTTAAGTCGGCTATTATGAGCGAATTTGAGACCCTCGAAAAATTCCCGAACATACGGGGCTTCCTCGCTATGGTGGAGGGGGGCGCGATACCTGCAGAAGACATTGCTGCCGAGACGAAAGGAGCCGATGGACAGGATGAATCAAGTCCGTAAGGCGGTCATCCCCGCGGCGGGTTTGGGTACGCGTTTTCTGCCCGCGACAAAAGCCCAGCCGAAGGAGATGCTCCCCATAGTTGATAAACCCACCATCCAATATGTTGTTGAAGAGGCTGCCGCCGCCGGGTTGAGCGACATCCTCATCATCACAGGACGCGGCAAGCGCGCTGTGGAAGACCATTTCGATAAAGCTTTCGAGCTGGAATTCTTCCTCAAGGAGAAGAAGGAACATGAACGCCTGAAACAGGTCGAGGAATCAACGCGTATCGGAAACATACATTTCATTCGCCAGAAGGAACCGTTGGGACTCGGGCACGCTATTCTATGCGCCAAGGATCATGTCGGGGATGAGCCGTTCGTCGTGCTTTTAGGCGACATCATTGTCGAACAGAACCGCCCTTGCACCGCTGAACTCATTGGACAATACCATCGCCGTGGATGCTCAATCTTAGCGCTGCAGAGATTACCCGATGACGAACTCTCCTCTTATGGAGTCATTGACGGCCGCGAAGTAGAGGACGGCGTTTATCATTTGACGAACCTTATTGAAAAACCCTCGCCCGGCGCCGCCCCCACAAACTTGGCCATACTGGGCCGCTATCTCCTCACCCCCGGAATATTCGAGTGCATCGAAAAAACAAGCGCTGATAAAGGCGGCGAGATTCAGCTGACCGACGCCATCAAGTTGCTCAGCAACCGCGAGGATATTTACGGCCTTGAATACAAAGGGGAACTGTGGGATGTCGGCACGGTCCCCGGTTTCCTTCGGGCTACAGTCGATTTCGCCCTCCAACGCGATGATGTAAGGGACGGTTTCCTCGATTATCTCAGGAGCGTCATCGCCCGTGAGGGTAGTAAGGATTAAATCGGGGATGGGCCTTAAATTAGGGACGGGCCTGATACCCGTAGCCTTTATACCCCCTTCAAAAGCAGCGGTAATCAGGCCCGTCCCCAATTTAGTCCCCGGCTTAAGGACAAAATGATTTGAAATGGTACTGGATAATCGAGATAGCAATCCTCTTAGTGCCCATATTCTGGCTGACTATGGTTATATACTTGGTCTATCGGTTCTGCATTGATTATGGCTTATTCCTCATAGATTTCTTGTCTAGAACTCCACTGTAAATACTTTATCAATCTGAATTGCATCTAATAATGTAGCATCTGTTTAACATTTATGAAAGGAAGGATAGTAAGTATGAGTGTTGGTCCAGGTTTTAAAAAAGAGAAATGGGAAGAGCTCAAATTAGTTAAGGAGCTCATTGCGAAGAAGAATGGAAGGGGTCTTTGGCGTGATATAACCAAGGCAGCAGAACGAATTGAACCATTACTATCTTGGCGTGCACCGGGTCTAGAAGAATTTACTGACCACGACATTGGGCATTCATTCAGGATTATCGCTCAGGTAGGGGCGATTCTCCCAGAAGATCACAAGCTAAATGAGCTCGAATTATCTATATTGATTTATTCAGCTTTATATCACGATCTTGGTATGTGGACGAAACACAGGGAGGTCCTGCCTGCTTTGGATGACGAGGCCTTCATTAACTACTGCAGAGAAGATTACGAATACAAATTAGAACTTACAAGGACGATGATCAATGACCCTGAACCCCAAAGGCAGATAATGGGCAAATTACGGTTGGCCCGCCTTGTAGCGAATTGGAATCGGTCAAGGCATCCTGCCAGAATTGCAGAAATACTTCGAGAAGTCGTAGATGACAGCCTGATTGTCCCTCAGGTGATGACTCAGCAGTTTGCGGATTGCGTTGCTATAGTATGCGAAGCACATGGTTGGGATATAGATGCCCTGCGAACCGATAGCAGATTGGATTGCAGGTACATAGGGTATTTAGGTGACGCTAAATATGATAATATAAACCTGAGATATCTTGCCTCTCTGCTAAGAATCGGGGATTTGCTCGATATGGATGATAAAAGGATCTCAACCCTAATTTGGGATTATCTTGATGAGCTATCACCCGAGGCTGAACCTCATTGGAGGAAGGCAAGAACACTTTATTTTAAACAATGCACACCAGATTTAATTATAATCGCTGGCGTTTTTGATTTTGATGAACTTGGGCCAATCGCAGCCGATGCATTCACTTTCGCCATGTCTTGGGTTAACTTTTTAACTGATGAAACTGCCTTCCTCAACCTCATTTGTGAAGAGGATTCGAAGCATGGCCAAGACACTCGAGTAGTAATTGGCAAACTCAGGATTGACCATTCTGATTTAAAAGCAAAAGGCTTGATATTCAACACAAATTTGGATTTCGAGTTAGATAAACATCGTATTATCAAGTTACTTGGGGATGAAATATACGAAGATGGATATATTTTTGTACGGGAATTATTGCAGAATGCCATTGATGCAACGCGATTGCAGATGGTCAGAGATTATCGTGGAATGTCAAGCCCTAACAGGCAAGAGAAATTCAACGGTATCGAATTGGATGAGCGGACACCCTCATTCTGGCCGCATGAAATCACTGGTCACAATGATTACGAAATAGTTGTCAATACAGGTTCCGAAGCACTACCAGGGAAAGGTGAAGGTGCCGAGAAGTTATACTCAACCCTTGAAGTTGTTGATAAAGGTACTGGTATGACAAGAGACCAGATTGTAAATTACTTCCTTCAGATTGGGAAAAGCTACTATCAAAGCAACGAATACAAAAGATTATACAGACATACTGCTATGAGTAGATTCGGCATCGGATTTATTTCGTCCCTTATGGTCGCCGAACGAATTGAGGTTGTTACTAGAACACATGACGCGCAAGAAGGAATCAAACTGATTATTAGAAGGGACTCATTTGTCGCACCAGCTGTCAGGGCATCTGGAGCGGCTCCCGGCACAAGTGTGAAGCTTTGGATTGATACTGGGCTTGAAAGTTGGGGGAAGTGGGATAAGCTGCCTCTGGAATTCGGTAGAATGGGTCAGATAGAAGAGGATTTAGGGATAAAACAAACTACGGATCGTTTTGTGTCTTCAGTAATGCAGTGGGTCGTGTGGCCGGAAATGCGTGTAGTTATTAATGGCAAAAGTTGGGGTCCACGAAATCCTATGTCAATTCCGCAAAGGAAGAACCATTCAACTTGGGTTTACAAGGTTATTAGTAGTGAAGGCACTCATATTGCCATTGCTTCTTTGTTTATGGAATACTATATAGAAGGATTTCCATCGTGGGAACTTGCGTTGGTTTGGATAAGGCCGATGGAATTCTTGTCTGCGGGTGGAGTGACTCTCATTCAAAGGCACTCATATGCTATGGAGAAAGATCTATTTATCGACTTATCTGAAATACAAAATGACATGGTGACAGCATCTCGCAGATATAGAGGTTCAAAAATTGTGGTTAAAGCTATAGAAGCAATAAGGCGACATTCAGTAAGGGAAATTGGGAAATGTTTGAAAACTTCATTGCCATGGGATTCCATGTGGCAAAATTGTATACAGCGATATTCACAAAGTGGGAGGCTATGTTTGCCTGTCCGTCGAGGCAAGGATATATCTTGGGAGGAGTGGACTTCCCGCAGGTTTAGAGATGAACCTTGCGTCCTCGTCCCATTCTTCGCAGTGGTAGATGAGCATATCGAACATAGGTTCCCTATCGTGGGAATAATCAGAAGGTACGGATACTCAAATTCTTCATTTCTCCCCCGGACAACACGCGTTAAGGCAATATTGCTAAACAATGGTATGGTTGGAATGAGTGTTAGATCTGACTACTTTGATAAATCTGAAGTTGTTGAGGGCGGATATGCATTTCTTAATCATCATCTTGCACTTTGGAGTGACAAGAAAGAGAGGTGGGAGGCAGTGACAGGGAGCTTTGCTGATAGAGAAACAGTAAAAGAGGAACTTCGCATAACAAGCCGGGAAAGAAATTGGTGGGAAACGAGAGGGTTTGACATAGAGAATAAATCTCACTGGCAGCGGATGATTGATACATTTGGTCCGCCCCCGCGAATAAAAATCCCCAAGAGGCCAATCATCATTAAGTTAAATGATGATCAAGATAAAGGAGGTCTAACAGAATAATATAGGAATATTGAATCAGACATTGATGCTGAATCAAAAGAAAACTCGATTCACCTTCCTGCTATAATATCCCCGATGCACGGCGAGACGATCATCATCGTTGAAGGGGGAAGCCTGCGCGGCATAAAGCAGCGCCACCGGCAGCTTGCCGAACGTTTCGCTCGCGACAATCGTGTCATCTACATCGAAGAACCCGGCAACATCATCACCGTATTCATCTCCAAGGAAAAACCGCTGTCGAACCTATGGGCCTGGGCCGGCGGCTTAAGAAGAATCGCAAATAACTTCCTTGGATGGACTCCCCCCCCCGGCCTTCCATTCGGCTACATCTATCCCGGCATAAACGCCTGGAATCATTTCTGGTATCGACTCTGCTACCGCATCGTATGCCGCGAAATGCCCCAAAAGCCCATCCTCATAATCAACAATGTCCTCGGGCTTGGATGGCTTGGCTTCTTCGGTGAGAAGCTGCGCATCTATGACTGCTGCGATGAAGTCACCGGCTTTAGAATTCCAAGCCTGAGACCGGATGTGGTGAGAAGGATGGAGAAGGAGCTCATTGAAGCCTGCGACATTGTGATTTGTTCATCGCAGAAACTCTACGAAAGCAAATCCCCATTGGCGAAGCATAGTGTGCTCATACGCAACGCCGCCGAAGTTGCGCATTTCCGCCGCGCGCTTGATGCGACCTTCCCCAAACCTGTGGCCATTGAGGGGATTGAAAAACCCATTGTCGGGTTCTGGGGTTACTTGGCGGACTGGCTTGACTGGGATATTATCGAGCATTGCATACGCAACGCCCCCGACCTGCATTTCCTTCTCATCGGTCCGACTACAAAGGGCTTGACGAAGCATATCGATGCGGACAATGTCACCTACACCGGTGCGATATCCTATGAGATGCTCCCGCAATATCTCGCTCATTTCTCCTGCGCAATATTGCCCTTCGCACGAAATGAGCTTACCGAAGGAGTCAATCCCGTCAAGGCCTACGAATATCTTGCGGGCGGCTGCCCTGTGGTTGCGACCCCGTTGCCCGAATTACAAATGTTCAGGGAAAATATTTACTTGGCAACCGACGGCCCATCGTTTTTACAAGCAATACGCAGGGCAATAAAAGAGGATACCCCGGAGAAGCATCGCGCAAGGGCTGATTTCGTCGCAGGCCAGGATTGGGACGCAAGGGTGGGGGAGATATACCAGGCAATAGAGGATTTAGCACGTCGATGACTCCCCCGGGTGCCACGCCCACTTCACGTCTTCGTGAATGGGCGTGTCTTATCAGCATTTATGGTATTTCGAGCACGCCCATTCGGGCAGACCCGAAATGGGCGTGGCACCCGGCGGTAGGGAGATATATCAAAGGAATGGTATAATATTCCGGAGGATGCGTATATGACAACTTACAAAATAGCATGCATCATTGAGAAGGATGAGGATGGTTATTATGCATATTGTCCTCAATTGCAGGGGTGTTATGCGCAAGGGGTCACATATGAAGAAGCGCTTGTAAACCTGCAGGACGCGGTGAAGTTGCATATAGAAGACAGACTTAGCCAAAACGAACCAATCCCGTCATCGCAATTGATTAACCTTACTTCCATTGAGGTTGTATTGTGAATCCCCGGCAGCCAAGGTTTACTGCCAAACAAGTTTTAGCTGTCCTCGAAAAGCGGGGCTTTGAAATAGTGCGGTCCTCCGGCAGCCACTGTATCCTTCGCAATGATAAAGGGATACGTATAACCGTGCCAGTGCACGGCAATAAAATCCTGCATCCCAAAATACTTGCGCGTATTCTAAAGGACGCCGATGTTCGAATAGATGAATTTGGGCGGTGACCTCATTAATGCAAGACCACCCTTTTGAAGACAAAAGGGTGCCACCCAGCACACGGATGAGAATTTAACTCCCTTTAATCCTGAGACATTCAGCCGTATAATTAAGTTTCATTAACCTTAAGAGAGGAACCGTTATGCCGACCAAAAAGAAAACCGCTTATAACATTTCCCCCGATGTCAAAGCCATCGAAGCCAAGGTTATCGAGCATCGCAGGCAAGTGCACATGTATCCCGAACGGGGATTTCAGGAAGTTAAAACGCAGGCGTATGTGCTCGCTAACCTCGACAAAATCGGCCTGAAGGGGAAGAAGATTGCCAAGACCGGCGTTGTCGCCGTTTTGAAGGGGAAGAGTCCCGGAAAGACAATCCTGCTACGCGCCGACATGGACGCGTTGCCGATGGATGAAGATACGGGACTGCCGTATTCATCCAAGCATCCCGGTACCGCCCATTGTTGCGGCCATGACAGCCATGTGGCGATGCTGCTCGGTGTGGCGGAGATTCTATCCAAGCGTGGCCTTGAGAAGGGCAACGTGAAATTCTGCTGGCAACCTGCCGAGGAAGGCGATGGCGGCGCGGCGGTGATGATTGCGGAAGGTGTCCTTGATGACCCCAAGCCGGATGGTGCATTCGCGCTGCATTGCTGGTCCCCGATGGAAATAGGCAACATAGGCGTCGCCGACGGCCCTGCTATGGCCGCGGTTGATACATTTGATATGACCATTCAAGGCGTCGGCGGCCACGCGGCGTATCCGCACACGTCCATCGACCCGGTCCTTGTCGGCTCGCATGTGGTTGCCGCGCTGCATACCATCGTAAGCCGCCGCATCAACCCGTTCCATAATGCCGTTATGTCAATCTGCTCCGTCCATGGCGGCACGACATTCAACATCATCCCGTCTGAAGTGAAATACCAGGGCACGGTGCGCACATTCCGCGAGGACGACCGCAAGCTCATCCCCAAGGCAATGGAAGAAATAATGAATGGCGTCGCTAAAGGCATGGGCGGGAAAGCCAAGTTGGAATACAAGCGCTTGCTCCCAGCTACAATAAACGATTTGAAGATGGCCGCATTCGCGAGGGATATCGCCGCGACAATTATCGGGGCAAGGCATGTCTCCGCGCCTGAACCGTCCATGGGCGGTGAGGATTTCGCATATTTCCTGCAGAAAGTGCCCGGTGCGTTTATGTACATCGGCGCAGGCAACAAGGAGAAGGGGGCCGTATGGCCGCACCATCATCCGAAATTCCGCATCGATGAGGATGCATTCGTCAATGGTATGGAATTGCTCCTGCGGATAGTGAATAAATTTCTTGGTTAATACCTTACCAGTTAGGCTTCCGGTAACAGGTCAGTCAATAAATGTTGCTCGTTGAGGCCGTCCAGGACAAGGAATGTCGAGAACAACCTGTAATTCTCTTTCCCCCACGTGCCGTCCGCATTCTGGGAGTTGATTATCTTGGGCAATGTCTTCCTTATCTGACGCTTTGCGCTCTTGGTATGTGATTGGGCGATCGCATTGAATGTGTGGTAGGGGTAAGAACAGTTGCGCCAACCGCCGTCCTCTAAAAGAAGCGTCTCCATTGTCTCCACGCATTTCCTCGATGTCGAGCTTTCCTTCGTGAACGGATGCTTTAAAAAGGCTCTCAGGACATTGTCCGAGCAATATGGACTGCAGAACAATCCGTTCCTTGCCTTTGCGACATGCTTAAGGCAGTCGATAGCTTCTTCAACCGCCTTAATATTGCTTGACCCGAAGTACCCGGCGAAATGAATCACCGCTGCGGTGTTGATGAACGCGCTGCAGCCGTAATTGAACAACAGGTCGCGACGGTTCTGGAATTCGGCGACATCCTCATGGGTCATCCTGTTGAACAGGTTGCATTTATACAGGCCCGACGTAGTCTCCCAGGGTTTTTCCATGAGCCAATCGACGGCTTTACGTGCTTTGTCCCTCGGCCCATGCAACAGGACGAGCTTAAACAGCCATTCAACAGTGTCGGAGACCTTACCGTTGAATGAACCATCAGGCGATTGCTTTTCCAATATCCTCTCAAACCATTGACGCCGCATTTTCTCATCTTCGATCGAATCGCTCTCGAGGAGATGCCGTCGCACCCAGTAGGCGTAGGTGCTGTCCTCCTCCTGTATTACCCCAAATGGATCGTGCCTCAGTTTAAGTTCTTGCATTTGGGTCTCCTTAGATTGGACTTGATTTAGTTTAGCACATATTTTTATGAAAAGTACCCCCGTGGTTGGGGCGAAGCACTTTGTCAGCGAAATGCTTCGCCCTTACTTCCAACGGAAAAATTCGGTCTTATAGGTCAATGGGAAGGACTTTTTCATGATATAATTTTAGAGGCACGGAGGCTTATGGTTGACATGGACGTCGATTTCCATACAAATCCTGTTACCCCTTTCACGATAAACAACCCGGTACTTCGCTACCGCCTGGACCCGTGCGAACCGGGGATACTCAAAAGCGCCCCCGCATCTCAATCTGTAGCCGCTGTAAGCGCCCACGAGCGAGGTAACCTTAGCCAGTTCCGCCGCGAAGCCGCGCTGGCCGGACGCATGGTTGTCCAGGAATCGATAACCTTCACAAGGGGCGTAGATGGGCTCTTCACATCGATACGCGCGGGCAGAACTGAAGTGGTGTCTGTGCCACTGCCTGAGGATGATGTAACCCAAACAAGGGAAATAGACAAACCGGAGACTTCACAACCCCAGCCTGAGGTTAAAGATATCGTAGATACCGATAAGAACATTTCAGAGGACGAATTGGAACTCCTGACCATCTTATCAACAATAAGGAGGCAGTTGGAGGAGAATCAGTCTTCGGAAAAGAGTACATGGCTTGAATCGCCCGAATTCCCTCCACGGGCTGAATCGAATCAGGGTGATTCGATTACCCTTCAACCACAGGAAACCCAGGGGGAAGAAAGTAGTCCTTTGCCTTATTCTGGATATGAAGACACAAACATCGGCATTCCCAGAATAA
>Ga0315277_10001560_pt1 | contig 33235 bp, 30 predicted proteins | sample YL17G05_15_MG_FD_203695 | JGI IMG/M metagenome (GOLD analysis project Ga0315277, IMG submission 203695) | Sediment microbial communities from Yellowstone Lake, YNP, Wyoming, USA - YL17G05_15 | ecosystem: Environmental > Aquatic > Freshwater > Lake > Sediment | place: USA: Wyoming | collected...
AACCAACGCCTAAATCAGCAGGTGGCTCTGAAACGTTTACAGTCACAGGACTCAGTCCTAACACCACATATTACTTTGCAATTAAAACAGCCGATGAGGTGCCTAACTGGTCAGCACTGTCTAATGTCCCTTCCGCAACTACTCCTGCTGCTGGAACTATTCAGTTTGTAGGAAGTTACAACACCCCTGGCTGGGCTGGTGGGGTATTTGTATCTGGCAACTATGCCTATGTGGCTGATGGTGACTCTGGGCTTCAGATTATAAATATCTTCAATTCATCCAGCCCTGCTCTGACTGGAAGCTACGACACTCCTGACTTTGCCTACGAAGTATTTGTATCTGGCAACTATGCCTATGTGGCTGATAGGCTTTCTGGGCTTCAGATTATAAATATCTCCAATCCATCCAGCCCTGCTCTGGCTGGAAGCTACAACACCCCTGGCTATGCCCACGGAGTATTTGTATCTGGCAACTATGCTTATGTGGCTGATGAGGCTGAGTTTCAGATTATAAATATCTCCAATCCATCCAGCCCTGCTCTGGCTGGAAGCTACGACACTCCTAGCTTATCCTACGGAGTATTTGTATCTGGCAACTATGCCTATGTGGCTGATGGGCTTTCTGGGCTTCAGATAATAAATATCTCCAATCCATCCAACCCTGCTCTGGCTGGAAGCTACGACACTCCTATCTTATCCTACGGAGTATTTGTATCTGGCAACTATGCCTATGTGGCTGATGGGCTTTCTGGGCTTCAGATTATAAATATCTCCAATCCATCCAGCCCTGCTCTGGCTGGAAGCTATGATACACCAGATGGTTCTTTAGGAGTCTTTGTATCCGGCAACTATGCTTATGTGGCTGATTGGAACTCTGGGCTTCAGATTATAAATATCTCCAATCCATCCAGCCCTGCTCTGGCTGGAAGCTACGACACTCCTAGCAGTGCTTACGGAGTATTTGTATCTGGCAACTACGTCTATGTAGCTGATGCGTCTTCTGGTCTTCAGATACTGAAGTTTGTGCCGTGATAAAAAAGATGAGCCAACAACAATAGTCCCTGTAGATTAAAATCGTAATTTCCCACTTTGGCTAAAGTGGGAAATTTTTTGCTTGACAACCCCATCTTTACAGGGTAAAATTACCCCTGAAGTGAAATAAACTTCACTTTTAAAAGTAATAGGGAAATTACTCTCATGACATCCCAGCTAAAAAACTCAGAATACCACCTCAAACCAGCCGAGATAAAAAAGATTATCTATGCCGCGAAAAACCTCAGGGATAGGTGTTTGCTTAAGACCTTAACGGGCTTAGACTCCCTTCAGTAATCTCGTGACTTTTAAGAACCTAACTCTACGGCTGCCCCATAAAAGGATATTTGAAGTCAGTTGGAGGCAATAGGTTTTCTTTTATGGCTCGGGGTGAGGTCCAGCGAATCATATTGTGCAGAGCACCGGCTTTATCATTTGTGCCTGAGGCTCTTGCCCCGCCAAACGGCTGCTGGCCCACCACTGCTCCTGTGGGCTTGTCGTTGATGTAGAAATTACCAGCCGCATTGCGCAGAATATTTTCAGCTAGCTCAACTGCTTTCCTCTCAGTGGCAAGGATCGCACCAGTCAAGCCATAAGGCGAGGTCTGGTCGCATAGATGCAGGGTTTTCTCGTAATCCGCATCCTCGTACACGTAAACGGTCATCACCGGTCCGAAAACTTCCTCTTCCATAGTTTTGAACTTCGGATTTGAAGTTTCAATCACGGTGGCATCGATAAAGTACCCTTTAGAATCATCGCAATTACCTCCTGTCAGGATTTTGGCTTCAGGCGAGCTTTTGGCATAATCGATGTATGACTTGATACTATCAAAAGCACCCCGGTCTATAATGGCATTTATGAAATTGGAAAAATCACAAGGGTCACCCATTTTGATTTCCTTAATCTGCTTCAGCAGAATCTCTTTAATCTCTGACCAGAGTGATTTCGGGATATAAGCCCTGGATGCCGCAGAGCACTTTTGACCCTGGTACTCAAATGCCCCGCGGGTGATAGCTGTGGCAACCTGAGCCGGATTTGCAGAGTTGTGAACGAAGATAAAATCTTTCCCCCCGGTTTCACCCACGATGCGCGGATAAGTTTTGTATTTGGCTATGTTCTGCCCGATGGTCTTCCAGATATTCTGGAAAACCGCAGTTGAGCCGGTAAAATGGACTCCTGCTAAGTTCTGGTCATTCAGGATGACCTCGCTTATCTCTGAGGCTTTGCCGGTGACGAAGTTTATTACTCCAGGAGGAAGTCCCGCCTCCACCCAGATTTTCATAAGGAAATGGGAGGTGTAAAGAACCGAAGATGCGGGTTTCCAGACCGCCACATTACCCCACAGTGCAGGTGCTGTAGGTAAATTCCCGTTGATCGAGACGAAATTAAAAGGTGTGACTGCGAAGATGAACCCCTCCAAAGGCCGGTAGTCGATCCGGTTCCAGATTAACGGGTCAGGATTGAAAGGCTGGATATCTGTGATCATCTGCATATAATAGGCATTGAACCTGAAAAAATCGACCAACTCGCACACCCCATCGATCTCCGCCTGAAAAGGGTTTTTGGAATGAGCCAGCATGGTGGCTGCATTCATTATATACCGGTACGGTCCGGCAAGCAAATCAGCCGCTTTCAAAAATACTGCCACCCTCTGCTGTGCGGGTAGAGCAGCCCAGGATTTTTGAGCTTTTAAAGCCGCATCGATAGCCATCTGGAATTCTTTTTTCCCCCCGTGATAGGCGTAACCTAAGACCAGATTATGGTCATGCGGCGCAGTGATTTTGACCTTCTTATCAGTGCGAACCTCTTTTCCATCGATGACCAGAGGGATCTCGACTTGTTTTGATTTTAGCTCGTTCAAAGCCGCTTTAAGTTTCTCCCGCTCAGGCGAGCCTGGGACATAACCGCATACTGGCTCATTTACTGGCTGGGGAATGCGATAACCTTTCATTTATTCCTCCTTATTGAAATTCACACAGTAGGTCAGAAGCCTATGGCTCCTGACATTATCTATTTGTCAGGTGCGCAGGGCACCTGACCTACAACTACTACAACTACTGTCAATTAAAACAAGGAACTCCTTTTTTCCTTGTTCTTTTTTTCACAATCTAATATTAAAAAAGAATTTTGCAAGGATTTTTATGAAGAATTACTCAGTGGATGAATTGTTGGGCGATACCATAAGTCTTATAGGTCATGAGCCTGTGGCTCCTGACCTGCTCACTCCCCTCACTACTCTCTATTAGCTACTTGTTTTTTTTGCTCAGCTCGGCGATCTGGTTTTGAAGCTTTGCAAATCCTGCCGAGTCCCACTCCGGCATGCCAGCCTGCCTCAGCTTTTCCTCAGCTTTTAAGAAATAGCTTAGAGCCATATCTGGACTTGGTCTGGAAAGCTCTATTTCGCCCAGTTCCCTGTAGGTCAAGCCTTCAAATTCAGTTTCGTTTATCCTCTCACACCAGGCAAGTACCGGGCGAAGCCACTTCTCAGCATTAGTATTATCTCCGTTCAGCCGGTAAGCGTGACCTACTGCCCAATCTGCAACGAGCTTGTTCTTCTCGTCACCATAACGCCAGTGGTATTCACGTGCTTTCAGATATGCCTCAAGCGCTTCTTTGTTTTTGCCCATATCCTCATAAGTAGCACCCAAATTATTCCATAACGGTCCCAACCAGCGAGTGACATTACCCTCCTCAGCTTCTTTTATCCCCTTTTTCCCCCACTCGACTTGCTCTTCTGGTTTTCCGGTAATAGCTACCATATGGGCTGCATCAATTGCCCTCTCGTAAAGTTTACGTCCACTGCAATAGTTGTACATCTCCTTAAAAGTTGCGGTTGCTTTGTCCAACTCTTTATCTTTCCATTCAAATCTACCACGTACTCCTAAATATCTTGACCAGCCCAGAGGCTCTTTGGAATTACCGACTTTTTCAGCTTTCTGGATCCAGGGTCTGCCTTCCTCTTTTTTGTCCAGGACCAGATAAGTCCTGGCAATCATGGAATAGGCTTCAGTCAATTCTGAGTTCTCTTTATTTGTGTTGGCCTGTTCCATGGCTTGAATGTAAATGGCACGTGTAGCCTCATACTCATTGCTATTGAAAAGGGAATCAGCCTTATCCAGGAGAGTTTTAGTAGTTATTCTGGACTCGTTTGACATAGAATTTTGACCTCCTGTAGTAGTTATTATTAGTATAACTGCAAAACATGCTAAGACTACCTGAAATAAACTCAGTTTTCTCATTTTTCCTCCCTGCTTAGAGATGGATGGTTTTTTTATTTTTACGAGGTATGAACCATATCAGTTGGACTTAAAATCTACTGAGCGACTCAAATGCTCGAACTTTTCAGCTTGACAACCTTCTAAGAATTATTGTATTGTTTGTGAGCTGAAAAGAAAGAATTCTTAGTTTTTCTTATCCTCAGGAGGTTTTTTTATGTCTCGAGAAAATAGCAAGCTGTGGAGGATCTACCAATTAATCTTGATCCTGGCTCTCATTATTATCTGCTTGACCTTGTACTGGAAGACATCTTATAGAACCATACCCTGGTGGGTTGGCTGCTCTTATGCGACAGCGGCAATCACTTTTGGAATCACCCCTGCTCCTGGCTCTTTGCTTTTGACCATCCTGGGATGGCTTGTGACCCAACTACCATTAGGCATATCGAAAATCTTTGCCCTAAACCTTTTTGCAGGGGTACAGGCTGCTCTTGTTGCGGTTATGGTCATGGTTATTGCAGCACGGCTTATTCGGGACTCGGCGTTATCTGAAGGGTCACATTCATCAAATTCGGCCCAGTTGGTGATGTGGTTGGGAATAGCTATTACTTGTCTCAATCTTGCATTTAGCGAGACGATGTGGCGATACGCTATTCAGTTCACACCTTACGTACTGACTGCTTTCTTCACTGTTTTTCTTCTCTGGGCAATGCTAAACTGGTGGAGGCAGGCCGATCAGAGGGCTGGCATACGCTGGTTGTTTTTCATAATGTTGCTGTTCGGACTCGATTTCAGTGTTCACCGTACAAACCTGCTGCTTTTGCCTGGGATGTTGGTGTGGATTCTTCTGAGGAATCGAAGGATGCTGGGAAGAATGCAGACCTGGCTCGTTGGTGGAGCAGGCTTTTTGATAGGTCTGGCCTTCCATCTTTTGATTATACCGATTGCGGCAAGAAATCCGGTTCTAAACATCAATGATCCCAGTAACTTGAGCCGGTTCTATGGGTATATATCGCTAAAACAGTTCGGTGGAGGCTGGCTTTTCCATATCCTTCCTCGCAATGCACCCTTTTTTAAGATTCAGGTTTCAGATTACCTTCACTTCTTTTCCGTCAATTTCTTTTCTGTTGGAATTATCCTAACAGTTCTTACTATTCTACTTGCTCTCATAGGATTTTTAGTGCTCTGGAGAAGAGAATGGCGCCTTTCCCTGGGACTTTTATTTCTGTTTTTATGCTCCAGCCTGGGCGCGGTGATCTATTTTAACCTGCCTAAAGATTTCTTCTGGCCGATGGACAGGCACTACCTGCCTTCGTTTGTGATATTCTCTATTTTTATAGCCTGTGGCGCAGGCAACGCTTTTATGTTTGTCTTCAACTACCTGAAAAAATACCGGATGGTTGCGATTCCCTTGACAGTCTTGATAGTTTTTTTGATTCCTTTTAAACAGCTCACCCGCAATTACAGGCTGGTTGACGGGTCCAAAAGCTACTTTGCCTATGATTATGGCCAGAACATCCTGCAGAATGTAAAACCCAACTCTATTGTTTTTGTCGCAGGTGACAATTACTGGTCGCCTTTCTATTTACAGGTGGCAGAAAAGGTCAGACCGGACGTCACCGTTATCAGCCCAAGCCTTATGAACGCCTCCTGGTACGTAAGGCAGATCATCTCCAGAGATCGTAGCCTCCCCTTGACTGTGACAGAAGAAGAGCTATCTCACCTCGGACCTCGTCAATGGCGCGATACCACCATAACCATTCCAGTACAGGGTGAACCAGGCTCTTATCAACCGATGCCTGATTCAGTGCGCATTCGGATCGAACCCACCTTTGCGGGCCAGTATCTTTTTCCCCAGGACTGGTTACTCCTTAGAATTTTGACAAAAAACCAATGGCAAAGACCCATCTACTTCACGTATCCTCCTCCCTGGCTTTTACAGTATGCGCGTCCCGAAGGGTTAGTAAGCCAGATCCTGCCGGGCGATTCAGCCAATCTTGACACCAGTGCGCTCAGGGAAAACCTGCTAATGAAATACTCTTATCGCGGGTATGCAGATTCATCTGTTCCGATTGACAAGTTGTCCCGGCTTGCAGGGCAGGAGCTTTTCTCTGCTTTCCTCTCCCTGGCTCAATCTGAGCTTATGAGGGGCGATTCAACTGCCTGCGAGCAGATTAAATCGGAACTGACCAAGAGATTACCTTTAGAGAGGATTCACCCATCTGAGGAATTGTTGAAGTGGTATGAGAATTTATGCGACTCAACCCGGGTGGGACTTAAGAAATAGAAAATATCAAGTAAGTCAGGTACCCTGAGCTCGTAACTGAGGAATAGTATTGGAAAACATAGCTCTTGAACTACTGCCTAAAACTCACCCCCTTAATCCCCCTCTCTTATTAAGAGAGGGGCATAGAGGTGAGTTCCATAATAGTGTCAAGTGCTTAGGACACCTGACCTACGAACTACATTTTCAAAAGCTCGAGCACCTTGTACATCAGCACTGCAGGCCAAAAAATCGCTTTCAAAATACCAAGCACCCCAGCCAGGAACGTAGTTGCGTGCTGGATGTAATAGACCACCCCACCGAGGAAAGCCATCCCATACATACCACCCCACATGCCTTTGTTATTCATATGTTTACTCCTTTTTTCTTCATGCGAGGTTGAATTATCGTTATCAGTCATTTTGTCCTCTTAAGTTGCTAAGTCACAAGCCCAGTGCACCTGACACTTTTATTTGTCAGATGCGCAGGGCATCTGACCTACGAAACTGACCAATCGTGGATTGCCAAGCGACGAGCCTCCAGCGGCCGCTGAACCGCCGTTTGTTAAGCTTATTTGATTGCGATGCATCCGCTTATTTAACCGGATGTAGGAATTCATCCACTGCCGAAAGGAAAAGAGAAGGTTGATCCACAAAAGTCATGTGTCCGCTTTTTGGCAAAATGACAAGGTTTGACCCTGCTATCTTCTCGTGCATTTCTTGTGAAAGCGAGGGATCGCACTCGTCATGATCGCCAACAATGATGAGTGTAGGAACCTTGATTGATGAAAGCCGGTCCGTGTACTCGACGGATGTCATATTTCCATCTATGACAAACTCACCATTCGACCCCCACATTTCCCGATAAAGATCCCAAGCGAAATTGCCATTACTGTTTGGATCATAGTTCGGATCTGGATGATTCTGGTAGAGGTAAGGGAAGTAACCTTCGCCCCATGAGGCAACCATGTATTCGGAAATATAACGGTTCTTTTCGTATTCCTTCCCGTGGCCGAACAATCCAGCTTTCTCCATCTTTTCGATTCGCGCCCGGAGTTCAGGTGCCATCTTCTCCTTCATCTTTTTGAAAACCTCATTCATTTTCTTGGTGCTATGAAAGGTGCTGCATAGGATCAGATGGGTTAGGTTCTCTGGGTACTTCAGGGCATAAGCCTGGGCCAGAACGCCCCCGCAAGAGTGTCCCAGAAGACTAATCTTGCCAAGTTCCAACCCCTGGCGAACTGCTTCCACATCCTCTGCCATGTTCTCGACAGTATAGGCCGCAGGGTTCTCCAGTTTTTGAGAGCGTCCCGAACCACGCTCGTCAATGAAAATGACTCGGTTCCTTCGAACTAGTGGCAGGAGGTAAGGGAGAAAATAGTCGTGGGATGCCCCGGGACCTCCGTGGAGGACGACCAAGGGCTGGCCTCTGCCAAGGGCCTTGTAATAAATCAGGACGCCATGTGCGTCAACGAAGCCTTCCTCAGCAACAAACAATGAAGGGGAAGAGACTTTAGACGAGCTCTTCTTTTCAGGCATTTGACTACAAGCAATGGTTAATATCGCCATTGCACTAAGCGCGACAAAGACAATCCGTTTCACGGTTTCACCTCCTTCTATAACATTCAATCAAATTGGTTCAGCATTTTTGCGAAAAAATCTAATCTATTCTTTATTGCCTTTTGGAGCAGAACAGTTCCTCTGAGCCTAACAATGATTATACAGACTGTATAAAACGGGAAACGCAGACTGTCTCTTTCTGTATAAAAAGTTCCCGCCTCTTCTTGTGATTTCACTCAACTTCCTTCATTTCCGTGTCGGGTGGCTCACAGCTGTTCTCTTTATATGACCTACTATAATCATTCATGCAATCTTGTCAAGAATTATGTTGTATCAGGACCTCCCAGACGGATTTCCGAAGTCCTGACACATTTTGATTTCAATCCACCAATCACCAGGATTCCCCATACGGGGAAGAGTAAGCTCCTGACGCAACCTTTAAATGTGGGACGAACTCCAGATTGACTACAAACCGTTTTCAGTTCACCGTCCACAGCCCATCGCTTTTGGGGTGGTGGGAACCATGAACCGCGAACCACGAACCGATTTCAAAAGAGCACTGGTTACAACTTCACCAATTCCACCCGGCGATTATTTGCCTTTCCCTCCGGGGTATTGTTCTTGTCGATCGGCTTCGATTTACCCCACCCCTTGGATTCAAGGCGGCTTCCATCCACTTTGAAGTTATTGATCAGATAGGTCCTTACGGACTCAGAGCGTTTCTGCGACAGCGTCAGGTTGTAGTCGTCAGCCCCATCGCTATCCGTATGCCCCTCGATGGACAAACGCAGAGTGGGATTATCGGTCAAAAGCGCGCCGATATCCGCCAGCGTCTTGTATGACTCACCCTTGATCTTGTCCGAGCCCGAATCGAAGAGGATGCCGTGAGTGACGATCCGTCCCGCCTCATCCAGCTGCTGCTTTAGCGTTTTACCTCCCTCGGCGTAGCGGAAAGTTCCGATCAGCATCGGGTTGTTGGGCTCGTCCAGCCAGGGATCCATATAAACCCCGAAGTCCACCGGTTTGAAGCTTTCGACGGCTGGGACATTAGCCATACGCTCGTTGTCGATGTAGCACTTCATCGTGCTCTGCGTGGCCATGATGCGCATGGTGTGGATACCCCCGGAAAGCGGCGAACCCAACGACTTGGAGGCAATGTCCTTATCCAAGAGCCTGAGGTGGGTGTTGATCTTGTCCTTTATGTTGAAGTTGCCGATCTCTTGACCTTGATCGTCATACCACTTGATGAAGAACCAATGACCCCTCGTATCCCCCCCTTTAATGAAGAATTCCATTTCGATAGTGTACTTCGGCGGAAGCGCTCCGGTTGCGATCTTGGGGCGGATGGAACCCTTGTCCGTGCACAGGATGTAGTTCTTGTCGCCCTGTTTCGCTACCTCGAAAACCCCCTCATCCAGCCTCCACCGCGAGGGGAACTCGCCGATTTCCTCGCCGGAGAGGTCATCGTAGAAGATGACCTTGTCCCCGGGAACGAAGTCGTACTTGGTGTAAAGCGACATCTCTTCTGAAACTCCAGGACCAGTCGACTGTGCTTTCGCAGTATCGGAAGCGGATTCTTCTGTTGGCTTTTTGCTGGCTGCAGACGTGTCCGAAGCTGTTTCATCCTTCCCCTCGATTGTCTCCTCAATCTTCTTCTCTGCTTTTTCTTTTACTTTGTCCTTGAGCTTCCCAAACTGCGCCATGGTCGGGGACGACATAGCTATGAAAGCAAGACATAACAAGACGATGAAAATGAATTTTGACTTCATAGAGCTCTCCTTTCTTCGTTAAACCTAATGGGAAGTTACTTCTCTACCCATTAAAACGTTTAGTTTTTTTACTCCTGGCTCAAAGCGAGCAGGTGGTTAGCTTTCTTTTTTCTAACTTTTAGCAGCTTATTTCCCATTTCGAGGCCAGATAGAAAATCATATAAAAAATATACGGGACTTTTAACCTTGTCAAGCTTTTTTTGACGAAGATTAGAAAGATGGGACAGGGCGACCTTTCCGATGACTAGCGGGACGTTCTAACGTCGTGGTTCAGGGGCGGCGCTTCACGTCGTCCCCTGCAACTGTTTGTTAGGATGGTCTTTCTTATATTCTTCAACAACCCTTTTGGCAATTAACATTCTAAACACGGTTGTCGTAAGTGCGGCTGCCAGAAGCACTATCAGGCCTATCGGAATCCATTGCGTAAGCCCCATCGATTCATAGGCTAAGAAATAGAGGAGCAACAAACCAAGGCCAATGCTTATGTTAATCGATTGGAAGAAGTTGCCTATGATTCTTGTCGTATTTTCGTTAAGTTTATCGGCGGCAGCTAGTGAAAAGCGTTCACAGAACAGGGTATAGAAGTTTGGCCACTTCTTTTGCATAATCTTCGCCAACAAGGATAGAGCAGCCTCGACCACTATCGCGACAACCTGTTGCAGCACTGCAATGGTAACGATGATGCTGGTTGTTACGAGTGCGGAACTATCAATCTGGCTCAATGCATCAACTGTCAAGCGTCTGCTAGGTTCAAGAAGCAGAATAACCCTCCATGCTCCATAGGTGAACAAACCTGGTATGACCAATGTGAGCAAGAGCCAAAGATTCTTAGCTACTTCTTCAAACATGTTTTATTCTCCTTTCATATCCTAACGCTCCGGTTCAATGGCAACACGCAGCGCCGTCCGCTGGAATGTGAAGTTAGCAGGCGTCGTCACGACATCGATCTTCAACCAACAACCGGAAGCCCCGCCGGGGAGAATGCATCAAGAACAAGATGCGATGCGTAGCCAGCCGCGAAACCTGAGAGGACGCCAGCGATCACCCTCCAGAACAGCTCGACCAGCCAGAGAACGCAGCGCCGCCACGCGGTTTCCGAGACCATGTCGCGGGTGCTCCGAGCGAGGTCAGCCTTCTTCCGACAGTAAACCTCCCAACACTGGATAATGTGGACAATGTCGCCGCGAGTGCCAATGCCAACTCCAACAGCTGCCCATGAGTGAGCTAAGCTTCGGTGTCCGGGCCATCTCGGTGGCTCAATGTAATCCGGTGCCATACCTCCGAGGAAGCCTCCAAAAGCACCTCCGGCTGTCTCTGCCAGCGCATGCCAAATCTGCTGTCTTTGAGCGCGACTGAATGCGACAACCGCCCCGGTTCCGGTTGCCAAATATACATGTGTTCTACGATTAGGCATTTATCACCTCAACTTGCGATTGCCGTGTTAAAGAGCGTTCAACAGCACTACATGCAAGCCTGTTTGATTACCCTTCGATTCTGAATTAGCTCTTCGCCTTAAAGACCCAGCGCGGGGCTGAATCGATGGTCTGCCGGAGGATGAGGTTCAGCTGTGCCGCATGGTGCTGGACGTGGCGCATGTTGTATAGAAGCAACTCCGCCACGCTTAAGTCAACCGTTCCGAACACCCAGCGTTGACGAGCCTGCTCGTCTGTCAGAGCTTCGATCCTTGCCCGACACTTTTTGCGGCCATGCTCAAGATAGGTTTGAAGCTCTTCTTTCGTATACGGACGCTCTGGCATAAGCCCGGCTGGGTCCAGTTCGTCAAGTGTGAAAGGAGCCGGGGGAGCAAATCCCTCAGCCGAGTCGGACAGGTAAAGGTCGAGCCAGAAGAGCGTGTGATAAACGATATACCAGAACTCAGGTCGCTGCGAGCGGTCGCACCATACCTCGTCCGGACAAGCAACCAGGGCATTTTCCAGCATGTCAATAGCAGCCCCGAACTGCTGCCAAAGAATTGTTCTAAAGAAAGTATCCATTTCAAGACTCCGGACCTTCCTGAACTCTATCGAAACATTCTAACGAAGAGAGTATGTCTTGTTATATGGCGGTGAACTGCAAATAGGTCTGCTTTAAATCTTTTGACCACCCACTATGAACCATGAACTATACACCGTTTTAACTGGCGGGGCCGACGAGACTCGAACTCGCGACCTCCTGCGTGACAGGCAGGCGTTCTAACCAAACTGAACTACGACCCCGACTTACGTCAGTTAATAGTTCATAGCGGATGGTTAATGGTAAAATCCGAAAACCACCAATATGAACTATTTCTTTTTTAAAAGAACCGGCGACCTTCCCGATTGCTATCGGGACGTTCTAACCAAACTGAACTACGACCCCGGAAAAATACAGTGACTGAGTGATTAGTGATAGAGTGCTAAGTTCTTCTAATCACTTTTTCACTCTATCACTTTATCACTGTCTTTCCTGGGCGGTATCCGATTCGAACGGATGACCTTCTGCGTGTAAGGCAGACGCTCTAAACCAGCTGAGCTAACCGCCCGGGAATAAAGCAACCTATAAGTTTAAAAGTTTAAGAGTTTATCTTTAAACCTTAAAGCTCTTAAACTCTTATGCCTTTTTTCCTACCAGATCTTCTGGTTTGGGAGCTTTCTCCTCTTGCTTTTTCTTTTCTCCTAAAAGGATGGCAATCGGAATCAACACGCAATATCCCACCACCAGAAGGATCGGGGCTAAAGTTATAGAGCCTCGGGTCAAGGCAATATAACCTATGATTATGACCAAAAGCCCAATCCCCAGCCAGGTCCAGTTTCTTTTGGTGAAAGGCAGGGCTCCCTTTTCTTTAGCTTTCTCAACTTTGGGCTTTGTTTTTACTTTAGCCATATCTTCTCCGTTTAACTTACAAATTTAACAAAGATTTCAACAGAGTCAAGCAAAATCCATAGATTTAACCCTTAGAAGCTCCTTTTCGGCTACTCGGACGAGACTCAGGAATCTCCAGAACTGATCCTGGCAATAGATTCGCTCAGACCCAACACGAAAAAAAGTATCATGTTACAAATAGCAGCAGTATAATAGCACTGAAATTGAGAGGCAAGAAGAAACGCTGTAACACATAAAACCCCTCCAAGAATCAAAGCCTTTGCGTATCCTTCCTTTTTCTCCTTATATCTACGCAAAAGATTTTTCAAGAAAACAACCCACATAAAGATAAAAGCTAAAAACCCGACAATACCGGCATTGACCGCCACGTTCAGAAAGTCATTATGCGCATGCCCGAAGATCTCAGAAGGAACTTTCAAATACCTCTGGTAGAATATCGGAAAGTTTCCAAATCCTATCCCGAACAAAGGGTGATCTTTGAAGATATTGAAGGAAGTGGACCAGATGACTGACCTGATATCTGCCTGCTCTAAGGACCCAGCCTTAACCGCAATAAGCGACCTGCCCAGAATCTGCGGATCGATCAAATAGATAATGACCAAATATCCTGCAACTGCGAGAATCTCCCTGGTTTTGTTTCGGCTTTTGAAAAAAACGAAATAGACGATGAAGGCAAAGATCTGAGCATAAAGGGTGCTGCGGCTATAAGTAAAAAAATTTGCTGTTACAGTCAAAATTGATACTGTGAAATAGAATATCTTCAAGGAGGTTTTCCTCTCGTAAGAGCCCCGACAGAAACTGAGTGTACCGATGAGCATTGCATAGAAGCCATAGGTTAAAGGTAGGTCGAAAAAGGCAATGGAGCGATATTTTTTATATGGTAAGATGAAAGACGGGTCGATTTGCTGGTTACGCAAAAGGTCAATTCCGGTATAATGCTGCCAGATGGCATAAAGAGCCACAATCCCGGAGATCAGGAAAATCAGATTAACTAATTTCTTGATGAATCCTTCGTCCTTAAGATTGTTGATTAAGAGGAACGGAATAACCAGCAGCCATTCGTCTCCCAGACTGACCAGGCTTTTAAGACGGTTCTGGGAAAAAATAATCGAGATGACAAAGGCGCTCAGATAGACTAAAACCGGCAATTCAAAAAAAGAGTGCTCCCAGCCAAAGCTTCTTTTAGCTGTGACCTTCCAGGCCCAGCCCAGGAGTGCGATGCTAAGCCCAATCTGAGTCCCGGCAATAGAAAAAGGCGAGAATAATACGAAGACCAGCAAACCGAAATTGACCAGATTCTGCGGTGAGACAAATTTAGATTTGAGCACTTCAGCCTGACTGCTCATCTGGTTTCCTCACCTAAGGAAATTCTCCTTAAAACTCCCAAGAAGCCACTGAATAATCTATTCAGTCCAAAAGGGAGCTTTTGAATATACCGTGATGTCAGGTCGAAATCAAGCTTTTCCAAAGCCCTGGTAAAAGCTAAGATTACAGGATAGAGGATCACTCCCAAAAGGATGCAGACGATAAGTCCGAAAACCCCAGGTAAGAATGACGAGAGCAGATAAACTACAAATCCCATAATGAATGAGGTCAATCCGATCTTCAAAGCCGGGATCAAAGGGAACTTCCTTTTCAGAAAGAAAGCATACACGTAGACGATAACACCTACCCCGAAGAAAACCTGGGCTGAGAAATTCACCCAGACTGCGCCTATTGCCTGGTATTTGCGGGTAAGGAAAAGGTTCAATGTCAGCTTCAGAAGCACTGCAAGAATGTAAAATCTAAGTATCACCTTTTGTCTTTCCACACTATAGAGGAAGGAACTGGAGGCAGTAGAAACCGAGCCGACTGTACCGGCTAAAAGGACAATCGCAAAGATCAAAGCTGAGGGCAGGTATTCTGCTCCATAAATACTGGTTATTATCCTTGGAGCAAGAAAAATGCCGCCAGCACACAGGGGAAAGGCAATAAGAGCTAAATACCTCGTGGAATTATAATGGATATTCATTAATCTTTCTTTTTCACCGCCCCCGTAGGCTTCAGACATGATGGGAAGCAATACCCCCGTCAGTGCGCCGGGCAGAAGCAAAATCAACTTATTAGCTAAATTGAAACCTAAATTATAAAATGCTACCTGAGTTTCATTGCTGTACGCTCCCAAAAACAGTAGCTCGAACCTCTCCCACAGAAAAGCCTCTAAAAGCAAAATGACGAAAATACTTTTGCTATAGTTTATGAGTTTACTCTTCAATTCTGAAGGCAATCCTTCCTTGACATAAGGATATTTCTTGGAATGATAGAACTCATAATAAAGAAACGCTCCAAGAAGGTTGGAGATAAAACTGACCCAGAAAAGGTACTCTACATCTTTTTTTAAAACCAGAGCAAGTAGCAGCAGGAGAAAAGTCAAAGGAGAAAGTATGAAAGTCAAAAAGGCTATCAGGTCATACCTTAAAAATCCGGAGAAACCTGCCATATAGATTGCCAGAAGCCCCATCGGCATCATCCCCAGGGCGCCGATTCTCAGGTAAAGGGAAAGATAAGGCTTATGGTAAAGCCCTGCAATTATCGGGGATGTGAAGAAAAGTAAAAGGGTGACTAAGATTCCAGCCCAGAAGACCCATCTGGAGCAATTCCTGAGGATGCTCCCTGCAGAGACGTAATCTTTCTTGCCTGAATATTCCGAGATATACTTGGTAACTGTGGTGGGCAGTCCTAAATTGACAAAATATCCAACAATGGTCAGAATCCAGAAAGCCAAGCTGTATTCGCCGAGTTTTTCCGGGCCTAATAGCCTGGCGATTACGATGGAGGTTATAAATCCAAAGAAAAGCCCGCTCCCTCTGAAAAGGAAATTGTAAACGGTATTTCTCGCTATTGAAGGGGTATAAATATTCTGGGGTATCTCCAAATTCTGCTATCTCCATCTAGTCAAGGGAGGGATTCGAGGTCGGGCACGGGTGCCCGACCTACGAAATATCAAGAAACCTCATCTCGTAGGCGTCCCGCTACCGGCGGGACCAGCCCCGCTAAAAAGCTCACCGACTCTGTGACTGGTATTATTCAAAATTCCTCTCTATCAGATCGCAAACTATATGCCCGATTAGAATATGAACCTCCTGTATCCTCTGGGTCTCACAAGAAGGGACGATGATGGAGAAACCCGCAATCCTGCTCATCTTCCCTCCATTCTTTCCAGAAAGAGCCAAAGTTTTCATTCCGATTTTCCTGGCAGTTTTTATGGCTAAATTCACATTTGAGGATTCGCCTGAGGTGCTCAGAGCTAAAAGGCAATCTCCTTTTACCCCCAGTGCCTCTACCTGGCGGGTGAAGACTTTTTCGAAACCAAAATCATTAGCTGCTGCAGTCAATACAGATGAGTTGACTGTTAAGGCAATTGCCGGAAGGGCTTTCCTTTTAGAAGAAGATTTTAGCCGCACCACCAGTTCTCCGGCAATGTGCTGGGCATCCGCCGCAGAGCCACCGTTCCCGCAGAGCAGAATCTTTCCACCTTTCTTAAGACAATTGCTCAAAATCTCCGCCAGTTCGATAACCTTTTCCGCTAGCTCTGATTTGATTTTCTGCTTTAAGGCAATACTTTCCTCAATCTGAGCCAGCACGATCGAAATCTGTGTTGATTTCTTGATCATAGTATTTATTCCAGGTGGAACACATCTCCTGTCTGTTCACATTACTTTTTGGTAGGACAGACATTCTTGTCTGTTCCAATAATGTCAGACAGGAATGTCTGACATACCTTTCTTGCAGTGGAACAGGCATCCTGCCTGTTCTGTTTTTGTATTCCATATATAAGTTTTTCAAAATCAGCCCATTGCACATCATAATTTTTATCTTGAATGCACTCAGGATTTTCCCGGTCGTACTGCCATTGCAAGGGATTATATACGATATATTCCCGGATTCGGTTCAGCTCATCTTCGTTTCTGAAACATGCTCATAATAATTCCGTTGCCAAACAGGTGTACCTGACATATTGCGTGTTTCATTAATACGGCGCGATGAAAAAGTTTTAAAACCGCGAATGATTTCAGAAAGGGGATACTTTGTAGGGGCAGGTTTCAAACCTGCCCCTACAATAAAAATAATTCCATGAAAATGGTTTGGCATTATTGCGAATATATCTATTCTAATATTGGAATAATGTTTTGACAAATCTAACCAACTTAATTCAGCCATTTTTCCAAATTTATTTAATACCATTCGACCGTCCACTATGTCCCCAAAAATATTTTTGCTTTTATGCGTGCATATTGTCACAAAATACGCTCCTGACTGTGAATAATCATAATCCTTCAACCTTATGGATCGGCGGTGATGTTTTTCTGTATCTGGAATTGTGCTCATATAATCGCCCTACTGTAGGGTTTGATATATCACACCCTTCTTTATTATTGGCACGATAAATCGTGCCCCTACATATGTATTGCCCTTGCAAAATCTTTCAATCTATCGTTGCCGCCTTGTTCTTCTAATGCGTTCCCAATCACCACAAAATTTGCACCAGCTTTTACTTTTTCCTTAGCAGTTTCCGGATCTCTTATCCCTCCACCAATTATCAGGGGAACGCTTATAAATTTCTTCACCTCTTTAATCAGAAAATCAGGCACAGATTTATCTGCACCGGAGCCTGCATCCATAAAGATAAATTTCATCCCTAAATATTCCGCTGCCAGGGCATGCGCGCAGGCGATATCCGGTTTATTCGGAGGCAGGGGCAAGGTATCGGACATAAACTGGACTGAGGTCATTTTCCCAGATTCGATTAGCATATATCCGGTCGGGATCGGCTCTAAACCAAACTCCTTTATCACTGGAGCGGCTTTCACCTGCTCGCCGATCAATAGATTCGGGTTCCTGCCTGAGATCAAAGACAAGAACAATACCGCATCCGCATATTTTGAAACCTGATTGGCATTTCCCGGAAAGATTATCACCGGGAGTTTAACTTTCTCCTTTACCTTTTTAATCGCCTCATCAAAATGAGTTGAAAGAAGCAGACTTGAACCAACCAAAATCCCATCAGCCCCGCCTTTCTCCGCCCGAAGAGCTAAATCGGAAATCTCTCTGGGGCTTAACCTGTCCGGGTCCAACAAAACCAAAAAACCTGCCTTTTTCCTTTTTATTACCCCTAATAACCTTTGGTAAACTGTCAAGTTCCCCTCATATTCAGAGACTGGAGTGTAAAGCTTCAGCTTTACCTTTGCTCTTCGTTGGTGTCCTCACCAACGAAGAGGGATTGTTGGTCTGGAGACCAACAACCAGCAATCTCGCATTATATATTAGATGGTCAATGCACTCCAGAAAGCATCTTCTTAATAATTCCCGGCACCTGGGATAAGGCAAAATCCAGTTTGCTTATATCTTTTCCACCGGCTTGAGCTAAATGCGGTTTCCCTCCTCCACTTCCCCCGGTAAGTTTTGCCACTTCTTTTACTATGTCACCGGCTTTTATTCCTCTCTTTATCAAATCGTCCGTCACCGAGGCAACAAAGGAAAGCTTATCCTCCGAGACGGTTGCAAAGACCCCGATTGAGGATTTCAGACTTTCCCGCAGAGCATCTGCCAAACTCAGTAAATTTTCCCTATTTCCGCTATCATCTCGATAAGAAATTATCTTTATCCCGTCCAGTTCAAAACCATTCCTGTAAAGCTCCTTTATCTTCTCTTTGGCGCTCCCTGCCTCTGCGTGTTTTACTTTCCTCTCCATCTCTTTGCCGCTCTCCAAAAGTTGAGCTACCTTTGTTCCTAATTCCTCTCTTTTAACTTTTAGAATATCATAGAGCCCCTCCAGAGTTTTCTCCTCTTCTTTAACCAATTCATAGGCGCTCTTCCCGGTTATTGCTTCAATCCTCCTCATCCCGGCGGCAATACTTTGTTCTGAGATTATCCTGAACAAACCAATTTCTCCTATAGCTTTAACGTGAGTCCCGCCGCAAAGCTCCATAGAATATTCATCTACCTTTACAACCCTAACTGTATCCTCATATTTTTCTCCGAACAAAGCCATCGCCCCAAACTTTTTTGCCTCATCCAGAGTTGTGTTAAATGTCTTGACCTCCAAATTCTCCCAGATTTTCTGATTGACTTTATATTCTATCTTTTCCAGCTCATCCTCAGTCAAAGCCTTAAAATGAGTGAAATCAAATCTGAATCCATCTGGACTAACCAAAGACCCGGACTGATGAACATGCTCTCCTAAGGTTTCCCTTAGAGCTTTATGCAGAAGATGAGTTGCAGTATGGTTTCTCATTATGGATTTGCGGCGGGCGATGTCTACTTTTGCAATAACCTTTTTATGTAGTTGATCCTTAATTCCCCCTTTTTTAACTTCACCTAAATGTATAATGTGTTCCCCTTGTTTTACTACCTGAGTGACTTCAAATTCAAAATCACTATTGGAAATTATGCCTATGTCGCTTATCTGCCCTCCTGCTTCAGCGTAAAAAGGAGTTTTATCTAGAATCACACCTTTCCCATCATCGGTGATAGACAAGATTTTAGACTCTTTTGTTATAAAACTGTTGTATCCTATGAAATCTGTAACTTTGACTTTAGGAGTACCAAAAGATTCAGACGAGGGTATGCCAATAGGTTGTATTTGCTGAGCCATCCTTGCAGCAGTAGACTTTTTCTTGTGTTTTTCCATCTCTGTTTTATAGCCTTCCATGTCAACCGACATCCCTTTTCTTCTAGCAATCATTTGCGTTAGCTCTATCGGGAAACCATAAGTAGCCTCTAAATCAAAAGCCATCTTGCCTGGGATTGTTTTGCCACCCTTTTTTAAAACCTCCTCTTTAACTACTTCATAACGCACAATCCCCGAATCTAATGTTTCTTCAAATCTTTCTTCTTCAGATTTTATCCATTGAGAGATTAATTCTTTCTTATCCTTAAGATCAGGATAGACCTCGCCCATCAAGTTAACCACTACTTCTGAGAGCTTAAAGAGAAAAGGTTTACGTAAATTTAACAGTCTGCCGTGCCAAGCTGCTCTTCTGAGGATCATTCTTAGTACATAACCTCTCCCCTCGTTTGAAGGAAATGCCCCATCTGCAATGGCAAAGCTCAAAGCCCGGATATGGTCGGCTATTACTCTGTATGACTCAGAATGAGGTGAGTTCTTGTATTTTTGTCCGGAGATCTCCTCTGTTTTTCTGATTATGGGTTGAAAAAGGTCTGTGTCGTAATTTGAATCTACGTTCTGTAAAAGAGCGGTCAATCTCTCGAAACCCATTCCAGTATCCACAGTTTTGGACGGCAAATCAGTCAGTTTTCCATTTTCATCCCGGTAATACTGCATAAAGACTAAATTCCAGACCTCAATCACTCTTCCACAGCCACAGTTTACCCCGCAGTCCGGCTTGGAGCAGGCATATTCTTTACCCCGGTCATAATGGATCTCCGAGCAGGGCCCACAAGGACCTACCTCTGCCATCTCCCAGAAATTCTCCTTGGCATCGAACCTTAAAACCCTCCCTTTTTTGATATCCGTATTTTCATACCATAATTTCTCGGACTCGTCATCTTCTGTGAAAACCGTTGCCCAGAGCTTCTCCTTGGGAAGCTTGCACACTTCAGTCAAAAATTCCCAGGCATAAATAATGGCTTCTTTTTTGAAATAATCCCCAAAAGACCAGTTGCCAAGCATCTCGAAAAAAGTATGGTGATAGGTATCTTTCCCCACCTCTTCCAGATCGTTATGCTTACCAGAGACCCGAATACATTTCTGAGACGAGGCAGCTTTGTTGTAATCCCTTTTCTCCAGTCCTAAGATGAGTTTTTTAAACTGGTTCATCCCTGCATTGGTGAAAAGCAAAGTCGGGTCATCCTGTGGAATCAAGGAAGTACTGGGAACGATCTTATGATTCCTTTCCTCAAAATATTTTAAGAATTTTTCTCTGATCTCTGTGCTTTTCATCTCATTTTTCAATTTAGAAGCTGTAGCGTCCTCACTCCCGTGAGGACGATTCTTCACTGGTCAACTCGTTGCCATAGGAATGGCAACGCTACGATGACAATTGGCTTATTCCTCCTCTATTCTCAAAACCTGTTTGACAATATCATACGAAAATCCTCTTCTCAAAAGAAAACTCATTATTCTTCTCTTTGCCACGTTTTCATCCAGGTTCTCATACCTTTTTTTTCTCTTCTGCAAAAGCTCTTTTGCTAAGATAAACTCTTCATCTCCGTCTTTGAAGTATTCTCTGAGAACTTTCTCGATGATCTCTTTTTTTATTCCTTTTTTCCACAGTTCCTGCTTTAAAAGGATTTTCCCGCGAGGGCTATTTGAAATCCTGTCCCGGATAAAAGCAGAGGCAAATTCATAATCATCTACGAGATTTACCCTTTTTAAATCCTTTATCACCTCAGTTATTAAATCTTCTGCAAACTCCTTTTTCTTTAATTTATCCCTGACCTCCTTTTCACTCCTCATCCGGTAGGATAAAAATCTTAAGGCAATCTCTTTTGCCTCTTTTTTGGTTTCAGCCTCAATTATCTGGTCTATTTTTTTCTGCTCAAGCTCCTGTCCGACTTTTAAACCATATTTGTAGACCACCTCTTCATCCAGGCCAAAAGCAAACCTTTCATCTAAAAAGACAGACCTTCTTTTAGGATTTTTCTTCTGAGGCTCGATTTTGGTTATCCGGGGCATTTCTGAGGAAATCGTAAAGAAGGTGCCAGCAACTACTTCCCTTTTCCTTTGGCTACCACTTCTGGTTCTTTCTCCTCTGCTGGTTTAGATCTGAGCCCTAATTTCTCCTTTATCTCCTGTTCAATCTTTCTGGTAATATCCGGATTGTCCAGTAAAAACTGCTTGGCATTATCCCTTCCCTGGCCTAACCTTTCACCTTTATAGGAGACCCAGGTTCCGCTTTTCTCTAAGACGTTCTGTTCCACCCCTAAGTCGACCAGCTCACCCTCTCTGGAGATCCCTTTCCCGTAGATTATATCGAACTCGGCTTCCTTGAAAGGAGGGGCGACCTTGTTTTTCACTACCCGCACTCTGGTTCTGGAGCCGGTAACATTCTCGCCTTCCTTGATCGAGGCGATTCTGCGGATATCCATCCTGACTGAGGAATAGAACTTCAGCGCGATTCCGCCGGTGGTGGTTTCCGGATTTCCGAACATGACTCCGATTTTCATCCTGATCTGGTTTATGAAGATAACACAGGTTTTGGATTTGCTGATTGTGCCGGTGAGCTTCCTTAAAGCCTGGGACATAAGCCTTGCCTGAAGACCCATATGAGCGTCCCCCATCTCCCCTTCGATCTCTGCTTTGGGGACCAGCGCAGCAACTGAGTCGATTACGATGACATCTACTGCTCCGCTGCGAACCAGAGTCTCGGTTATCTCCAGGGACTGCTCACCCGTATCGGGCTGGGAGATCAGGAGATTATCTATGTCCACGCCCAAAGCTTTAGCATAATTTGGAGCAAGTGCGTGTTCTGCATCCACAAAAGCCGCAACTCCACCTGCTTTTTGAGCTTCAGCCAGGATATGCAGGGCTAAGGTGGTTTTACCAGATGCTTCCGGACCGAAAATCTCTACCACCCTTCCCCTTGGAACCCCTCCCACCCCTAAGGCATAATCCAGGGCAACAGAGCCAGTGGGAATCACCGGGATTTTTATCCCTAAACTTTCACTTCCCAATCGCATGATAGACCCTTTTCCAAACTGTCTTTCTATCTGGGAGACAGCCTGATCTAAGGCTTTCTTTTTCTCCTCTGATTGATGAGTAGTCATGTTTTCCTCACTTTCTTTACTTAAGTTAAAAGAACTATTTTCTTAAGGGGAGTGTAGATAACCCCGGCCGGATTAAGCTGGGACCTCATCACCACCACCTCTTTTATTTCGATCTCCTCTGTTTGGAAATTCGTGGTTTTTATCTGTTCAGCTAATTTCTCAATATTTTTGGGAGATTTAACCCTGCCGATGGTCAGGTGCGGAGAAAACTCTCTGTTCTCCTTAGGATAACCCATATTCTCCATCTCCTGTTCTATTTTTTTAGCCATAAGAGCTAATTCCTCTTTCCCTTTCTCAACCCCGATCCAGACCACCCTCGGTCTTTTCAGATTGGGAAAGCAACCCAAATTCTTTAGACTTAATCTGAAACCTCTAATCCCCTCTAAAGCTTTCTCAGTTCCTTCAAAGACTTTTTCGATTTTATCTTCCGGCACCTCTCCTAAAAATTTTAAAGTGGCATGCACATTTCCCGGCTTGACCCAGGAAACATCTGCATTGATTTTTTTGAGAGGCGTCTGAACCTCTTCGATTTTTTTCTTCAATTCTTCTTTTAGTTCAACCGCAATAAAGGTGCGCATTATAATCAATCTTGGAGTGTAAACCTTTCCTACGGATCCGCTTCTCGGATAGGTTTACCTTTGATAAAGCTAAAGCTTTATACTCCGGTCATTATTTCAACATAAACAGCCTTACCAAATTCAAAGCCGCCTGGGCAGTTCGTTCCCTTATAGCCTGCCGGTCTCCTCCGAAAATAAATTTCCGGGCAAACGAATCGTTCTCGTGTGCAAACCCGATGTAGACCAAGCCCACTGGCTTCTCCTCTGTTCCTCCAGTTGGTCCGGCAATCCCGGTTGCGGAGACACCGTAATCCGTGTTGGAGACTTTCCTGATCCCTTCAGCCATAAGAATTGCCACTTCTTCGGAGACTGCGCCATATTTTTCAATTAACTCCATGGGGATCTTCAAAAATTCCATCTTAGACTGGTTGCTGTAGGTGATCATTCCATCCATAAAATAGTTTGAGCTTCCGGATATACTGGTGAACTTTACGCCTATCAAACCACCGGTGCAGGACTCAGCCACTGAGATGGTTTTCTTTTTATCAAAGAGCATCTTCCCCACAATCTCCTCCAGGCTCTCTTTGTCCATTCCATATATGTTTTCATTCAGGATTTCCCTTATCTTTTGTTCTATCTCTGAAATATCTTTTAAGGCTAAATCTTCGCTTTCAGAAGTGATCCGGAGTTTAATATCCACTCCGGAAAAGCTGGGAAGAAAGCCTATCTTTACCGGACTTTTAGCTTTCAAGACCGGGTCCAATTTCTCGTATATGGCTGATTCTACTATTCCCGTGGTTCTCAAGACCTTTTGCAGAACGACCTTTCTGGAAGAGCTGGTTTTCAAGAAAGGCAGGATCTCATTTTCCAGAATAGTCTTCATTTCTAAGGGAACACCAGGAAGGGCGAAGAAAAACCTCTTACCTTCCTGAATGAAGATGCCCGGGGCAGAGCCGTACTGATTTGGCAAAGCCTTAGCCCCTTGTGGTAGCAAAGCCTGGTTCTGGTTGATCTTGGGCATCTCTATTCCCCTTCTCCTGAACCCTTCTTCCACCTTTTTTAAAATATCTTCATGAAAAACCAGATTCCTCTTGAAAGCTTTGACTATTCCTTTTTTGGTCAAATCATCATTGGTAGGACCTAACCCGCCAGTGGCAATAACCAGATCCGCCCTTTCCACTGCCAGTTTAATTGCCTCGATTATCCTTTTCAAGTCATCCCCCACCGAGGTTCTGAAAGCGATCTCAATTCCCAGGCTGGAGAGCTTATCCCCGATATAGGCGGAGTTAGAATCCAGAATCTCCCCGTGGATTATCTCATCTCCGATAGTTATTATCTCTGCTTTCATATTTTTAAAACTTTTAAGATGATCAGAACCTGCATAATGAGATTAGTGTAAATCCCAGCCACTACATCATCTAAAGTTATTCCCAGCCCGCCTTCAAGTTTTTCACAGTTCTTAGCTGGAGGTGGTTTGATAATGTCTAAACCCCTGAAAATGACAGAAGCTAATATATACAAAAAAAACCTCTTTGGCAAAAATAAAAAAGAGACCAGCATCCCGCATCCTTCATCGATTACAATTTTCCTGTTATCCTTGCCAAAAACCTTTTCTGCCCCGGTTCCAGACCATAGGCTGACAAAGAATACCAGAATAGCAATTCCGCCAAGGAGATAAAAATTCTGGGGTACAAAAAACCAGACCAGAATAAAGGTTAAGAGGCTACCGCAGGTACCGGGTACAACAGGTGAATATCCAGTAAAAAAAAGGGTAGCCAGAAGAATCTGGAAACGCTGGATCAGGCTTAAGTTGACCTTTTCCGACTCTATTTTAACACCCCCTTGAGCAGAGGTATGTTCTTCACCAGGTAATCTATACCGGTTCCCAGGGTCAAAAGCATGCTGATGAAAACCAGAAGGTCAAAAAGTCTGAAAACCTGAGGGCTGGTGAAAATGCTCCAGTCGTAACCTAAGGGAAGAAGAGTAGTCTTCAGGTTGGTGAAGATTAAGATTATACTGATGACTAACATCTGGGAAAAAGTCTTCACCTGAGCTAAAATCGTGGGCATAATCACCATCCCTTTATAAGCCGCTAAACTCCGAAGCCCGGTGATGAAAAACTCCCTCACGATTATCACCAAAATCATCCAGGCTTTAACATAGCCTAAAGCTACGAAGGAGATAAAGGCAGTTGATACTAAAATCTTATCAGCTAAAGGGTCCATAAACTTCCCGAACCCGGTTACCACTCCGTATTTCCTGGCAATATACCCGTCATAAAGGTCAGTTAAAGCCGCAAATAAGAATATGAAGGTAGCAAAATAACGGGAATAGACGTTATTCACCAGGAAGAAAACCATAAATACCGGGGAAAGTAATATTCGTGCTAAAGTGAGTTTATTAGGCAAATTCATCTACCAGTCCTTAATATCCTTTTTTTCATAGAGTCATTGCGAGGAGGTCATTTGACCGACGAAGCAATCCGTCCGAAATCAGAGGGATTGTTCCACTGGATTTTTCCTGCCTTACCCAAATATGCTCGCTAAATTTAACCTCCGAGTTCTCTTGAGTCAATAAAAAACTCCATAATAAATGTAAGGGCAGAACATTGTTTTGCCCCTACTGAGACAAACGCCCGACACGAAGGTCGGGCGCAACGAGTTTTTTATCTTTCATCTTCTATCTGTCATCCGTCATCGTTTTTAACACCCCGGTTTTGGCCCTCCTTTAAAAAGATAGGCGACCAGATAAACTATGTCAGCCACATTAACCTTTCCATCGCAGTTGGCATCTCCGCTTTCTGAAATAGGCAGAGGCACCGGACCTCCTTTGAACAGATAACTGATCAGATATATGACATCCGCAACGTTAATCGCTCCATCTGAGTTGGGATCGCCCAGGAGTAATGGCGATTTATTCTGAGCTTGGTAGATAAGGCTATCCCCGATGCTCCCATCTGTTCGCACCATTTTAAATTTTAGCGAATCAGCCCATACCGTGAAATCGACAAAATGGTGAGCTTTTTCAGCATGCTTTGTCCAGCTGCTCTCTGCCGGAGTGTAAAGAGGCGCTCCACCTCCATCTGTTATTATATAGGTGACCCCATTGATCGGTCCATTTCTCTGATAGAAGTGGCTATGCCCGCTAAATACCATATCGACTTTAAAGGTTTGGAAAAGGGGACAGAGGGTATCCCTTAAACCCAAGTTGCTGTTATGCCCTCCGGCGCAATAAGGGTGATCATGCATGAAAACGAAGATAAAAGTCTTGTTATAAGCATTGACCAGGTCTTTTCTGAGCCATTGATACTGAGCACTTGAAGGCCCATAAGGTTTTTGGGTGTCCAGGCTGATGAAATGCGAATTCCCGTAATCGAAAGAATAATAAGATTCAGTGCTATCAGGATTATTGTGAGGAAGGTAGAAATAGTTGTAGTAGAGAGGACTTTCCCCCTCATGGTTTCCTATGGCATAGTAAAACGGAAATCTTTGAGCGGCAGTGGCGCTGGAGCAAATGGTCGCAAAATAGACCGCCCACTGGCTTTCATCTGACCCGTTTGCCACAAGGTCACTAGTGTGAAGGACAAAATATGGATCAAATGTGACCATTCTATTTACCACAGCTAAATGACTATCAGCCTGGGTTCTGGTGTCTCCATAAACACAAAATTTAAAAGGGATATCAGAATTTACCCCGGTCCTGAAAGTGTAATCAGGGGTCTGCTTCCCTTGAAAGAGCACCCGGTAATGATAGACTGTGTCAGGAAGAAGACTTGTTAAGGTTAAACTATGGGCTGTTGTCAGAGTTACGTTTTTCTCTTCATTTCCATACCCCGTTGTTAGCCCATATCGTACAACTGAGCTATCCATGGTCACCGTACGCCAGTTTACTATGATTGAATTCTGGCTAACAGTTGAAAGGTAAGGACCTCTTTGAGGAAGGTCTTGAGCTAGGGCAAAAGATGGTGCGAGCATTAATAATCCCGCCCAGAAAGATCTCTTTAGCATTTTTCCATACTCCTTTTCCATAAATTTACTTCATAAGATAGATCTGGCAAGTTTTTTCAAAAGAGCAGCATCAAAGTCTATCCTGATCTGAGCGCAACTTAGACTGTGAAGGGTTCTGGATTCGAAAAACGGATTTCGATACGATCAAAACCAGCATTCCTAAAAGAATCCCATAAAAAGCGCCTCCCGCGACATCCAGAGGGTAATGGACCCCGACATAAATGCGGGAGAAAGAGACTGAAGCCGCAATAGCTAACCAGACGAACCAAGCCCGGCGATAAAAAAAAGTCAAGATCGAGCCTGCGGCAAAAATATTAGCCGCATGGGATGAGGGAAAAGAGCCAGAATGAGAGCAGCCAGCCAAAAGATGCACCTGCGGAAAAACATTGCAGGGCCTGACCCTTCCGATCCAGGACTTAAGCAGAAGATTAACGGATGAATCTGCTACTCCCAAAACAATCAAGACCAGAACTGCGGCTATCCTTTCTTTTTTCCGTCCGAAGATGAGCATAGCCAGCATTATCAGGAAAAAAAGGATTCTCCAGTTTTTGAACTCCGTAATAAAAGGCATCAGGAAGTCAAAAAACCGGTTCTGCAGTTTCAGATTGAGAAAAAGGAAAAGCTCTTTATCCAGCTTGACTAGAAAATCGAAGATTTCAGTAAACATCTCCATCCTTTCTTCGTTGTGGGGACACCAATGAAGAGAAATTCTTTTACAAGTTTATAGAGATTCTTCGCCCCGCCACAGGCGGAGCTCAAAATGACGATTATCGAGACTTGTGTCATACTGAGCGAAGCGAAGTATCTCTCTTGCTCTCTGTCAGTCTCCTGACCAACAGAGCCATCCCGCAGGGCTCAGAATGACTGTTTATGAGCAGGTCATATTGGGCTAAGCGAATTTTCTCCTCATTTCAAAAAATCTTGCACCTCTTTCAGAGTGGGTATACCTTCTCTGCCGCCTAACTTCCTGCACTTCAAAGCCGCACAGGCAGAGGCAAACTCAATGATTTTCTCCATTCCTACGGATCCGTTTTCGGACTTCCATTTTTTCATTAGCCCGAAGATGAACGCGCCGTGAAATACATCCCCTGCTCCAGTAGTATCAACCACTTTGATCTTAAATCCTGGGAAATAATTCACTTTAAGAGAATCCGTCCATAAACATCCTTTTTCAGATAGAGTGATCACCACGCATTTGAAACCTATCTTTTTCAGCTTCATACAAGCCTGGCTCAAATCTTGCAGGTGAGTATAATCATAAGCGAATTCTCTGGAGACCACCAGATAATCAACCAGAGGGAAAAGTTCTTCTATATTTTCTCTTAAACTCCCCAAATCTAAGATGACTTCAGAACCGTCCTTTTTCGCCTTTTTAGCTAAAAATATATTCGCCTCTATGTCCCTGCCATCTAAGTGCAGGTACTTGAAATAAACATCCTTCAAATAGGAAATTTCCTTCGGTCTAACTGGCGTCATTCCGGTTTTGTCCAGAGCTACAGTTCTCTTCCCGCTGTTTTTGTCCACCCAGATGAAAGCCTTTAAACTTTTTACGTTTTCATCTATGAGCAGGTAATCAACATCCACTCCAAATTTTTCCAGCTCAGACCGGATTACCATTCCCTCATAATCATCGCCTATCTTCCCCACAAAAGCAACCTCAGCTCCTAATTTTGCCATAGTCGCCATAGCAGTGGGAACAGGACCACCTCCCTGAACAGAAGACGCTAAAACATCTACTTTCTCATCCAATCCGGGATAAGGGTCTAAGATGGAAAGGTAGTCCAGAGCACAGATGCCAAAGCCTAAACAATCAAAATCATATTCCTTCAAACTCTATCTCTCCTCTGGTTTTGTATCTAAACTTTTCCACGAGCCCCACGTTGGTTCGGGAATTGGTTTTCCCGAACCGATCGCGTGCGGGAACTCCAGTTCCCGCACGAACCGCAGACAGTCGAAATCATATTCCTTCAAATTCTATTTCTCCTCTGGTCTTATTCATTAATTCTTCTTTGAGCTTCGAGATAATTTCTTTGCTTACCTCTATTTCCATCCTCGCTCTGTCTCCAAAAGAGAGTTTCTTAACCTTGACTTTTTCTTTATTCAGAATCATCTGAACCCTATCAAAATATTTTTTTGGAAAAAGCAGGACGATATCCTCTTTAAGCTCTTTTTTGATGAAGACACAACTCCGCAGTACTCTTAAAGCGCTTTCATAATAGGCTTTTGAAAGACCTCCGGTGCCTAACTTGACCCCACCGAAGTAACGAGTGACCACGATTAAGATATCTTTTAGATTCTGAGACAAGATTGCAGACAATATCTGCCTGCCAGCAGTTCCGGAAGGTTCTCCGTCATCGGTAGACTTCTGGATTTCTCCTTGCCTCAAAACGTATGCATACGGATTATGGGTCGCATCGTGAAATTCTTTTTTTATCTTTTTGAGCCAGAGCTCAGCTTCCTCTTCTGAGCCAACCGGTATGGCCGTGGCAATAAATTTCGAACCCTTGACCAGAAATTTATCTCTTTTAAATTCTTTTATGCTGAGATAGTCACTTTGATTTTTTGTTTCCTTCAATTTTTTTTCTCCACGAACTGCTGGATTAACCTTTTCAGCCGGCTCCCGTAGATCAGATCGAATTTCTCCATCTGGCCAGGGATTAATGACTCTGCCTTTAGCCTCACCAGGGCGGCTTCCTTTTTTGCCTCACCCAAGGTCAGATCTCCTTTTTTTATCTTCTCGCAGGCCTGATCAACAAGCTTCTTGAGCCGCTTCAGTTTTTCTTCAGAATCAAGATACTCTTTCATAGATAATTCAAAACCAGATCTAAATCCTCAGCCCCTTTGATCGGAATAGCTCCTATCCTTACCAACTCCTCAGAACTTTTGTTATCCACTCTTGTCACCACAAAAAGTGGTTTCCCTTGATCAACAGCCCTCTGGGCTGCATCCATCGTACCTGAGGCTTCATCCTCAGTCTCCACCACTATGACCGCTTGAGAAAGTCCCACCACTATCCGGTTTCTTGCCATCAATTGACCTACATTTATTGGAGCGTTCAGGGGATATTCGGTTAAAAGAGCACCATTTTTGCTGATTTCAATGGCTAAATTAAGATTCTCCTCTGGATAGATTTTGTTCAGACCAGAACCCAAGACCGCATAAGTTTTCCCTTCTTTTGCCAGCGCTCCTAAATGTGCGCCAGTATCGACTCCTCTGGCTAAACCGCTGACCACCATCACTCCTCTTTTAGCCAGCTCTTTTCCTATATCAGTCGCATCCTTTATCCCCTCATACGTTGCATGATGAGTACCAACTACCGCCACAAACAGGGTATTAGATAAAGGGAACTCGCCTTTGAAATAAAGCAAAGGTGGTGGGTCATCGATCTCTCTTAAACTTTGAGGGAAATCGTCATCCAAAAAGGTTTTTATACCAATCCCCTGTTCCTCCAAATAAGATATATGCTCCTCGATCTCAGCAAATTTCTCCTGAGATTCAAAGATTCCCTTGGCTTTCTCTGGATTCATTCTGGGAAGTTTTGAAATCTGTTCTAAGGTAGCTTTGAAGATATTTTCCGGAGAACCAAAAGCAAAAAGGAGCTGTTGAAACCCCTTAGGACCAATTTTCGCCACTTCTCTTAAAGCTATGATGTATTTTCGATAGTCCAACTTCATATTGGAGTATAAACCTTTAGGCTTATCAGAATTTGTAGCGGAAGGCTTAAGCCTTCCATAAATGGAAACCTAAAGGTTTCCGCTACATTTCTTATTTAATATAATCTGTTTTGGTCAAAGTCAAAACATAAACTTTAGAAGTTCCAGAGGGACCAAGGAAAAGCATTATAATCATCTCGCCTTGGGGGCAAGGCGGGACTACTAGAAAAAAAAGTCCAACATTCCGTAGGCCCACGTTGCCCTCAACGTGGGCAAATTTTACTGGAAGACATCTCTTACCACGCTCCTCTCGCCGCGAAGCTCAAACTCCGTCCCGAAGATAGATGAATCAAAATATAATCTATTTAATATTTCCTGAGCCATTTCGCCTTCTGCTATTTTAGGGGATCGGGGAAAAGTCAACAGCTCAATCGGAATGATCTCAGCTTTAAGAAGTCTCCCCCGGTTGAAGGTGACCCTAAGCAGAATGCTCTGGTTATTCTTTAAATCTTTTTGATCAAAGACAAAATTCCCCAAACTATAGGTGATGAGTTTCCCCTGATAGATTTCTATCCCCTGAAAAGTATGTGGGTGATGCCCTACGACTATATCTGCACCGCAGTCAATTGCCATATGAGCCAAGCTCTTCTGATACTCGGTTGGAAAATCCCGGTATTCTATTCCCCAGTGAAACGAGACCACCACAAAATCTGCAGCTTCCTTAGCCTTTTCGAGATCTTGAATTATCCAGGCATGCCTCGCCTTGGCTACACCTGGATGGTCTTGTCCTGCAGGGAATGCACCTGGAGAAAGGTCGTATCCCAAGAAAGCTATTTTCAGATCACCCAGATCGAAAATGGCGGGCATTCTGGCTTCTGTTAGATTTTTGCCAGCACCAATTGGTTTGATATTTTTCTCGTTCAAAAGCTCAAGCGTCTGCTCAAAAGCCTTTCTGCCGTAATCGTATGAATGGTTATTTGCCAGATTGAGAACTTTGAAACCAGCATAGATTAAACCTTTTACAGCCTCAGGGTCACCGCGGAAAGAGTAGATCTGATTTCCTCTTTTCCCTCTGCTGGAAAGAGGCGATTCTAAATTTCCAAAAGTAACCTCTGCTGAATTCGTTATCTCAGCGATATTCTTGAAAGGGTAAAGATACCCTTTGTTCTTCATAGTGACATCCACGCCCCGCGAGAGCATTATATCTCCAACCAGAATTAGACTATGCTCTCTGGATAAAAAAGTGTTTTCTCTAAAAAGTGCATCCTCTGACTTGGAAGTGAAAGGAGCAAGAAAAAAAGACAGGATAAAGGAGATGAAAAGTCTTTTGGAAGAAATCATTTTGAGAAGAGAATTCCAGTAGGGACAGGACAGTGTTCTGTCCCTACCGTAATGCACAAAATTTTATTCAGCAGAAGCAAAAGTAAGTTCATCCGTCAGAAGGTTCAGAGCGTAAAGCAGGTTTTCCTTTTTAGAGTTAAAATCAGGCAGGTGGTTCCCCTTTACAGGCCTGGCTGATGGAAGATTCATTTTTAAGGGATTAACATACCTTCCGCTGACCATGCATCTGTAATCCAGGTGCGGGCCGGTGGTTATTCCGCTTGTTCCAACCCTGCCGATTATCTCGCCCTGGGTAACTTTGGCACCATTACTGATTCTCAGGGCAAAGGAGGAGAGATGTCCATAGGAGGTCACGAAACCATTGGCATGCCGGATCTCGATTGTTCTTCCCAGACCTCTTTTCCAGCCGGCAAAGGTAACCATACCATCTGCGGAGGAGACCACTGGCGTGCCGTAAGGGGCGGCATAATCTACCCCATAATGGGGTCTGTAGGTTTTAAATACCGGATGAAGTCTGGAAGCCGAGAAGGTTGAGGTGATTCTCCTGTAGTTGAGAGGCGACCTTAAGAAAGCCTTTCTCAGAGATTTTCCTGTTAGATCAAAATAGTCAGACAGACCCTCCTGGTCCTGATACAGTATAGCATCATATTTTGTACCTGAAGCTTCATATTCTGCTGCTAAGATCTCGCCGTAACTTACGAACTTTCCGTCCTTTTCATATTCCTCATAAATCAGCTTGTACCTGTCCCCTTTCTGGGGCTCATTTAAAAAGTCTATCTGCCAGGCAAAAATGTCAGAGAACTTCATTATCAGCTCTGGATTTTCGCACTTGGTTCTCATATCCTCCCACAGGGAGTTTTTTATCTCGCCCTCCAGACCTTTCATGATTCGGGTAAGTTTCACCGGCACAGAATAGGCAACTAAATCTCCTTCTTTATTAACTACTTTATACCTCTCTAAAAGCCCCTTTTGATATTCAAAAGAGAGGAGCAGATGGTCAGGTGAGGCTAAAAGGGAAAAAAAATCTCCAGGCTTGCATTTTCTCAAATCTAAAACCCTGGACAAAGACCTGGTAAGCTCTGAGATCAGCTCTAAAGGAAGCCCTTTCTTAAAAAGTGAAATGGCTAAAGGCTGGTTTTTCTCGATTGTGCCGGAGAAGATGCACCCTAACTGAAACTCTGAGGAGAAAGCATTATTTTCCTCTAATAAA
>Ga0315277_10001561_pt1 | contig 33227 bp, 26 predicted proteins | sample YL17G05_15_MG_FD_203695 | JGI IMG/M metagenome (GOLD analysis project Ga0315277, IMG submission 203695) | Sediment microbial communities from Yellowstone Lake, YNP, Wyoming, USA - YL17G05_15 | ecosystem: Environmental > Aquatic > Freshwater > Lake > Sediment | place: USA: Wyoming | collected...
GCATCGACATTGGGGTCGGCAAGCAGCGCGCCCAGCGCCATCCGATAGTGTTCGCAGGTGGCTGAGGCGATCATGTCGACCGGATTGCCGGTCGCCGCCGCCGCCGGCAGGTTCGCCCTGAGCGTCGCCACCGTCTGCGGCGCCAGCGGAACGACATTCAGACCCAGGGAGGCGGCCGCATCAGTGGCCAGGATCGCCGGGCCGCCGGCGTTGGTCAGAATCGCCACCCGGTTGCCCTTCGGGACCGGCTGATGGTCCAATGCCTCGACCAGATCGAACAACTCCTCCATCGCATTGACCCGCAGAATCCCGCAATGATCGAACAAGGCATCGACACCGACGTCCTCTCCCGCCAACGCGCCGGTATGCGACATGGTGGCGCGCGCCCCGGCCGTGGTCCGTCCCGCCTTGACCGCAATGATCGGCTTGGTCTTGCTCACTTCGCGGGCGATCCGGGCGAAGGTCGCCGCGTCGCCGAAACTCTCCAGATAGAGGAGAATAATCCGCGTAAGCGGATCATCTTTCCAGTAGTTCAACATCGTGTTGCCGGAGATGTCGGCTTTGTTCCCCACGGAGGCAAACATCGAAAAACCGATCCCCAGCCGGCGGGCCTGATTCAAGACTGCCTCACCCAGCGACCCGGATTGGGTCATGAAGGCGACCCGTCCCGGCAAGGGCTGCAGGCGCGAGAAGGTGGCGTTCATTGATACATCGGGTTCGGTATTGAACACCCCGAAGCAGTTCGGCCCGACCATCCGCATCCCGTAGTGTTGTGCCCGGGCCAGCAGTTCAAGCTCGTCTTTGGCCCCTTCTTCCCCCACCTCTTTGAACCCTGCCGTGACCACCACAACGCCGCCGACTCCTTTGCGCCCGCAGTCCTCCACTGTCGAGAAGACCATGTCCTTGCGCACGATGATCACGGCCATGTCGACCGGGTCGGGTACGTCCAATATCGACGGGTAGCATTTGATCGAATGGATCACCTTGGCGCCGGGATTGACCGGGAAGACCGGTCCGGTGAACCCGTGCGCAATCAGATTGTGGGTGATCACCTGCCCGATTGTTCCCGGACGCGCCGTGGCGCCAATCACCGCGATTGAGCGCGGGCGAAAGATCTTGTCCAAACCTTCAGCGGTGTTCATGAGGAAATCCCCACAGAGAACCGTAAGGGCACCCCCCGGGGTTGCCCGATCAGGGCCTGCAACAATGCCCTGACTGACTACCAATACCAATCGGTATCATCTCAGACAACCCGATTAGCCCGCATGCCCGACAATTTGCCAGGACCGTGGTCTGCTGGCGATCTTAAAGGGCGGCTCGAGCGCCGCCCGCCGCGCGTGAGCCGGTCAAGGCTATCTGGGAACTGCCTTCTGCGCCGCCGCGTCGCAGTCTCTGCGCGGAGGGCAACGGCTTGATCTCCAATAGATTGCCTCCGCCCGCGTGGACGCGCCGGATTTTTCACGCAGAAGATGCGTCCGAACCGTCTCGGCCGACACTGCCGGCCATGCGGGATAAACGCACGAATTCTTTCCGAGACAATGGGATAGCCGAATAAGACCAAATCGGAGAGCCTTGGCATGGGCTTTGTTATGATCTACTGCGGCTCTGGAGACAGAGCCGTCAGCAAACGCGGTGAAGGGGCGCTGACGAAGTGGGGTTGAAGGAGTTCCCAGGTGAGGGGGGAACTCCTTCTGGTTTTGTGGGCCTCAGGAGCTTGGCCGCGTCGGTACCTGCCCCATCAGCGAATCCGGTAGAAGAGTCTGATCATCGATGATCGCTACGCTGACTTGCTGTGGTGTGAGGCCTTGGGCGGAACGCATGTCTGCACGGCCGAGAAGCGTTTCATCAAGATGGGTGCCAGTCAGAGTGGCACCCCTCATCCACGCACTAATAAGCACCGCCCCTTCCAGGTGGGCGTCGTTGAGGTACGCGTCTTCGAGATGGGCAACAGCCAACCACGCCTTTTCGAGGTGGGCTCCCTTTTCGATGCTGGCGCCTTCCAAGTGGGCCATGTTGAGCATCGCCCCCTCCAAGTGGGCTTCGCACAGGTCCGCACGCCTCAGATTCGTGTTGCACAGGTCAATGCGCTTGTCTTCGCCTTTGCCCCATGTCCGCGCTCGTCTGCCAATGACGGTCAAGATCGACTGGACATCGGGATCGGGCTTGACCAGGGCCCGCTCGTCTTCGGGAATACTCTCCCAGTCGGGAGGCCGCCGTGGAGGCCACTTCGCGTGCTCCCGCACATACGCCGTCAGCACCTCCATGATCGGCCAATGATCCCTCTCCGAATCACGGGCGATGCGCTCGAGGGCGTAGATTCCTCCGAGACGCACCTCCAGCTTGTTGCTGCCGAGCTGTTCGATCGCGCGCGTAAAACGTTCGGTGACCTGACCATCCCGGGCGATTCGTACTTGGTCTTCGGCTGCCTTCACCCGTCGCAAGGCTAGATAGACTCCGACCAGCACAGCAGCGCCGCCGACGATTTGTGCAACCGTCAGGCGAAGCCGGTTCTCGAGCTCAAGGCGTTCCTGATCATGTGGATCGGTCACGGACCTGGCCTGCCAGATGGGATACCAGCCGATGGCAATGACAGCAACGACTGACAGAACGAGAACGGCGGCCCAGGCAACGCACTTGCGCAACAGCTGCCAATGGCTACCAATCCACTTGATGGGATTCCAGAATCTCATGGTTTTTCAAACCTCAAAATGGACAGACAGGAATGTCTGTCCTCCTGTCAATCGCCTTCGTTAGTACGGTTTCTGGTTGGTGAGTCATTCAAATACCACCCGTCATATTCCCAGGGGTCTTCCACAAGTCCCTTCGCTGCCGCGTTGTTGAGCATGTAGTTCAGTTTCTCTGTGAATTCCCGTTCGTCGCGGACGATCCGGTCCCACGATTCTTCCTGCCAGACATGCCCGCGAGTGCCACGCCCTTGATTGATGATCCGTGCTGTGACTCCCTTGATCCCCTTCAGGACGCGTGACACCTCGATGCCGTCGTTGGGGCGAATCAGAATATGGACATGGTCCGGCATCACGCACGTCGCAATCAGGGTGTAGAAACGTGCATCGCCAGAGCGCAAGTGGTTCTGTACCAGAGACCTTTCCGGCCCGGTGAGTGTTCCTGTCGCCAGACGGAAGGTGACAAAGTACACGCTCCCTTCACGGGACCAATGGGGCAGATGTCTCCGCGTCATCTTCATGCTCTACACCACCAGGAGGACAGACATTCTTGTCTGTCCTTTGTGTTCCCACGTTGCCAAGATACTCAGCCCCGACGTCGTGGTCATCCCATATCAGTCAGGGTTGCCAAACGAGACGGAAACCGCTATCTTATCTGTGGAGACACCCCATGTCCATGACGCGGCGAAAGAGATTGCAGTATGCGGAGAAGTTCTTCGCGATGGCGCAGGATTTCCAGGAGATGGGGTTCTACGCCGACGCCGCGCATTACTACCGCAAGTCGATCCGCATGTACCCCACGCCGGAAGCGTACACTCACCTCGGCTGGGCGCATTCGTTCCTGGGCGACTTCGATCAGGCGATTGAGTACTGCAAGGTGGCGATTGCACTCGATCCCGACTACGGCAATCCGTACAACGACATCGGGGCGTACCTATTGGAGAAGGGTGAGATTGACCGGGCGATACCCTATCTGCGCCGCGCCGCCCGTGCCCGACGTTACGACCAGCACCATTTCGCGCATTTCAATCTCGGCCGCGCCTGGGAACGCAAGCACAACTTCGACAAGGCAGCCGCCGAGTACAAACGCGCCGTTGAATTGTCCCCCGACTACGAGCCCGCCAAGAGCGCCTATTATCGCCTCGTGCGCATGATGAATTAGCGGGCATCCCTTCGTCTGATTCGTAAGCGAAGGTCGGATCGATGAGCCGGGATCCCCGGTGCGGCCTACTTGTTCTTGCAGGGATTGCAGGGGATGCTGCCGCCGCGGAAGGCGACACTGACGGCCCACACAACGTCATTGACGTTGAGCGCACCGTCGCAGTTGTAGTCACCGCGGTTCTTGTGAGGGCAGAAGGGGTCTTTCGGTGGAGAGGGACCGCTACGAAACGTCGCATCCACCAGGCGGACGACGTCGAACATATTCACCACGCCGTTGCCATCGAGGTCGCCATGATACCGGCAGTCGCAGGCAGGCACCGCGGTGTTCCAGAAACCGGCGCCCAGGTCGACTGTCGATGAGCCGCCGCGATTGGAAGCCACCTGGCCCAGCGTTCCGGAAACCCGGCGTGTCGGTGACTTGGCCGCGACAGTCCCGCCGCTGGAGATGACCTTACGGTCCGAGCGCGCCGCGGTCCCGGCCAGACCCTGTGCCATGACAAAGGCAAGGCCGGCCATCAGCAGCGCCAGCCTGATTGCCAACCACAGCCCTCGACTGCCGCCGCCCGATGGTCGCACTTTGTCGGCCCGCCTCACAGGATCGTCACGACCTTGAAGATACTATAACCCATCCCCGGCATCCGGTCGCATCGACGGTGCACGGGGCTGATGGCCCCTTGTCGTCGTCTTGAACGGCGGTTCTGGGGCAAGCTCCGAGACTCTATAGAAAGATCGGCACACGCGGCAGGAAACAAAACTCCCTACCAGTATGTGTTACGCACGAATCCGGGAAATGCAGCCCATGCGGCCCAGATGACGCGGCTGCCGATACCCTAACCACTTGCCTCCCGTGGGCATTCATGTAACTTCCCCGCCATGAAGGAAAGCAGACTCAAGGCATCCAGGCGCACGCGATCGACTCGGCCGGAGACTTGTGATGTCATCGCCGTCGGTGCGCATCCCGACGATGTGGAAGTCGGTGTCGGCGGCGTTCTTTGCCGTTTCCACGATCTGGGGTATCGCACCGGGATCATCTACCTGACTGAGGGTGAGATGGGAACCGGCGGGACCCCCGCGATCCGCCGCCAAGAAGCCGACGAGGCCGCCCGCATCATGGGCGCCGGTATCCTTAAACGCTTTGACTGGGGCGACACGCGGCTGACCGACACCTATGACCGGCGTGTCCGAATCGCCCGCTTAATCCGCCGCCACAAACCGCGCATCATCTTCGCGCCGCATTGGGATGGGTTCACTGGGCGACGGCAATCGCACCCCGACCATCTGGCAGCTGGCCGCATCGTCATGAATGCCGCCAACCTGGCGGCGCTCGTCAAGCTCGGCGGGCCGCATGAGGTCCACCGTGTCCCGGCGATCTACCATTACTTCGCTCCCTCGGATGTGAACCCATCGTTCGTCGTCGATATCACGCCGCAGTTCGAACGCTGGCTGGCGGCGCTCTCGGCGCATCGCTCGCAATTCCTCAATCCGGGGAAGTCGCGCGACTACCTGTGGACGCTGGAAACGATGGCACGCAGTTTCGGCCAGCGCATCGGCGTCAAGTATGGCCAGGGATTCGTCTCCGCCGAGCCGTTGCGCATCGACGATCCGATGACGTTGATCCAGGATGACCAGGTCGTCTGAGCCCCGGTATTTCGACACACGATCCGGCCTGCAGTAGGGTGGACAGGAGGCTTCGAGCCCCCTGTGCCTGTGACAATGTGTCGCTGACGTTACAGAAAATCACCGGACGAAAGCCGGGTACGGGGGGTATACTATAGGGTTATGGCATGGCCCCGCCTTTGCGGATGACCGTGTCCATTCAGCCAGGTGATTGGGAAGGGATAAAGGGAGAAAGGACTGGACCGCGAGGTCGGTCCTCACCCCGACCCTCTCCAAGAGGGGGAGGGAGGTAACTTATGGGGAAGAGCAAGAGGTTGTGGTGGATCGGTGCCTTGGTGGTGTTGATTGCGTGTGGCTGGTGGTGGCTGCGTGCGCGCCAGAGTGACAGCGCGGCTACTGACTTGTTCCAACGAACCGCCGTCGTCCGGCGGGGGGACCTAGTAGTGTCGATTTCGGCGACCGGGAGCGTTGATCCGATTGAGCAGGTCGATGTGAAGTCGAAAGCATCAGGCGAGATCATCGAGCTTCCTGTTCAAGAAGGAGATCGGATCAAGAAGGGCGATCTCATCGCCCGGTTGGATCGGGAGATTGCCCAGAACGATTTTGATCAAGCGCAGGCCGATTACGCCGTGGCGGAAGTGACTGTCCGTCAACGAGATCGAGAGCTCAAGCGGCTTCAGGCCTTGTTTGATCGCAAGCTGTCGTCTGAGAGTGAACTGGACAATGCCAGCCTGGCCTATGATCAAGCCAACGCGCAGATGGTCCGTGCGAAGTCGGTATTGTCGACGGCCAGGCAGCGCCTCGACGAGACCGAGATTCACGCTCCCATTGATGGCATCGTTTTGTCGCGTCCGGTAGAAGTTGGCCAAATCATCTCGTCGGGCACGACCACGGTGACCGGCGGGACGCTGTTGTGCACGGTTGCCAACATGAAGCAAGTGTATATCGTCGCTTCCGTCGATGAGACAGACATCGGCAAGGTCGATACCGGGATGACGGCGAAGATCACCCCAGACGCCTTTCCGGACCGCCAACTGGAAGGGAGAGTGCTGCGCATCGCGCCTATATCCAAAGTCGTGCAGAACGTCACGGTATTCGAGGTGACGGTGTTGGTGGACAATGCCGAGGATCTGCTGAAAGCGGGCATGAATGCGACCGTTGAGGTCATCACCGCGCAGGCGGATGATGCTCTTCTGGTTCCGCTCAAAGCCGTGGAATGGAAGCCGAGGTCGGAGTTCGCGATGCGGGGCGACACCAACGTATCGGGGCGGCGGCACTTGGGGTCGGAGACGATTCCGAACCGGGTGTCGGAGGCGACGGGCGGCCCTCAGCCGGGCGCCTGGGCCCAAGGATCCATCCCCGATTCGGCGACACGGCCGAACGGGGGAACGCGTGCGCACAACGGCATGGTGCCCGCGGTGCAGGTGATGCGCGGCGGGGTGGGGACATGGATCCCCGTGCATACAGGGTTATCGAACGTCGATGACATGGTAGTCCTTGCCGGGTTGGCGGAAGGGGACACGGTTGTCTACAGCATCGTCTCGGGCGCCCTGCAGAACCGTACGGAAAACCGTAATCGGATGATGAACATGCAGAGCATGGGCCTGCGGCGAACGAACTGAGAGATCCCAAGAAGAAACGCCCTACAGAGCACCGCCGACCGGCAAGGGGATGACGATGGAGTCGCAGTACTTGGGCAGAGTCCCTCACCCCGACCCTCTCCCGATGGGAGAGGGAGGAAAACCATCTCTCCCCCCGGGAGAGGTCGTTTGGACCGGAGGTCCAAGCGGGTGAGGGAGCACTGTCCCACTCTGATCGCCACTCCGAGGCCCCGGCATTAACCAGACCGCTCGCGACAAGCGGAGCAGAATGCCAGCACACAGGAACATTTCTTTTGGTGAAGGGATCGGCGTGGCATTCGCCGCCCTGCGCGCCAACAAGATGCGTGCAGCGCTGACAATGCTGGGGATCATCATCGGCGTGGCCGCGATGATCACGATGGTGGCGCTCGGTTCCGGCGCCAAGAAGGCGGTTTCCGCGCGGATCAACGCCCTGGGGGCCGATCTCTTGTTTGTCCGTGCCGGTGCGGAGATGATGGGTGGCGTCCATATGGCAGCCGGTGAAGTGGAGCACCTCGACGCCGCCGATGTGGCGGCGCTGACAAGTGACTGCCCCTCGGTGATCGCAGTCGTACCAGAAGTCAACGGCGCCTTCCAGGTCAAGTACGAGAACAAGAACTGGAACACCCGCATCACGGGGACCCTGGCCGACTTTGAATGGGTGCGCAATGCCCCGCTGTCGAGTGGTACCTACTTCACCAACGCCGACAATCAGCGGCGCGAACGGGTCTGCGTGTTGGGACAGACGGTGGTCGACAACCTCTTCGGCGAGACCGCTCCGGTCGGGCATGTGGTGCGGATTAGAGGGATCAACTTTGAAGTCAAGGGCGTGCTCCAGGCGAAAGGGGCCCAAGGGTTCTTCAATCAGGACGATCAAATCCTGGTCCCGCTCGAGACCGCACAATACCGCCTGCTGGGGCGGGATACCTACTCGCAAATCTGCCTGAAGGCCGCGACGGAAAAGCAGATTGACCAGGCCATCGTGGAAGTCGAGTCGTCGATGCGGCGCAGCCATCGCCTTTCATCAGGACAGGACAATGACTTCAGCATCCGGACGCCCTCTGATATTGCGGCGACGCTGACGCAGACGGCGCAGACCTTCACCGGGCTTCTGGCGTCGATTGCGCTCGTTTCCCTGATTGTCGGCGGCATCGGGATCATGAACATCATGCTGGTCTCCGTGACCGAGCGCACTCGCGAGATCGGCGTGCGCATGGCCCTCGGCGCGCGCCGGCGCGACATCCTTTTTCAGTTTCTGATCGAATCGACCACTCTCTCAGTCGCCGGCGGCATTGTTGGTATCCTCGCCGGGGTAGGTGCCGCGCTGGCGATGGCGCGATTCTACGGCTGGAACACGCTGATCGTCCCCGAGTCGGTCTTCATTTCCTTCGGGTTCGCGGCTCTGGTCGGCATCTTCTTCGGCCTCTACCCTGCCCGTAAGGCCGCCCGCCTCGACCCGATTGAGGCCCTGCGGTACGAATAGCTGTGCCCTGATTCCTTAATCGGGGCGACCCCCGGTGGGTCGTCCGCCCCGCCCTCCGGGGCAAGTGGGCGAGTCACCGCCTCGCCCTCCGAATCATGAACAAGACCTGACAACTGGTCGCTGCGCTTCAGGGCCGTGTGGCTGGGAGCCCATCACTATCACCTTGCACACGACCGTGGCCGTGCGCTATGATCGATAGGGAGGTGTGAATCGTGCACGTCATCCGCTCGGCATCGCTGCGTCCTCTTAAGAACAAACGGCTCGCCATCCTCGGCTATGGTGCCCAGGGACGCGCCCAGGCGCTCAACCTGCGCGACGCGGGGTTCGTGCCTCGGATTGGCCTGCCGCCGCGCAGCCGCTCCCGCCAACAGGCGCGTCGCGATGGATTTGTGGTCACCTCTCCTGTGGAGGCGACCGCGGGCGCGGACATCATCTTCGTCCTGGCCCCGGATCATCTGCATGGCAAGCTCTACTCCCGTGACGTCCGACCGCATCTGCGGGCTCTCCAGACCCTCGTATTCGCGCATGGTTCGTCCGTCCACTTCGGCTTGATCAAACCGCCGCCGACAGTTGATGTCATCTTGGTTGCGCCACTCGGCCCCGGCCAGCGGCTGCGGGAATTGCGCGGGCGGGCCGACGGCGTGCCCTGTTTCTTGGCGGTGCATCAAGATGCTTCCGGTCATGCTCGGGCTGTTGCCCTCGGTCTGGCGCGCGCCATCGGCTGTCTTCCGGCGGGCGCGATCGAAACAACATTTGCGGCCGAGGCGGTCGGCGATCTCTTCGGTGAGCAGGCCGTCTTGTGCGGCGGGCTGGGAGCGCTCTTGCAGGCCGGGGTCGACACGCTGGTCGTTCACGGTCTCAAGCCGGCCAACGCCTATCTCGAATGTGTCTACCAGCTCGACCTGATTATTGATCTGATCAAGAGCGAAGGTCTGGCCGGAATGTACGCCCGCATCTCGGCGACCGCCGCCTATGGCGCCAAGACCGCCGGACCACGCGTGGTCACACCGGCGACCCGTCGCGCGCTGGACGTGCTGTTTCAGGAGATCGACTCCGGCCGGTTCCTGCACGCCTGGATGACAGCCGCCGGCCGGCACAAGGGGAAGAACCTCCGCCCGACTGTCTCGTCGGCGTTCCGCCGGGGCGAGCGCGATGTCTTGCACGCATTCCACTCTGTGGGATCTCACCGATAGGGCATGTTGAAAAACACACTTCGGCATGGAGACGCGAAGGGTCGGGATTGCTTCGTCGCTTGTCCGCCTCCGGCGGGCTTCGCTCCTCGCAATGACATCCTGCGGGATAAAGAGATCCAGTGTCATTGCGAGGAGACCGTCCCGCCTGCGGGACGGGCGACGAAGCAATCTCGTTGTCTTCGCTGGCTCTCTCAACACGCCCGATAGCATGACGGCCGCCTTGGGGACATTCTGCCGGTGGCTCTTGGTCGTTGTGATCGCCGCCGTGCCGGCCGCTGCCGGCGCGGTCGACACGGACACCGGCGGTCGGTACCCGTCCTTCTGGCGGGACGGTTCCCTGCGCGCCCAAGTGCTCGCCGGCATTGAGGCGACCGGGAACGACCGCTATGTGCTCGCCGAATCGCTCTTCACCAACCTGTCCCAACGCTTCCCGGAGTCTCCGGTCGGGCCGCTCTTTGTCGCCGGCACTATCCAGGCACACATGCTCGATTGCGAGTCGTCCGAGCGTTACACGGAATTCCGGGTGTGGCTGACGGAGACCGAGCGCCGGGCCCGCGCGCTGATTGAGCTGGATATTGCTGTTGGTGAAGCCGAGTTTGCGCTGGGGGCGGCCGCGGGGTATGATGCCGTCTACGAATCCCACTGGGGCGGATGGTTCGCCGCACTCAAGAAGGCGATGCGTGCCAATGGGCACTTCCGGGCCGCGCTGGCGGCCGACAGCAGCTTCTTCGATGCTTACCTCGGCATCGGCAACTACAACTATTGGAAATCTGCCGGTACCGGTCTCCTCCGCTGGCTCCCGTTCATCCCCGACACCCGCGAGCGGGGACTCCAACAGATGCTGACGGCCGCGCAACGCGGCACCCTCGCGCTGCAGGCTGCCCGCGCCTCATTGGCGACGGCACTGCTTCACGAGGAACAGTATGCCGAGGCGCTGGCGCACGCCGACACACTGGCCGCCCGGTTCCCGGAGGCCAAGAGCCCCCTCTGGATCATGGCACAGGCCGACTTCAAGCTCTACCGCTGGGAAGCCGCCCGCGACCTCTACGAGGAAATCGAGCGGCGAATCCTCCTCGTCGGCCCGGGCAACTATTACAATCTGATCGAGTGCGCTTACTATCGCGCCCGGTGCGACTTCGAAGATGGACGTTGGCGTGATGCGCTGACCGAATGCCGCCGCGCCCTGGCCTATCCCGCCCCGGGCGAGGTTCGCGACCGGCAAGAGGACAAACTGAACGACCTGCGCAAACTGCAGGAACGTTTGAAGCGACTGGTGGCCACGACGTCACAACAAAAGTAGGGTGGGTGCCAAGCACCCACCCTACGATTCATCAAGTGACGGCAGCGACTCCAACTGGGCGTATAACCCATCCATTTCCTCATACAACCGGGACCGTTCTTCCGTGAGCGCCGCCAGACGCTGCCAGTCGCGCGCCACCACTTCATCCGCCAGCTCCGCTTCGATCGCCGCGACTCGGCTCTCACGCACCGCCAGTTCCTCCTCCAGTTGCCGCCGTTGGCGTTGGATCTTCTGCGTTTCCGCGCGGACGCGTTTACGCCTTTCCCATTGGGTCGCCGCCAGAGATGCCGTCCGCTTCTCCGCTCTCATCCTGGCCGCGGGTGGCTGCTCCGCCGCCCGGTGCGCCGCCCAGTCCGAATACCTCCCCAGACTGATGGCCGCCGTGCCGTCCGCCACGTACAGAATCTTGTTGGTGAATCGGTCCAGAAAACGGCGATCATGGCTGACCACGAGCGCCGTCCCGGCGAACCCGGCAATCGCTTCCTCGAGCACCTCGCGCGCGGCCACGTCGAGGTGATTGGTCGGCTCATCGAGGACGAGGAAATTGGCTTTCGTGAGCATCAGTTTCGCCAGTGCCAGGCGGTTCTTCTCACCACCCGACAGATCCGCGACGCTCTTGAAGACGTCGTCGCCGGTGAACAGGAACCGCGCCAGATAGGAGCGCAACGGCCCCGCTTCAAAATGCGGATAGGCATCCCAGATTTCGTCGATGACCCGCCCGGTGCCGTCGAGCGTGTCCAGATGCTGATCGAAATACCCGATTTCCACGCGGTCGCCGAGACGAATCTCCCCCTTGTAGTAGTCGTCGAGGCCGACGATCGCTCGCAGCAGCGTCGATTTGCCCGAACCATTGGGGCCGATGACGCCGATCTTGTCGCCGCGCTCACACACAAGCGAGACGTTCTCCAGCACGTTCCGGCCCGCGAAACCCCGGGCGAAGTCGGAAACAATCAGCACCTCCCGAAATGACCGCCGCTCAGTTTCGAACCCCAATCTGATCGCGCTGGTATCGTCATGTGGTCGCTCGATGCGTTCCAGTTTGGACAGCGCCAGTCGGCGCGACTGGGCTTGGCGCGTCTTCTGCCCGGCGATGTTCCTCGCGATGAATTCCTCTATCCGTTGGATCTCCGCCTGCTGCAACTCATATGCCTTCTGCCGACGCGCCAGGCGACGGGGCTTCTCGGCGCAGTAGTACGTATAGTCGCCGTCATACTGCTCGAGTTGTCCATCCATCAGCTCGACCACGCGCCCGGCAAACCGCTCCAGGAACACGCGGTCATGGGACACCAGGACACACGCCTGCGGGGACTCGATGAGGAACTGCTCCAGCCATTCTGTCGCGGGAATGTCCAGATGATTCGTTGGTTCGTCGAGCAGCAATAGATCGGCGGGCAACAGAAGCTGTCGCGCCAGTTCCATCCGCGTTCGCTCGCCACCGGAAAAGCGGTTGACCGAATCGTCCCAGCGTCCGCGCTCAAACCCCAATCCCAGTAGGACAGACTCGACCTGGTGTTCCAAATCGTAGGCGCGCCCATGCTCCAGTTCCGCCTGGGCCGCCCCGAGACGGGCCTGCAGAGCCGTGTCGTGGGGCGCCCGCGCCACCGCCGTCGAGAGCTCCGCGACGCGGACCCGCAGCTCGAGCAGATCGGCGCGCGCCGAAAGGACATAGCCAAAGAGCGTCGTCTCGATCTCGCGATCCGGAATCTGCCCCATCTCTGAGATCCGTACGCCGCGACCCAGCGTCCGTGTCCCGGAATCGTGCTCCAGCCGTCCGCTGGCAATTCCCAAGAGCGTCGTCTTGCCGCAACCGTTCCTGCCCAGGAGGGCGATCTTCTCGCCGGAGGTAATCTCCCAGTCGACGCCGGCCAACACGTCGTCGGCGCCGGTGGCAAAACCCTTCGTGATGCCATGCAGGGAGGCAAGAATCATGATCGGGGGATCGTCGAAATGAGCGGCGACGCAGACAAGAGAAGAATGGGAATGACGGGATGGACCGCTATTCGGCCGGACGCGGGTGGAGCCGCAGGGCGTCAGCCCCTTCCAGTGCCTTCTCCGCGACCGGCAGGTCCCGTCGCCGGGTGCGGGCCACCAGCATCTCGAGGAAGAACAGAACCACGACCGCCCACAGGAAAGCCGGGCGGACTTCGGTCCCGTAGCGCGTCTGCGTGACCACCTCCGCCAGTGGCTGGCCCGGTTCCAGGAAGGCCAGCCGGTATCCCGCCAGACGACGGCTGAGTTCCTCACGGGAAATCAGCGTTCCGGCCATCTCGTCCGGATCGATGTTGACCGCGAATGCATCGACGGCGCGGTCACCGGCGACGACCGTGTACACCCCCGGCAGATCGCTTTCGTCGTAGGTGATGCGTGTGCGGGCGGCGACCCGCTCCACCCCCGGGCGCACAATCGACCCGTCCGGCCGCACCAGTTCCCAAACCGCATTCGCGGGCACCGTCTGTGTCGGCTCGCGCGTGACCCGTTGGCCGACCAGAAAGTCGCTGCGCCGCTCACTCAGATCCGCCGACAGATATTCGACCAGCCGATTCATTAAGGGCACGAACAACGACCGCAGTGGCAGATCAGTGTACGGCATATTGACCGGCGCCCACGAGACCAGCCACTTCCCCGATTCCAGCTTGACCTCCGAGAGAGACGGCCGACCGCCGGAGAAATCGACGAGCGCGGCGCCACCCGGCGTACCCTCGGTGCGAAAGACTGAAAACCAACGGATCTCCGGGATCCGATCGCGGGGGACGTCGCGATACACCGCCCAGATCGGATGTCCCCAGTCAATCCGTTCCCACACGAAGTAGCGGTCGGGCGACGGCGGATCCGGATTGGGGCCGAGACGCAGCCCGAACAGCGGTCCGGCGATCAGCGTGTTCCACGCGGCGGTGTCGGCATCCACCGACGGCGCCGCAAACACGCCGCCACCGGCCCGCACATACCGCAGCAATTGATCAACCGCCAGGCGGTCGGGACGGCGCCATTCGGTGACCACCACGGCGTCGTAGTCGAAGAGATTGCGGCGCGGCAGATCATCGCTGTCGGTGACATCGAGGATGATGCGCTGGTCATCTTGGGGACGAGGAACCAAGGCCAGCGATGCCGCCGTCCGGCCCGAGGGATAGTCGGAGACCAGCAGAACACGGATCTGATCGGGAATGGCGACGGAAAAGTAGCGGCGGTTATCAAGGGGATTGTCGTCCGCCGAGATCTCCACGAACCCTGAATGCACGCCCGCTGTCGGGACGGTCGCGGCAAACGGCACCGTTGTCGTCCCTGCAGGACCGACCGATGCCTCCCGCTGTGCCACCCGGCGTCCGTCGATGAACAAACTGACCAGCAATCGGTCGACCGGACGATCGGTGTGGTTGGTGATCGTCGCCGTCAATGCCAAAGGCGAACCCGGCTCCAATAGTTGATTGGCGAGTTCGACTGCAGTCACGCCGAGATCGAATCCGCCGGGTTCAGCAACGTCAACCACGTAGACTGTCACCGGGTTACTGCGGCCACCGTCGGCCGGTGGCGGGACAACCGTACGCACAAGACCGCTGCGGCGCCGATCGGTGATCAGATATAACTCACGATTGAAGTTGGCGGCGCTCTGTAGGGCTTCCAGTCCTCTGTTCAGAGCCGCGCCCGCGTCGGTCGAACCGTACCCGAGGGGGAGTGAGGTCAAACGTTTGGTCAATCCCGCAAAGTCAGCGGTCGGCGGGTCAGCCACGGGCGACGGCTCACCGTTGAATGGCAGGCCGACCGCCTCATCGCCTTCTCCCATGACGGAAGCAATTTCCTTCACTCGCCCCTGCGCCCGCTCATAAGCGGTACCGTTCTGGGTCTCGATAGCCATCGAGGCCGAGCGATCCAATGCAATCACGGCGGTTGTCCGCGCCCGCGCACCCAGGCCGGCCAACCCGTTACCTCTGAGCGCCGGTCGCGCGAACGCCAGGACCGCCATCGCCACCAACAGCGTACGAATGGCCAGGAGCAACCAGCGCCGCAATTCCAACCGGCGCATGCGTGTCTTGCGCAGATCGCGCAGGAACATCACCGATGAAAAATCGACCGTCTTGACCTTCCGCCGGTTGAGCAGATGAATCAACAGCGGCACCAGCGCCGCTGCCAGGCCGGCCAGAAACGTGGAGTTGAGGAAGTTCATCGCGGTGGACTCACGTCATCGGTAACGGACACTCAGGCCATAGTCTAGTAACGGTACACATTGTTGATATAGTATCGCGCCCAGCGGCGGTCGGGTGCGGTCGCCGGGATCGCGAGCACCCGCTCGTACTCCGTGATCGCGTCGACGCGCCGCCCGGCGCGATCATAGCAGGCCCCCAGGTCAAGGTGAATGCGCCCCAGGTCGACCGGCGCGTCGGCCAGATATTGTGCCGTCTGGAAGTAGGCAATCGCCGCATGCAGTGAATCCAGTCCCAAGAGGGCCTCACCGCCAAAGATCCATCCGTCCGGTCCACCCGGGTCGACGCCAATCGCTTCATCAGCCATCCAACGAACACGGTCAAACAGCTGCGCCGCCGAGTCGTTGCCACCGCGTTGCCCGGCTTCATACCGCGCCAGCCGCAGCAGCAGCTCGATCGTAAGACGGTTTCCCTTGGCGATGTCAAGCCCGCGCTGCCACAGCACAGCCGCCGAGTCGCGGCGCCGCTGTTCATACTGCATATCGGCGAGACGCATATAGGGGCGCGGGTCGTCAGGCGCCAGGCGCTGCAGCGCCACAAGCTCGCGCACGGTCCCCGCGTGATCACCCGCGGCCTGCAACGCCTCAGCGAACAGCCAGCGGTAGGTCGCGGTATCGGGGTGCGCCCTGACCAAATCGCCGAATGTCGCCGCGGCGTCCTGCCAACGTCCGAGATGAGCCTGAACAACGCCGATCTTGGCGATCAGCCGCACATCGACGGAGTCACCCGTCTTGGCCGCCTCCTGGAGAAGCGATAGGTACTCCTCATAGCGGCGATAGCATCGCGCCCGCTCGGCGAAATACACGAGCTCCTCGCGCGTGAACTTGCGGTTCTTCAGATAGGCCAGCCACTCCTGTTCCAGCTCGCCCAGGGTCTTGCCATAGACCGCCCATACCGCACGGCGCAGCGACAGGTCGGTTGACCTGCTGTAGAGGTCCCGCAATGACGGCCAGCCATACGTCTGCGCCAGCCAGTGAACGAACGACGCCGCCTTGTGGGACGCCACGTGCGGGTCGCACCGCTTGAAATCCAGCGTCCGCACCACCGAATCGAGCGGGATCGACCGCCGCCGCGCGCGATCGGCCAGCACGTCGTGATCGGCGAAACTGTTGTAGCCGGCCAGGCCAACCGCGAGCAGTTCCGGAGCATACCCCCACCAGCGGTAAAGATTGACCAGCAGCATCGCCGCGACGTCGACACCGGATGCCCGGGGATCATACAGCGCCACCGCCCGATTGCGCGCCGGATCGACGGCAAAACCAAAGCGCGGATCCAGGGGGATATCGTCGGTCGGTGACTCGACCAGGTAGAAATAGACCCGTCCCGGCGCTGTGAATGCCAGCGTGTCGCGCAGATGCTCGAACTCGGCCGACAGCGCGTCGCGGAGAGGCAGGAAGTGCAGGCGCGGGATCTCGCCGGGCGTCAGATAGAAGTAGTAGTACGGCGTCGGCAGAATCTCCCTGGCCATCGTATCGCTGACCGGTAACGACGCCGATGGCTGTACCATGGCGCGGTGCGGAAAGACCAGCGCGCGGTAGGCCGATTTGCCCTTGCCACGGACAGACTCAATCACCAGCGGCGCGTCGTATTCCACGATGACGTCGTCCGAGCGATTGTCGGGCAGCGGACCGGAGACAAATAGTTCATAGCTCATCCGGACGCGTTCTGCATCGGCCCGCGATACGGTCAGATGCAACACGAAGTTCCCCGCCCGCAGCGTCGTCTCACGGTCGAACACCAGATCGGCCGCCGACGAGTCGATCAGCGCCGTCTCCGTCGTGTCGGCCGTCAGAACCTCAAAGACCGCGATGCGGGCCTGCACCCCGGGGACAGTCGGCACCGCCGGGGCTTCGGCCCAAGAGCAGGACGATACCAGTCCCTTCGCCAGCAGCGCGAGACTAAGTGCGAGGCATTTATAGCACATTGATTATCCGCGGGACAATGAACGGTGCTGAGTGTCTGTTCTGTCCAATCAAGCCGCCGCCAGCCGACGCAGAATCGCCAGGTTCATGCGGTCGTATTTTCCCGCCTCGTCTTTGGGCGTCTCCAGGATCTTGGGGACTGTGGCCAGACGGGAATCGCGCAGGAAGAAGCCGAACGCCGCCGGGCCGATAAACCCCTTGCCGAGATGCTCGTGGCGATCCTTGTGAGTGCCGAAATCGTATTTCGAGTCATTGAAGTGAATCGCCAGTAGACGCGACAGCCCGAGTACACGGTCGAAATCCGCCATCGTGTCAGCGTAGGTCTCTTCGGTACGAATGTCATATCCGGCGGCGAAGATGTGGCACGTGTCCAGGCACACCGCGGCGCGGTCGCCATGATCCAGGCGGTCGAGGATCGCCTTCAACTCGTCAAACGTCGCGCCGATGTGCGCACCGGTTCCCGCCGTGGTCTCCAGCAGCAGCATCGTGGCGCCGTCGGGAGCCCTGTCCAAGACCCAATCCATCGCCGCGGCGATGCGCTCCACGCCGGCGTCGGTCCCCGAACCCGTGTGCGAACCGGGATGGAACACGAGGTGCTCGATTCCGAGTTGGACGCAGCGCCTGTATTCCTCGAGCAGCGCCTCCCGCGATCTTTCGTAGAGCGCTGTGTCGGGCGAGGCCACGTTGATCAAATAGGAGGAATGGGCCACCGCCGGCCCGATTTCGGTGCGCTCCCGTTCGGCGCGGAACTGGTCGATCTCCTCCTTGGCCAGCGCCCTGGCTCGCCACTGGTTGGAGGATTTCACGAACAACTGCACGCAGCGGCAGCCGACTTCTTCGGCCAGCAAAATGGCATTGAACACGCCGCCGGCGATCGACATGTGCGCGCCGATCAGGGGAGCGGCCGCTACGGGTGCAGCCATTTTCTTCTTAGCCGCTTCTCTCGTGATGGTAGTCTTCTTCAAGGCTGGCATCGATCATCCTCTGGTCAGCTCGGGCCACACGGCCTCCGAATGGTCTCCGTCCACACACCGTCTGTCATCCCGAACGAAATGAGGGATCTGCTTTTCTGCCCGGGGTGTCAACCGCAGATTCCTCACTGCGCCCAGAATGACAGGTCGGGCTTGTCTGCGACTGCAGCGCCGCGGCATACATTCAGTACAGCCGCTGCCGCTTGGATAGATACGAAAACAAAGCATAGTCATACGGCACCGACGTGTCCACCAGTACGTAGTCAACAAACGCATCGCGGCACTCGCGGCGGAACCGGTCGATGTGCGCCCCGATCGTCCGTTGGTATTCCGCCTTGATCTGCCAGGGTAGAGTCGAGATCTCCTCCCCGGTCTCCAGGTCACGAAAGATCGCCTCGACCGGGAAATCAAAATGCCGCTCCGCCGGATCGAGAATGTGGAAGACCAGCACCTCATGCTTGCGGTGCCGGAAGTGCTTCAGGCCCGCCAGCACAGTCGACGGGTTGTCGAATAGATCGGATAGAATGATGATCAACCCACGACGCTTGATCCGCTCCGCCATTTCATGCAGCGCCACGCCGGCATCGGTTGTCGAGGCCGGTTCCACCGCGGCCAGCGTCGACAGCAGCGCGTGCAGATGCACCGACGCCGACTTCGGCGGGACGTAAGTGCGCACACGCTCATCAAACGCCACCAAGCCAACCGCGTCGCGCTGCTTGAGCATCAGGAACGCCAGCGCCGCACCCAGTTGGGCGGCATACGTGAACTTGCTGATCTTCCCCGAGGTGTACGACATCGACTTCGAGGCATCCAGCAGGATATACGCCTTGAGGTTGGTCTCCTCCTCGAACTCCTTGACGAAATACCGGTCGGACTTGGCGAACACCTTCCAGTCGATGTTGCGCATCGGATCACCCGGCATGTACTGCCGGTGCTCGGCGAACTCCACCGAGAAGCCGTGGTACGGCGACTTGTGCAATCCGGTGATGAACCCCTCGACCACCAGCCGCGCCCTCATCTCCAGCGACTTCAGTCGGGAGACGACCTCGGGATTCAGGAACGTTCGGTAGTCGGCGGCGGGAGCCATGGGTTAGTCTCAAAAGTGGCCATTAGAGAATCGAAGTGTGGCGCCGGGTGCCCACACCCGGCGCTGCGGTCGGGTGTGGGCACCCGACCGCAAGGGCTCGCATTTCCGACTGATTCCCCGTGTCAGCCAGTTCAATTCTGGTGATGATTCCTATATGCAAACTCCCGCTCAATCGCGCGTCTGTGAAACAACCAGAGCCCTACGCAGACCAGGACAATCCCGAGTACCGGGGCGAGATTCCGGAGCGGAACAATTAGCACGTGCCGCTCTACGGCTGAGTCGAGGACCACTAGAAACACCGAGAGGGACAGTGAGAGCGCGCCAATGCCCGTCGCCTCCTTAATCACGGCGCTGCGCGCAGTTGTTTGCCTGACATGTTCGGGCGCATTCCAAGCAAGGTTTAGGTCCTGATTCCAGTACTGGGTTCTATCTACCTCGGGGGGAAGCTCCCGGATCAGTCCTTTAGTGACGTCTCTACGCTCTCCCAAACCTTGTATGCCGACCCCCGTCAGCCAAGCTATGCCAGCAACTGCCAGCCACATCCATCCGTTCATTCCTTTCAATTGGCAGAACAGAAATGACCACGAACTCGCGGTGACTGTAATTGCCGCCATTAACAGCAGCCCAGGCACGATCTTGGCGAAGAAATCCAGCAGGAGGAACCGGTTGTAGAGTGAATCGAATAGACCTTTGAGGTCCATCAGATCGTCCCTCTGGGTCGTCGCGTCTCCGTGCCGTCGGGTGCCCACGCCAGACGGCGGTGCCGGGTGTGGGCACCCGGCACCACAGCGCCTACATTGTCATCCATCCAGGCGAAGTCCTTGGTCAAGACATCCGATGTCCCCAAGTCAGCCCAGAAGCGCGCGCTCGAAAAAAGCCAATCTGTCTCGATCTCAGCCAGCCCAGCTTTCACGGGATTTCGATGAATGTACGCCAGCTTGACTCGAAACTGATCTTCACTGGCTACCAGCAGGTCGTCAAAGCGATCCTGCCATATCCCCCCGCCTCCGGGATTGAAAGACTTCGCTGAAATCACCTTGAACGAGTGCATGAACGCCGCAAGTCCTGCTCCCCCCGTCTCCGTGCCAAGTAAGAGATGAACATGGTCTGGCATCAGGACATAACCCATCAGAACGGCCCGTTTGATTCGAACCGTGTCGAACAGTATGCATTGAAGCCGTTGAAGGTTATCCGATGTGCTGAACCAGTCCTTCCAGTCAACGGTTGAGGTCGTTGCGAAGAATAGACCTGGCCCCGCAATACATGTTCTCCCTCGGAGTCCCATCTTGTTCCACCAGCGGTCGGGTGTGGGCACCCGACCGCACACTCACTGCACCGCCAAGTCCCGCGTGCTGTCGGGTGCCTACACCCGGAAGTGGATCGTCTTGCTGTGCTGTCAGGTGCCCACAACTGACAGCATTCACTCAACGTCCGTCCCCCTTCGGCTTCACGTCCCCCAGGAGCTTCTCGACAATGTCGATAGTCCCCACGCCATCGGCTTCGGCGTTGAACGAGGTGACAATGCGGTGCCGCAGAACCGGGCGTGCCACGGCGCGGATGTCATCGACCGAGGGTGTCGGCCGCCCATCGAGGATGGCCCGGCACTTTGCGCCCAACACCAGATACTGCGAGGCGCGCGGCCCGGCGCCCCAGGACACCCAGTCCTTAATGTAGGGTAGAGGTGAATTCTCCTTGGGACGCGTGGCGCGCGCCAGGGCCACCGCGTAATGGATCACGTGATCGGCGACCGGCACCCGCCGCACCAACTGCTGCAACGACTTGATCCGCACCGCGTCCATCACTTGCCGCAAATCGGCGACCGCCGCCGAAGTGGTCGTCGCCACGATCTGGTGCTCTTCGGATTCGCGGGGATAATCGACATAGATGTTGAACATGAAGCGGTCGAGCTGCGCCTCGGGGAGCGGGTAGGTCCCTTCCTGCTCAATCGGATTCTGCGTCGCCAGCACAAAGAACGGCTCATCCAGACGATAAGTCTCCCCGCCGGCTGTGACCTCATGCTCCTGCATCGCTTGCAGTAGCGCCGCCTGAGTCTTGGGCGGCGTGCGGTTGATCTCATCCGCCAGGACGATGTTGGCGAACACCGGCCCTTTGACAAAGCGAAACAGACGCTTGCCGGTGGTATGGTCTTCCTCAAGGATATCGGTCCCGGTGATGTCGGAGGGCATCAGGTCGGGGGTGAATTGGATGCGCGAGAACTTCAGATCGAGCACGCGCGCCACGGTCGACACCAACAGCGTCTTAGCCAACCCAGGCACCCCAACCAGCAGGCAGTGCCCGTTGGAGAGGAGGGCGGTGAGCAGTTGATCGACCACCTCGGTCTGCCCGACGATCACTTTGCCGATCTCGGACTTGAGCGTCTGATGCGCCGCCTTCAACTGGTCAACGGCTTGCAGGTCATCTTGCGGCATAAGGGGACAGGGCTCCTGTTCAGATGGAATCGTGGTTGTCGGCCCGGCTGGCGATCGGTAGAGAGTATCGAGTCGGGCACAATCTATTAGTATTCACTCTTGATCGGGTCTGAGTCAACTCCTTTGCCTGCCGACGCCCCGTCTGGGCACCCGCGAATTCCTGCCGTCGGTGGGCGTTCAAGTTAGTACGCCGCCACGGCGCGATGGTTCCGCGCCAGAGAAGCCTCTGCGGGACAGGGGTTACTTCAAGACGAGCTGGGTGGAGTCGATGAACAGGCGACCGGAGTACTCGCGACGCGCATCGTAGGGTATGGTCGCCAGCGAATCGACCTCGACGAACGGCAACCAGCTGTCCCAGGCGCGCAATTGTGCAAATAGGCCTGTCGATCCCTGACTGACATCGACCGAAAAAGTGGGCGTGCTGCCGGTGGGGTGGGGGATGCTCTCCTTGGGTAGAAACTCGACGCGCGTGACTTTGAAGAAATCAGTCAACCCAAGCGCGGCGAGTTGCCGGGACCAGCGAATCCGTTCGCCGGAGAGTTGGAACGCCGCATCACGCACGGGAAAGACCTCAAGTGCTTCGCGTCCTTCGTGGTCGGGCGTCGAGTACACCAGCCGCGGCAAGGCCTCCTCCGCACGCAGAACTGAGATCATTCCCAGAGGGACACCGGGATAGACGGGCGTGTACAATCGCAGTTCGCTATTGAGCCAGAAGATCAGATTCCCCGTCCCAATGGCCATCAACGCGGCGATGATCGCCACGGCGCGCCGGAGGTCCGACTGCCAGCCGATCAGCCGGTAGCGTTTCTCACGCCGGTCGAGCCGGGCGGTGCGGAGAATCTGCACGAGGAGAACAAGAAGCGTCGCCAGCCCCGTCAGGAAGAGGGCGATCGCGATCACTGGTAGAAACGTATCGAACGACACTAGACCTGCCCTGTAGCGATCCACCGCTCTTACGGATGGTCAGATCGTGGTCTGATGAACTCCACGCGCAACGCGCCGGACGCAGAGCAACCTGCTTATCCCCAAGAGATTAACCGCAGTCGACTGGGTCAACCGCTCGGTCGCGCGTTGCCTTAGGGACCCAACGGCCCCTTATCGTGTTTTTTCGACCGTCTCGGTGGGAGCTTTAGTGGGGATGGAAAGACGCAACCCCTCAGGGCGAGCCATCTCCATGCGAGGTGGAACGGTCGCCGCGGCTGGGGTCGATGTGGTGGCCGCCGGCATCATGTTGCAGTTGCCGTGGAAAAGCGCGCCTTGCTCGATGACAAGCGATTTGGTGACCAGATCGCCGGTGATATTGGCCTTGGCCTGGAGCTCGACTCGTTCGGTGGCGTGGATGTTCCCCTTAACGGCACCGGAGACGACCGCGTTCTTCGTCTTCACATTCGCCTCGACAGTACCGGTCGGCCCCACGGCGATCGTGTCGGAGACATTTACGTCCCCCTTGAGGACGCCGTCCACCCGAAGGGTTCCGGTCACTTCCACCGTACCGGAGATGGTAGTGTCCTTGCCGATAATCGTATTCATCCTGTCCGTCCCTCCGTCGAACATGGCGTCGTCGTCATCCTTCGACTTGAACATGGCCATGGCCTCTCCTTTACGCGGAAAGGGTTCCCGATCCCAAGAACCGCCGCCTACCGCGCCCCCGCCGAAGGTACGGCGCGCCCCAGAACGCGTCCAGCGCAAAATTCGCCGGTGTCATGTCCGCCCAAGGGTTTGCCGTAGACCGCGCGTAGTGCGGACAAGGGACTTTCAGCCCCTTGCTCATTGTCGACTGGGAACACACAGGGAAATAGGTCTCAGGATCGTTGTCATTGTACACTGCGACGGTTGTATGTCTGGGCAAACAAGGGGCTTAAGCCCCTTGTCCACGATGGCGATCTTGAGACGCTACATTGCTGGAGTTTTCATGAATCGGTTCTACTGCTCCATCAGGCTACTGAAAGAGCCACGAGAGTAGCGAGAACACCAGGCTGTCATGCTGAGCGAAGCGAAGCATCTGATTTCATTCACCTCTGAAAATAAAGCAGATTCTTCACCCCGCCAAAGAGCGGCGGGGTTCAGAATGACAACCCCGGACCGTTCTTCAGCAACCTGCTAGATTTTTCCCTTCGGGTCGTGACCCGGCATCTCGGCCCCGCACCCTCGCGATCTCCGCCAGCCGCTGGCGAATCCGCTCCTCCCAACCCCGGTCGGTGGGGCGGTAGAAACGTTCCCCCTCTAACCCGTCCGGCATGTATTCCTGATCGACCAGCGCCTCCTCGAAGTCATGCGGGTACATGTAGCCCCGCCCATACCCGACCTGGCGCATGAGCCGGGTCACCGCATTGCGAATCCACAACGGCACGGGGAGCGAGGGATGGCTGCGGATGGTCTCGCGCACCGCCAGTTCCGCCCTGTACACCGCGTTGGATTTGGGAGCAATCGCCAGGTAGAGCACCGCCTCCGCGATGGCGATCTCTCCTTCCGGTGTGCCGAGAAAGTGGTAGGCGTCCTTGGCGGCCAAGGCGACCGTCAGCGCACGTGGATCGGCCAAGCCGACGTCTTCCGCCGCGAAGCGAACCAGGCGACGCGCTAGATACAGCGGGTCCTCACCCCCCTCGAGCATCCGATAGAGCCAGTAAAGCGCCGCATCGGGATCGGAGCCGCGCAGCGATTTGTGCAGCGCGGAGATGAGGTTGTAGTGCTCTTCTCCCGATTTGTCATACAGTTCGGTCTTCCGCTGCACGATCTCGCGGACCAACTCGGAAGTAATTTCCCGTTCGCCCCGGCGTTGAAGATCGGCGGCTGCCGCCTCAAGGAGCGAGAGCGCCCGCCGAGCATCGCCATTCGACAGTGCCGCCATCAAGGCCAGTACACCGTCATCGACCGTCAGGCCCTGCGACCCGAGTCCTCGTTCTGCGTCGGTGAGCGCCGCACGCAAGACCGTTGCCAGTTCCTCTTCGGAGAGCGGCTGCAGGACATGCACCGTCAGGCGCGACAACAGAGCGGCGTTTACTTCGAACGAAGGATTCTCGGTCGTGGCGCCGATCAGGATTAGCACGCCGGTCTCCACGTGCGGCAGAAACGCATCCTGTTGCGCCTTGTTGAAGCGGTGAATCTCATCGACGAAGAGAATCGTCCGTCCGCCGTCGAACGCCTTGCGTTTCTCGGCGCGCTCGATGGCGGCGCGCACTTCCTTGACGCCGGAGAGAACCGCCGAAAAGTGGATGTAATCGGAGCGTGTAACCTTGGCGATGATCCGCGCCAGTGTGGTTTTCCCGGAGCCCGGCGGCCCCCAGAAGATCATCGAGACGATGTGATCGGACTCAATCGCACGTCGCAGCGGCTTGCCGGGGCCCAGCAGGTGCGTCTGCCCGACAAACTCATCGAGCGTCCGCGGCCGTAAACGCGCGGGGAGGGGTTCGTGTGGATCGGATGGTGGCAACGGCACAGACTCACCAAGACATGCCGAACTTACTGATGCTGACCCGGTCTATATGGATGCCGAGGTTCTTGAGCACACCAAAGAAGTGTCCTAACGTCTCCAAGTGTTTGTCGGAGAGAAGGGTGATGGCATCAAAGGCGGCCCGGCCGTCGGTGGTAGAGCAGAAGTAGCTGCCGCCTTCGACACAAACGCGGACGAGATGCACCGTCTCGTCACCTACGGAAGCATAGAAGCGCCCTGCGCTCAGTACAGGCGCGCCCGGGAATAGCAATGACTGTCGCGACAAGCCAGGCCTGCCGATGTAGGATTTCTCAGGAATTCGGCCCGACCACGACATTCCCCCTCTATTGGTGTAACGGAGTCGACCGTAACGGTCAATCGCAAAGGAACAATCTCCGTCGTCCGGCAGACCGTCTCGCCCAACTGCATAGATCCGCTCGGGCAGGATACCGGCATCCCGATACTGTCGAAACACATGCTGAATCGCGCCGATATCTTGATCGGGCCAGAGCGTGTCAGGGGCCGCGGCGATGATGCGCTCGATTCCGGCCTCAGTGGGGACAAACGAGGAAATGTCGTGAAGTCTCCAGGCTCTTATCTCGGTGTTTGCCTCTTCTAGCTTGCCGATATTGAGCGTGTCCACTGGTCGCCAATCCACGGGCGGGTACAAATCCATCCACTCCGGCAGCATCCGCCCCGCCGCTTGAGGCGCTTCATTGTCAGGGACCTTGGCGTCTATTCCAGCCAGGTAGCGTGACACGTCGCGCGCGTACTGGTCGCGCACCTTCGCATTGATGCTGTCGATGGCGAACGAAGGATAGTATCCTTGCTTAGCCCAGAGCAGGAAGCGGTTCTGGTTGACGGTGACGATCGCGAAGCCGACCTGCGATTCATCCTCGGTCTTGCACCAGATGCCGCGAAAACCGGCCAGACCGGGCGCGCCCGGCTCGCGGTCATATCGGGTGATCTTCTTGATCGGCAGCTTGGGCGCATTGGCCATTAACCGTCCGATTGCCTTGTCGAGCGACTCCAGGTCGGGGACAATCACGCGGAAGCACTCGAAGAATGGCTTCGCCTCCTCCGGTGTCCCCGGCACGACGCCGAGCGGCTCATCGACAAACCAGCCGTTCTTCTCCGGGAAGATCACCAGGAGCGTCTGCATGATCGGCGGCATCGGCTCGAAAGCGAGCGCCGCAGGAGCCAGAACAAGCAATACCGCGACCGCAGGTCCGATTGTCTTCATCCTGAGCATGCTACCCTTCTGCCTCTGTGGACGCCAGCCGCCCTCGGCTGGCGTCCATTTCGCCACGCGAGGGCGCGTGGCGTCCACGATCATCACGTACCTACCCCGGCACGAATGAACTCCACCGCGCGATTGATCCGCGCGATGCAAGCGTCGCGTCCCCAAAGACCCACAATCTCAAACAACCCCGGTCCCAACGTCAACCCGGTCAGCGCCAGACGCAGCGGATGAATCAATTCGGCCGGCTTGCACCCCAGCGACTCCGACAGTGTCCGCAACATCGCCTCCGCCCGTTCCGCCGTGAAGTCAGCGGGCGACATCTGCCCCAGCTCCCGAGCCAGCAGCGACAGATCGCCATCTACACCGGGACGGGTGAAGTGCTTCTGCACGCCCTTGGGATCATGCTCAAAACGGTCGGTGAAGTAGAATGCCCCCAGATCGACCGCATCGTTCAGCCGCCGCAGCCGCTCCCGGAGCGTCCCCACCACTCTCTCCATCCACGGACGGTTGGCGGCGATCCGCTCGGTGTCGGTCAATCCCGCGGCGGTCAGAACTGGTGTGAGACGGTCCAGCAGTTCCGCTGCCGGGAGTGCGCGGATGTACTCGCCGTTCATCCATTCCAGCTTCTGCACATCGAACACCGGAGTCGTCTGGGCCGGTTTTCGCAACCCCTTGTGGTTCTGGCTGTTCTGTGGTTAACGCTCTATCAGTCAATCGGTTGCGAGTTTATTCTCTTCGGTCTTGTCTTGGTTTGTCTTCGCGTGTTTTGCTCTTGGTTTGGCACAAGTCTGGCACAAGCAAGCCGTCCCAACCTGACTCACGGACCGAAGCCAGATGCAGCCTCTTAAGAATACTCCTCATCAAGCTCTTCATCAAGGTCGATTGCAGTGACCCTATACTGCGCGTCTGGGTTACCGCTGACACCAGCCTTATGTCGCGATCGAGGATATCGAGGAGCGAATCACTCACTTCGTCGAGGAGGTCACTCCACCGGAGAGACCGGGATTTGAATGATGCGATTTCCGAAGGTCCTTGCCCTGCAATCGAAGTTCCAGTAATGCGCTGCAGATGAAGGTAGCACAATGGCTTCCAAGGGCTTTATCGTGCCCCTCAGGCGAGATGGGCCAAACACAGTTGCTCTCCGGGCCAAAAGCAGCCACACAGCTCCTTTGGCCTGCTTACTTGGTTGCAATCTTGCATGAAAAGTACAGTCGACAAGACTGAAAGCTGACAAGACTTTGGACGGTGGTCTTCCGGATTCTCTGCTGCTAAGTCGTTCACCCACAGCGACTCGCATGATGTTGCAATCGCTTGGCGTGTTTCCGCCCGGGTCTAAGAATCCGCCTTCTGAAGTACACGTTGCGACGACTGTCAGATCCACCCATCTTGTGTGCTATAGAAGCGATTTTACTGCTAGCAGTTCTGGAGGTTAAGAGACCAAATGAGTCCCCTTGCTCCCGATAAACGAATAGGCAATGATGTTCGGCCGACCTTTCCGCGTCGCTCGATCGTGACAGCGGGCATGCCCTACGGTAACAAAGATCTCCACTTTGGCCATATCGGTGGAGTTTTTGTACATGCGGATGTCTTTGCTCGATTCCTTCGTGATCGGATCGGAAAAGAGAATGTACTCTTTGTGTCCGGTACGGACTGCTACGGTTCTTCAATCGTCGAGGCATTTCGGATCGCTGTCTCGGAGCAAGGATTCACCGGCGATATTGACCAGTTCGTGCGCGACAACCACGAACTGCAGAAGACATCGCTATCCGCCTTTGACATTTCCCTGGATCTGTTCGCCGCTTCGGCCCTCGACGGTCCCGCCAGAACACATAAGGAATTGTGTGAGCATCTGATGAGAATGCTGTACCAGGCTGGGCATCTGGCCCAGAGGACGGGACAGCAATTCTATGATTCCGTGGCTTCGATGTACCTCAATGGTCGCCAGGTTGAAGGCATCTGTCCGATCGATGGTTGCGCCTCCGATAAGGGGTATGCCGACGAGTGTGCGTTGGGCCACCAATACGAACCGCAGGATCTCATCAACCCCAGAAGCACGCTCTCCGGATCGGTGCCGGTCCTCAAGCAGGTCAGCAACTGGTACGTTGATGTTCCCAAATTCAGAACGCTGCTCGAGAGTTGGGTGGGCAAAATAGAAGAAAGCTCACAGGGGCGTCCATTTGCCGTCAAATCCATCAGGGAGTTTCTTGAGCCGCCGGTTGTGTTTGTCAAGAAAGATGATTTGGAATCGGTCAATGAGATTCTGCGATCGATTCACGGTTACTCCGAGCGAAGCAGTAAGAGTCAGTCTGTGGGTTTAGTATTCGAAAGTCTTGAAGAACGGGAGCGGGCGTGCGCGGCCCTGGTCGCGGCCGGTATCCGTTTCCGGACGGGCAAGACACTTGTGCCGTTTCGATTGACAGGCAATCAAGAATGGGGCCTGCCGGCACCGGTCCTGGAAGACGAACCGGAACGGACTTTCTGGGTATGGCCAGAGTCGCTGTTCGCTCCGATATCGTTTACGGCTTATTGTGGTAAAACCGGGAAAGCGAACCCTCCAACGTGGGAGGATTGGTGGTGTGCCAAGGACGCGACCGTCGTTCAGTTTATCGGCGAGGACAACGTCTACTTCTATGGCCCGGCGGAAATGGCCATGTTCCTGGGTTTGCAAGGCAAACAACCGGTATTTCCTCCCCCTGAAGGGACAATGCAGTTGCCGGCGTTGGTCGTAAATAAGCACGTGCAGTTCCTCAACAAGAAGATCAGCAGCAGCGGCCCGATAAAGCCTCCCGCTGCTACTGAACTGCTGAGTCATTACACATCGGATCAATTGCGGGCGCACTTCTTCGGTCTCGGACTCGGAAAGCAGGGCGTGAGTTTCAGACCGAAGGCCTTTGACCCCGATGCCAAGGAGCAGGATGCCGATCCGGTGCTGGTCGAGGGGAATCTACTCAGCAACGTATTGAATCGCTGTGCCAGGTCTTGTTTCTACACGCTCCAGAAGGAGTTCGGCGGGCGCCTTCCCGCACTCAAGCCAAGCGAGGAGGCGCAGCGCGTGTCGAGACAAACCGTGCTGACGTACGAACGACAGATGCACGCACATCAGTTTCAGCAGGTCATGGTGACGGTAGACAGATTCATTCGTGATATTTCGAAATTCTGGGCAAGGAGCTCAAAAGCGGATATCGCGGGCGGTATCGATCCCCAGGCAATCACGGATCTGTTCTATTATGTGCGCGTCGCGGCCGTACTGGCGCATCCGATCGCCCCTCGCGGCACCGAGTTGATCCGTGAGTGTTTTAGAGTCGGTGAAGAATTCTGGTCGTGGGACCGGATTTTCGATCCGGTGGAGGCTTTTGTGGACGACATTGCGAAGCATGTTTTCAAGGTTCTTCCGCCGCACTCTGATTTCTTCGAGAAACACGCTTCGCAGGTCAGCCAGTACAAGTCCCAACGCGACGAACAATGAAGCGCCCGCGTACCTTGCGGTTACACATGATTCAGCTATAATTCTCGCGTGCCAAACAGCAGGACATTGGTCGCAATATGAAACCGATATTGGATGGAATGAACAAGATAGGCGTTGTGACGCGCTTTGCACCCAGCCCGTCTGGCTACATGCACATTGGTAATCTCCGCACAGCACTGTACTCGTACTTATTAGCCAAGTCCAACGGCGGAGTGTTCATACTGCGAATCGAGGACACCGACAGAAATCGCCTGGTTGAAAACGCCATTCAAATCATCTATGAGACCCTTGAACTGGCGGGATTGAAGTACGATGAAGGTCCGGGCATAGGGGGCCCCAACGGCCCTTATGTGCAAAGTGAGCGGAGAGAGATTTACATCGAGTATGCTCAAAAACTGATTTCCTCCGGACACGCGTACTACTGCTTCTGCAATACCCAGGGAGGTGATGAAGCGGGTGAGGCTACCGGCAGTTACGGCTATAGCCGGCGTTGCAGGAACCTATCGGCAGATGAAGTAAATGAGAAGCTCAAAAACGGTATTCCTTATGTCATTCGGCAGAAGGCGCCGCTGGATGGTGTTACCACATTTGATGATATGGTCTTTGGCGCCATTTCCAAAGCGAACCCGGATCTCCAGGATATCGTCCTGATCAAGTCAGATCGTTATCCCACCTACAATTTTGCCCACGTGGTTGACGATCACGTTATGGGAGTGACACATGTTGTCCGCGGATCGGAATACCTCTCCTCAACCCCGCAATATGTCATTCTATACGATTCGTTCGGCTGGGAACGTCCCCAGTATGTACATCTACCATTGATCATGGGTAAAGGCGAGGACGGTACGGTTTCCAAGCTCTCGAAGAGGCATGGTGCCGTGAGCTTTCAAGATCTTGTTCAGGACGGATTCATGCCTGAGAGCATAGTCAATTACATCGCATTGCTTGGATGGAGCCCGAAAGATACCAGCGAGGAGTTCTTTACCCTCGAGGAATTGGTCGAGAAGTTTCGGGTGTCTGGAATCAACAAGTCGTCGGCCATATTCGACTACGAGAAGCTGCTCTGGTTTAATGGCATGTACATCCGTAAATTGCCGGCCGGGCGGTTTCGTGAACTCGCGCTTCCGCATGTTAAGAAGGTTGTCAGTCGAGATATTGATATTGATAAGCTGATGACATTGATTCAGCCTCGCATTGAGAAATTCTCTCAGATTGGGCAACAAGTTGCCTTTCTGGAGGGCCTCCCCGTTTTCGACCGCGAGATCTTCGTAAACAAGGCGCAGAGGGCGACTATTGAAAGCACCAGGCGCGTTTTGCCAGCCGCCATCGCCACGCTCCAGAAAGTTGAGGCATGGAACAACGACACCCTATGGAGCGAACTCAAAACGCTCAGCGTGTCCCTTGGTTTGAATACAGGATCGGTTATGTGGGCGGTCAGGATTGCTATCTCCGGCACGAGCACGACGCCTGGCGGAGCAACAGCGATCCTCGAGATTCTCGGCAAGGAGGAATCATTGTGCAGGCTGCGATTCAGCTTGAAAAAGGTGAGCGCCTGCATAGGATGAGCCTGCGCGCCATTCGACCAAGGGAACACTTTTTGCGCCGCCCCGCTACATAAGTGACCTCCTGCACGCTGTTCCCTGCTGGATGAGCCAGCTCTCCGGTTAGGCGGTGCCGCACGGGCGCTGGCTACTGGCGAGTCGATACCGTACACCGTCGATCTGAACCGGTGAAAGCCTACTCATTCCCGACCGATCGGACCCAGGCCTCAGTCGTCATGGTGTGCTCGTGGTCGAGGGATCTACCGCCCCTCATGGCCAGCGGATGTATCCCAGGGAGCCCACTGGTCGATCGCAACGAACAGTAGTCCGACAACGACAAAGACACCGTAGAGGATGGTGGCATTCAACGTCACGCGGGGATAGCCCAGTTTCCCAACGTCAACGAATGGGTATGGATAGACACCGGTGACCGCGCCGCGAATGAGGATGAGAACGAAGTATGCCGCGGCCCAGACAGTCCATCCAAAAGCATGGCGAGTTCGGAGGCGCCGCTTGGGCGCGAAGAACAGCCAGTAGGACAGGTAGAGTGCCGGCGTCACGCCGTGCAGGAATCCGCCCGCCACACGGTTGATGCCGACCGAGGTCGCATGAGGAGCAAGAAGCAAAACAAACACCCCGGCCATGACGCTGATGTAGGTTGCCGCACACCCCATCACGCTCGGTTGACGCAAGAATCGGCACAGCTTTGATTCTGTCCTCATGGCAGATGCCGTCAGGATTCCACCAACCAGGATATTTGCCAACGTCGTGAACGCGGTGAAGAACTTGGCCAGTCCGTACGGCACGCCGATCCCCTGCGCGACAGACCAGTAGATGTCCATGCACAGCCGAAGGGCCAAGGCCGCCCACGCTATCACTGCGGCGACGACTGCGAACCTACGCACGTTTTTCCTTCCGTTAGATGCTCTAGGGAGGCATTCCACTACGCCTGCAGGGTCACGCGGTTAAGGCGCCCAGCTTCTGTAGGTCAGGAGCCCCGTGCTCCTGACATGGTATTTGGCAAGAGCACGCTTCGACTCCCCTCGGTTTCGCTCGGGGCAAGGTGCCCGCCACACGTGGGGCTTTCACCCTGCCGCTTGGCCTTCCCCTTAGATTGCAGTGTCGGAGCTTCCTATTCATACATCGCCGCCGACGAGCGGTTCGACTCCTGATCTGTGTCCATCCCCGTCCCTCCGGTCTGGGAATCGGACGCACGCTGGGATGAATCCGGCAGCGGCGTTGCTCCTGCCCGTGCAGACGGCGGTGTCGGCGCGATCTTCACCATCGCGACGGTGGCGGGCTCGCCCCATTCCAGTTCGATTCCGCCCCACAGGCGGGCGCTGAGATTGTACACCGCACCCAAAATGAAGCCGAACACCACGCCCCCGACCGCTCCGCCAATCGCCCCAATGATAGGCAGGAAGAAGCCCATTGCGCCGATCCCGGCTCCGACCAAGTCCCCCATGCCGGACTGGTCGAACAGCCCCGGATCGATGGGGGCGTTCCGGCTGACCCAGAAGATCAGGCCAATCAGAATCCACTCAAGTACGCCAATCACAAAGCCGCTGATTCCGCCCACCAGAAAGAGCGTCTTCACCAGCGAGAAGACGCCGATGCGCTTGAGCTCGTGTTTCCCAGTCGTCATATTACCCTCGCGCGGTTATTGCGTTTGCTGCCAATCGATTGCGACGATTCCGTGGGGGCGCACCGCTCCGAACCGCAAGAATGGCGGAACTACGCTCCCCTCCCGTACGTAAAAAAGCTCGTCAACGGGGCGAACCAAAGCAAAAAAGCGAACGTCGAATCTAGAGAGGGCAAGGGAGGCACCGATGGTAACCGAAGACTGCCGCTGGCACCGCCGCTGGACGATCTACATCGCGGCCCT
>Ga0315277_10001562_pt1 | contig 33219 bp, 27 predicted proteins | sample YL17G05_15_MG_FD_203695 | JGI IMG/M metagenome (GOLD analysis project Ga0315277, IMG submission 203695) | Sediment microbial communities from Yellowstone Lake, YNP, Wyoming, USA - YL17G05_15 | ecosystem: Environmental > Aquatic > Freshwater > Lake > Sediment | place: USA: Wyoming | collected...
CTCAGACCAAATTTGTTTAGCATCGTCCATGACGCTCTCCTTTCGGGATACATGAGGTTGGACTCTACCCACATGATGTCCCGAAAGGGGCGTCCTTTCATAGGCCAAAAGTCTTAGAAACTACTGAGAATGCAGAATGATGAATGGAGAATGCCCACTCCCTCCGCCCACTGCCCACCGCCTACTGCCTACTGATTCCCGCCAGAGCATAGATTGGAGCAATCGATGAGTACCAGCCTGTCCAGGCCGCCCCACGCGGAGGTGAACATCCGCAGGGTGGCGATTCTGTTCGCGGGAGGTCCGGCCCCGGCGGCCAACGCGGTGATTTCCACGGCGGCGGTCTCCTTTCTGCGGAACAATATCGACGTGATCGGGATCAAGTACGGCTACTCGCATCTGCTGGAGTACGGTCCCGATCATCCAATGCAGGAGGGCCGCGACTACATTCAGATTACCCACCAGGTGCTGAAGCGGACGCGCAACACGCAGGGCATCATGATCGGCACCGCCCGGGCAAACCCCGGCAAGGACGTTTCGGAGCCGGCGCATCTGCGGGATCCTCAGCGGACCGCCCAGCTCAAGACCGTCTACGACGCGCTGGTTTCGCTGGGGGTGGACGCCTTGATTTCGATCGGCGGCGACGACACGCTGAAATCAGCCAACAAGTTCAAGCTCTTCCAGGAGCACTTTCCGGAAGGCAGCCATCACATTCGGATCGTCCACCTGCCGAAGACGATCGACAACGACTACACGGGGATCGATTTCACCTTCGGCTACTTCACGGCGGTGGAGTTCTTGGCGGGAGAGATCCGCAACCTGCTGGCCGACGCGGAAGCCTCGCAGAGCTATTTCGTGGCCGAGACCATGGGCCGCAGCGCCGGCTGGCTGGCCTACGGCGCCGCGATTGCCGGCGAGGCCAGCTTCGTGATCAGCGTGGAAGACATCACCGGCAAGTACGAGGTCAGCGAGGAGAGCACCGACCCAAAGACCGGCAAGACGCGGATTCGGCGGGTGATGAACCTGGACGAGGTGGTCAAGCGGATCGTGGCCACGATGCGGGTCCGCGAGGAGGCCGAGGGGAAGGAGTACGGGGTGATCGTGATCGCCGAGGGGCTGGCGGAGTACCTGCCCCAGGAACACATCCGGGGAGTGCCCCGCGACGAGCACGGCCACATTGCCATCTCGCGGCTGAACCTGGGCCGGCTCTTCTGCGAGCTGATCGGCAAGGAGTACACCGCCCAGACGCGGAAGAAGCGCAAGATCACCGGTCTGCAGCTAGGCTATGAAAGCCGCTGCGCCCGCCCGCAGGCCTTCGACGTGATGCTGGGCAGCCAGTTGGGCGTTGGGGCCTATCGCGCGTTGGCCGAACGGCGCTTAGACGGCGTGATGGTCTCGGTCTCCGGCCAGCTCGACCTGAACTACGTCCCCTTCAATCAACTGGTCGACCCGGCCACGCTGGTCACGGTCGTCCGCTACATCGAGCCGGGCTCCGACTTCCACCGGCTGGCACGGTTTCTGGAGACGTACGTGCACGATTGAGGCATCTACACAGCGGGGTGGCACTGGCGTGCCGCCGGTGCTAGGCGGCTGCGAGTTGACGATGCAGTAGGACCGCGCCGGTGACGGCCGTGGTCAGCAGGATCGCGTTGACGACCGGCAGGAGCGTGAGGGCCAGGACGGCTGTGCCCAGGCCGAGCGTGTGGGCGCGGTGGCGCTTGGCGAAGGCCCGTTTGTCCTGCCGCCGCACGCCCCGCAACGCCAGAGGATGGTCGAAGTAGTCCAGCCCGAAGGTGAAGCAGTTGAAATAGTAGCCGCCGCAGACGCCCAGGACCGAACCGATGCCGGGGACGATCTGCACGGCGATGCAGGCCGTGTTGACCAGCGCCAGGAAGCCCACGTCGCGGAGTGTGTCGGCCACCTGGTAGCTGAACGGCACTTCCCTGATTTCCTCGGGGCGGATGCCGAGCTGTAACTCGACCTGCCGGGCGAGCTTGCCGTAGAAGTGGCCGCAGAGGATGCCTTGCAGCACGAAGTAGGCCACCAGCGCGAGCCCCAGCACGCAGCCCAGCAACAGCAGCCCGAAGAGGATCTCCAAGACAATCCAGATCCAGCCGTCGGCGAACCACGGATGCAGCCTGCTGAAGAACAGGACCGCCGCCACGATGAGCACGACCAGCAGCAACGTGGTGATCAGCAGGTTCAGCAGGACGGGAACGACGCCGTATCGCCACAGGCCCGGGTGGCGGGCCATGTAGCGAAAGCCCAGCCAGGGTCCGGACAGGCCTTCGCCGAAGGCCCCGGAGCTTGAACGGATGGTTGGAGGTTCCAGTTCCATAGGAAGATCGGCCGGTGGCTGCTGCGCCGGCGCCTCACTGTTCGAGCATCCGCTGAACCTCCTGCTGGAGCGTCGGCAACTTGTTCTGCACGATGTCCCAGACGATGTCGACGTCGATGGCAGAGTACTTGTGGATGAGGATATCTCTCAGGCCGGCAACCTTCCTCCACTCGATCTGCGGGGACTTCGAGCGGATTTCCTCGGGGAGTCTTTTGGTTGCCTCGCCGATGATTTCCAGGTTGCGCACCACCGCGTCGAAGGTCTTGGCATCTTCTGCAAACTGCTCGCGCGACATACCGGCCGTGAAGCGGGCAACCTTCTCGATAGCCCCAAGGATATCTTCCAGATAGACGTTATAATCCCGGCACATCGGTCAGACTCTTCATGATGTGAGGGCGGAGTCTCGGCTTGATCGTGTGTTCGAGGACCAAATCGACCGGGCGGCTGAATAGGTCCTCCAAAAACAGCTTCAGCCCCATGAAGCTGTCAAACGACCGCTCTTCCAGCTCCACAACGAAGTCCAGATCGCTGCTGGTGGTCTGTTCTCCCCGAGCGTAAGACCCGAACAGCGCCAGCCGGCGGACCCCAAAGCTGCGGAGCGTATCCCGGTTGTGCCGGAGGACTTCGAGAACGTCTTCTCGCGTTTTCGCCATGCGTCATCTACGCGTTATGTACCCCGGAAGAAAGACCACGACCGATCAGCACCCCTCTGCAATCATCAATCATCAATCATCAATCACCAGTCCTACACTCACAACGATCCCTTGGTACTGGGCACGTCGCTGATGCGGGGGTCGGGCTCGACGGCCATCCGCAGTGCCCGGGCGGTGGCCTTGAAGACGGCCTCGGCGATGTGGTGGCTGTTGCGGCCGTGGTGCACGATCACGTGGAGGTTGCACAGGGCGTTGGCCGCGAAGGCCTGCCAGAAGTCGGCCACCAGCTCGCTGTCGAACTGGCCGATCTTGGGGCTAGGGAATTGGGCGTCGAAGACGAAATAGGCCCGCCCGCCCAGGTCCACGGCACTGGTTACGAGCGTCTCTTCCATGGGCAGGCAAAAGTAGCCGAACCGCCGGATGCCCGACTTGTCGCCCAGCGCCTCTTTGAGCGCCTGTCCCAGGCAGATGCCCACGTCCTCGACGGTGTGGTGCTGGTCGACTTCCAGATCGCCGGCGGCCTTGACCGCGAGATCCATGGCGGCGTGCCGGGCCAGCAGCGCGAGCATGTGATCGAGGAAGCCCACGCCGGTGGCGATCTGTGCCTTGCCGCTGCCGTCGAGCGCGAGTTGTAGCTCGATCTGGGTTTCGGCCGTTTCACGTCGAACGGTGGCGGTACGTGACATGATGGAAGGCTTCCGTTGTCAGTTGTCAGTCATCAGTTGTCAGTGGTCAGTTGTCAGTGGTCAGTTACCCGTTGTCAGCAGACTGAGGATCGAGAACTGATAACTGATGACTGATAACTGACAACTGAAAACTCTCGGGGTCAAACCAGGGTCCTCAATCGTTCCAAGCAAGTCTCGATCTGCTCATCGGTGCCGACGGAAATCCGCAATCCGTCGCCCCAGCCCGGATAGTCCATGTATCGGACCAGGATGCGGTCCTGTTTGAGTCGCTCGTAGAGGGTCCTCACGGGCAGGTGGGGGTGGGTGTTCCAGGTAAAGTTGGCCTGCGAATCAACCGTCGTAAACCCTAGTTCCCGCATCCCGGCCGTCAGGCGTCGGCGGGTGGCGAGGATCTTCGCCCGGTTCTCCGCCAGCCACGCCTGGTCGCCGACGGCGGCGGTGGCGGCGGCGATCGACAGCGTGTCGCAGTTGTACGAGTCCTTGACCTTCGTGAGCCCGGCGATGATCTGCGGCTGGGCCACCACGAAGCCGAACCGCAGCCCGGCCAGGGCATACGACTTGCTCAACGAGCGGGAAACCAGGATCTTCTCGCAGCGGGCCACAAGGTCCAGGCAATCCGTCTCGGCGAAATCCACGTAGGCCTCGTCCACCAGCAGAGGACACGGGAGGCGCTCGGCAAGTTCGAGGACCTGCTCGGGCGGAACCACCGTGCCCGAGGGGCTGTTCGGGCTGGGTAGGAAGACCAGCCGCAGGTCGCCGGTTGCCGCCGCAAACTCCACCGGCAGCGACCAGTCTTCTCGAAAACGTATCTCCTCGCTGCGGGCGCCCTGGATCTGCGCCAGGGTGGCGTACAAGACGTAGCTGGGGTACGGCAGCCGCAGCAATTGCCCGCGGCCGACAAACGCCCGGGTGGCGATGGTGAGGATGTCGTCGCTGCCGTTTCCGCAGAGGATCCAGTCGGGCTCTAGGCCGAAAACCTCGGCCGCCCGACGGCGGAATGCCTCGGCCATCGGATCGGGGTACTTCTCCAATCCTCGCCGCAGCGTCTCTTCGATGGCCCTGCGCACCGCCAGCGAGGGCGGGTAGGGATTCTCATTCGTATTGAGCTTGATGAACCCGCCCTCCCGCGGCTGCTCGCCCGGCACATAGCCGGCCATGGCGTCGATCTCGGGGCGGAAGTAGGTCATTAGTTCCTCCACACGGCGCTCCCGCTGGGAAAACCGGGTAGGATGGCGACTTCCATCTCCACGCCCTTTTACACATCTGCGCGCGAATCGCCTGCATGAGCTGCGCGAGATAAGACTCTCCGCCTGAAAGGCTTCCCGTGCATCCAGTCAAGCCACGTTATCGACTAATTCGACCCGCCATCACTCCCGCCAGATGCCGGCGCGACAACACGATCGCCGTAGTCTGACATGAAACTCCTGAATTTCTCAGCTATACGTTTGGCAAATGCATTCGGTGTTTCTGTGATGCCGGTGGGTTCAACGTAACTCGTAAGTCTCTTCACGAAGACCTCGCGTTCTTTCGCGTCGAAATCTTCGGCATCCTGCAAGTATCCTTCTATACGTGTCTTGAATCCTTCTTGGCGCGCCGCGTGTTCATACACGAGTAGAAACGGAAGGGCAATCTCCCATCGATCATTGCGCTTTGCATAATTGCAGTACTTCCGGAACCTTACCACAACATCACTTGATACTGACACCTCCCCTAGAACCCGCCGACCGTAATGGGCTACCATGGTGTGCGTAATGCCGGGAGCCCTTTCTGCTAAATGCCCAAGAGTATCATCAATTGCATCTATGTCTCCATCCAGTCCTGCGGCTACGAATGAATCAAGCGTTTTCTCAAGTGCGTGTGCGAAACCTCTCGTCTCGAGGATTTCGTCCGAGTCGCGAAAACCGGCAAGCGACTCAACAACAGAGTCTCGTAGAGATCTGGGAAACCGATCGCTCTGCGATATCTCGTTGGCCTGATTCCAGAATTGATAGAACGCAGATTCTTTACTGAGGCGATTTAGCCTTGCTTCAACATCCTTCACGAAGCGCTGCCTAACCTCGTCTTGTATCAAAGTGACAATCGCTGGATCAGTGCGCAATTCTTGTCTTAGATCGGAGAAGACCTTCTTGCGCAGATCGGGCAGACTCCTTATTCCAATGAATCCGAACGTGGTGACCACCAATGTAACGATAAGCCCCATGGCTGCCCAGAGCCTCGTTTCCCTCTCTCTTGCCCAGGAATCAGCCATCTGCGCGGCATCAGACGCGATGATGTCGAGCAGTTCTGCATCCCGCAAGCGTACAATGAGTTCCTCCTTCTGTGATCTCTCAGAAGTGCTTTCTGACTTCCGCGAGGCCGAATCTAGCGGTTCCGAAGCGTGGGCTGCTAATGTGAATGTGATGATAATGATGCCGGGCATCGCCAGAGAAGCCCGATGGTCGGTTCGAGCAATAGTCATTTTGCGTCCTCCCCTAAGCATAAAGGCGACACTCAAAAGGCCGAGGTGGTTCGGCCATGTGTGCGGCACAATGAAATGGGCATCTTCGGCTCTTTCGTCAAGTTGGGCGAGAGCTGCCTATCTCGACTAGCCGCGTGCCCATGAGAACTCAATGATCTCCTCGGGATAACGTGAAACGTCGACCTTCTGTTCCTGCGGAACCAGCCGGATGCCCCATTGCTGCATGGCCAGCGCGCCGAAGAGGATTTCGATGCGGGTACCGTTTTCGTCGTTGCCGATCTCGTCAATCACCATCGCGTGAGTAGATACCCCTCGCCCTTCCACTTCGCCCTCAAGGAGTGCCGTCTGATTGGTCTGTTTGACCTCTCCTCCAAGTGCAGTACGAAAAGGGCGTTCGACCCGTGAAGTCCTCAGCGTTGAGGCAACTTCCGGGACCACATAGGTGTTGCGTGCCCCTGTGTCAAAGAGTGTCCAGCAGTCTCGGCCGCCGACCTTCATCATTTGACGTATTCTGCCCATCACGAGTCTCCATGTCCTACAGTGCCAACCAGGCCAATGGTAATGCTACAGCACTCACCTCGGCCCGGTAACCTGCGGCTGCGGACAGCCGCGCGCACACTGCTGAGCCGCAAGCGGCTATCCATCGTCCTTCATCCTGATTTCCACGCTGGCCCGGTGCGCCGTCAGTCCCTCCTTGGTCGCCAGGACTTGCACGTCGCGGGCCAGGTTGATCATCCCTGCCCTGGTGAAATGTAGGATACTGCCCGCCCGCAGGAAATCGTTGGCCGTAAGCCCGCTGGCGAATCGGGCGGTGCCGCTGGTGGGCAGGACGTGCGAGGGGCCGGCCGCGTAATCGCCCAGGGCCACCGGGGTGTAGTTGCCCAGGAAGATCGCCCCCGCGTGACGGATCTTCTCGACCAGGTGCTCCGCGTCCTCGGTGGCGATGTGCAGGTGCTCGGGGGCAATCTCGTCGGCCAACTCGCAGGCCTCGTCGGCGTCGCGGGTGAGGATCACCGCGCCGAACTGCTCCAGACTCTCCCGAGCAAGCTCGGCCCGTTCCAGCTCCGCAAGCTGCTGGTCCAGCGCCGCAACGGTAGCGTCCAAGGCCTGCCGGTCCCAGCCGATCAGCACGCTGGCGCCCGGGGCGTGTTCGGCCTGGGCCAAGAGGTCGCTGGCGGTGTACCGCGGCTGGGTCGAGCGGTCGACGATCACCACCACCTCGCTGGGGCCGGCAATCGAGTCGATGTCAACCTCTCCGTAGACGTGTTTCTTGGCCAAGGCGACAAACAGGTTGCCCGGCCCCACGATCTTGTCCACCCGCGGGATACTCTCCGGCCCGTAGGCCAGCGCGGCCACGGCCTGGGCACCGCCGAGTCGATAGATCTCGGTGATCCCCAGCTCGTAGCAGGTGGCCAGCAGGTCGGGGTTATAGGCGCCGAACTTGGTGGGCGGTGCGACCACGGCGAGCTGCCTCACGCCGGCCACCTGGGCGGGCACGGCGGTCATCAACACGGTCGAGGGATAGGCGGCGGCCCCGCCGGGCACGCAGATCCCCACCCGCTCCAGGGGCCGGTATCGTTGCACGAGGTACCCGTCCGGCCGGTCGAGCCGGACGTCGTGGTGCAGGATGGCCTGCTGGAAGTTGCAGATCCGCTTGCGGACGCGGCGGATCGACTCGAGTAGTTGCGGGTCGGCCTGGGCGTGGGCCTGGGCGATGTCCTGCCGAGGCACACGGAGGGTCTCGGCCGTGAGCTGGGCCTTGTCGATCCGGGCGGAGTAGTCGAGAACCGCGGGCAGGCCCTGCTCGTGCACGTCGCGGCAGATCCGCTCGACGACCTGCACCGGGCTGAGCGGCTCGCCGAAGACCTCGATCGTGAGCTTCCGTCCGGCCTCGCTGACGACGTCGCCCCGCAGGCTGAGCCGTCGGCGGAGCGTGGCCATCGCCGCGCGGACGTCGTCCCGGCGGGTGTCGATGCGGAGGATGTTCAGCTCACCAGAACCCATCGTTCGTTCTCGTAACCGGGGTTTTGCCCCAGGGATTGCCGCATGGGATACCCGGGCCTCGGCCAGTCCGCCGGCTGCCCACCCGGCTGAATCCGCCACCTTTGGATAGTGGAACACCTGGTAAGACAGCCTAAACCTCTATTGTGTTCGCATCCCCCGGCCAGCGGAAGCCCCCCCAAGGCACGGGCTTTGGGGCAGAAGTGGCGTCTGCGACGCGGATGGTGCCGGGGTGATAGGCCCGGTTGTCCGGATGCACGGCGCATTGGTATCCTGATACAGTGCGATGGATACTATGCCAACCGTGGGAGATTCGGCCATGAGCGAGGGCAGCCCCCCCTTCCTTCGGCGGGTTGTGTTGCGCAACTACAAGAGCATCCGGGAGTGCGACGTAACGCTCGGGCCACTGACGTTCCTGGTCGGCCCGAACGGCTCGGGGAAGAGCAATTTCCTGGACGCACTATGTTTCGTAGCGGAATCGCTACGTAACCCAATGGGACAAGCTTTCGATAATCGGGGGGGACCAATGAATGTCTTCTCTCGGTTTGGGAGACATGCCGAAAAGCTCGAAATGGACTTTCAATTGAACTTGACAGGCAGCAAGTCCGCGCGGTTCAGGTTTGTCGTGTTGCCGAAACTACCAGTCGGTTTTGTCGTCGAGGAGGAGGACTGTATGGTCTATGCGCCAGAAGAACGCGCTGCCGAATACAGAGTTCGAGAGGGCATGGTCATAGATGCCAGTTTTGGACTATGCCCCCCCGCCGCTCAAGATCGACTCTACCTGACGATGGCTTCCAGCCTTCCGCAATTCCGCGCCTTGTACGACTCTCTTGCCAGTGTACTTGTCTATAACATCAATCCCGAGCGAATAAGGGAAGAACCGTTCTTGCGCGGTGGAAGCATGCTAAGAAAAGACGGAGCAGGTGCCGGTAGTGTACTGAGAGAAGTTTGTGATGGGCGTCCTGACGTGAAGAGACGAATTGACGAGTATATGCGTGCCATTCTACCCGCGCTAGATCAGATCTCAGTCGAATCACTGGCCGAGTTGGCGGATCGCGTTGGTGCTCCCCACGCGGAACTATTTGCGGAAATTGAACAGTTCTTCCTGCGGTTTGCGATTCATGCAGATAGTCGATCCGTCGATTTTTTTGGGCGAAACATGTCCGACGGAACGCTTCACGCTTTTGGCGTTTTGGTTGCCCTGTTTCAATGCTGTGAGAGGTCCGAAAGCACTCGAATCCCGTTGATTGGCGTCGAAGAGCCCGAAGCGACGCTGCATCCCGCTGCGGCCGGCGTATTGTTCGATGCACTCCGCGAGGCGTCTCATTTCACGCAGGTTCTCGTGACGACTCACAGCCCGGATTTGCTGGACATCAAAGATGTTGATGCCGACTCACTTCTGATCGTGGACGTGGTAGACGGACAAAGCGTCATCGGCCCGGCCGACGAGGTGAGTAAGTCGATCATGCGGGATCGGCTGGCCACGGCCGGCGAGCTTCTGAGACAGAACCAACTGCGGCCCGAAAGCCAATCGCCAGGGCCCGTCGGTGTAGAGACTGACTGAGGTTGGCTTCTGCTGGTGCGGGGTAGCCGATGGTTCTGAATCTGGGCTGCATTGTCGAGGGCCATGGTGACGTTGAGGCTGTGCCGAAATTGCTGCTGCGGATCTGGCGCGAGCTGGAACCTGGCTTCTACTTGAAAGTGCGGAGGCCGTGGCGCGTCGGGCGCTACAAGCTCGTCAAGGTTGGAGAACTGGAGACGGCCATCGAACGCATGGCGCGGCAACTGCCAAGGCCGCGGGCGATTCTCATCCTCATCGATGCCGAGACCGATTGCCCCGGGAAGCTTGGGCCTGAATTGCGCGCCCGTGCCAAGGTGGCCCGGCCTGATATTCCCACCGGACTTGTGCTGGCGAAACACGAGTTCGAGGCATGGTTCTTGGCGGCCATCGAGTCACTTCGCGGGCAGTGCGGGATTGCAGACGACGCCGAGGAAGTACCCGATCCGGAGGCCGTCAGCGATGCGAAAGGTCTCATCAAACACAACATGGAGCGTGGCCGAGGGTATTCAGAAACGGTTGACCAACCCGCGCTGACGGCTTCGTTCGATATGCAACTGGCCCGGCAGCGATCCGACTCGTTCGACAAGTGCTGGCGGGAGGTCGAGCGGCTGTTGGCTGAAGCTTCGCGCGGACCGGGCCGGGCGGCCCCGGAATCCGGGTGACACGATTGCGGCCGTGCCGTACAATGGGGGAGTGGCTGATCGGCTCGGTTGCCCCGCATTAGGGCAACCTTCACCTTGACCACACCCGGAACTGTGGAAAAGGCCCTGTTTTCTATTACCTGCACGACCTGTCGGGCCCGGCTGGCGGTCCGCGCGCTGGAGGCCGTCGGGGAGATCCACGAATGCCCCAGATGTGGGAGCATGGTCGAGGTTGTTCCGCCGGAAGGGTGGCAGCCTGAAGCGGAACTCCCCCAAGAGGCGGCCGGTTTGGAGCCGGCGGCCGGCGAGGCGGCGGAGGGTCCCGGCCCGGCAAGCGGGGCCGCGGTGGCCGCCGGCGTCGACGCCGAGGTGGCTGGCCCGCCCAGGCTGTGGGTCTCGCCCACTGAACTGGCCTGGCGGAAGTGGCTTCTGTGGGGCGCGGTGCCGGCAGCCGGGCTGGTGGTCGTGGTCGGCGTCTGCTCGATGTTCTTTTGGCGGGAACGGCCGCAGGAGGAAGCAACGTCGGCGGTCGAGCAGCCGGCCGAACCGGCCCCTGTTGGCCAGCCGCCGTTGCCCAAGGAACAGCCGTCCCCCCCACCGTCCCAGGTCGACCGCCGGTGGTTGCCCGACGGGACCGCGCTGTATTTCAGCCTTCGTCCATCGCGGCTGGCCGGGGAGCCGGGCTTCGGCCAGGTGGTTGGCCAGCTTGGGGAGCAGTGGCAACAGACGGTGGGTGCCGTGTTGGAGGGCCTGGGACTGAAGCCGGAGGCGGTCCGGCGGTGGACCTGGGCCTCGGCCGATCTGGCCGCCTGGCCCGAGCAGAGCGTCGTGGTGATCGAACTCGAGCGGGGCCACGACGCCGCATCGTTGGCCGCGCTCGGAGAAGCGGTCGATCTGGGGCTGGCCGGGGTAGCTTGCCGTCGGCTGCCCGGGGGCACCTGGAAGCATCCCTTTGCGGTGATCGACCGGCAGACGATCGTCACCGGGCAGGTGGAACTGTTGCGGCAACTCGCCGGGCGGAAAGACGTTCGGCTGGAGAGTGCCACGATCGAGCGGTTGCTGCCGCTGGCGGCCTCGGACCCGGAGTTGACGCTGCTGGTCGATCTGGCGGCGGCCCGAAAGGCCCGCTGGAGGTTGCCCACGGCCGTATTGGACGTCTGGCCGCCCGGAAAGCAGCCGTGGCACGTGATCTGGGAAACCTCGGAGGGGCTGGGTTGCAGGTTGCTGGGGTCGGACCGCTTCCGCAGTGAACTGGTGTTGGTCTGCGAGGGAGAGACCGCCGCCGAGAAGGTGCAGGCCGCAGTGGACGAACTGATCCCGGCGGCCAAGAAGTGGCTTTCGGCGGAGCTCGAGGGCGTTTCCGCCAAGCTCAAGGCTGGGCAGATGACGGCGACGGCGGCAGCCAATTACGGGTTGCTGTTGAAGGACGGCCTGGCCGCCGCGGATGCCACCCAGCGGAAGGTTATGGACGGGTCGGTCTGGGTGTGGGTGGATTGGGGGCGGGGCCCCTCGGCGGTTGCGTCGTCGGCCATCGACAGTCGTGGGGCGTTCCAGGCCGCCTGGCTCACCGCCGCCCGAGAAGCCGACGAGGCCCAGCACCGCCGGTTGTTGGCCGGTCTGCACGCCTACCAGCAGGCCGAGGGCCGGTTTCCGGCCGCGGCCGCCGATGCAGCCCGGCTGTCGACGGAAGAGCGGCTGAGCTGGATCGGCACCATGCTCCCCTTTTACGGCTACCAGGACTGGCATCGCCAGTTGGACAGCGGGCAGGCATGGAACGGTCCGCAGAATCGGCCGATTGCCCAGCGGCCGCTGCCGGAGGTGGTCAATCCGGCCCTTGCGCCGGCCCAGACCGAGGCCGGTTTCCCGGTGACGCATTACGTGGGTGTGGCCGGCGTGGGGGTGGACGCAGGCCGGCTGAAGGCGGATGATCCGCGTGCCGGCGTCTTCGGTCAGGGCCGCCAGACCCGCCCGGAGGACATTACCGACGGGGCCGCCAACACTATCGCCCTGCTGGGAGTGACGAAGGGTCTGGGCCCTTGGGCGGCAGGCGGGGCTGGGACGGTGCGGGGACTGAGCAAGCCTCCCTACGTCAACGGGCCGGACGGTTTCGGCAGCGGCCAGCCCGACGGGATGTTGGCCGGTATGGCCGACGGATCAGTCCGCTTTATCTCCAAGGACGTCGACCCCCGCGTGCTGGAGCAACTGGCGACGATCAACGGCGAGGGGCGAGGGGATAGGGGCGAGGGGCGAGGGGATAGGGGGCAGCGGCCAGGGGCCAGGGGTCAGGGGCCAGGGGCGAGGGGCGAGGGGCCAGGGGTGGCGACTTCAGTGGCCACTAACCCCCGAGGGATGAAGGGCGAGCGGCCAGGGGTGGCCACTTCAGTGGCCACTAACCCCCGAGGGATGAAGCGCGAGAAACCGGCGGCAGAGGAGTCGCCGGAAGAGGTTGTGCCGAAAAAACGGGCAGGGCAACCTCCGCTCGTCGAGGTCGACGTAGCAGCCCGATTGGCCGACACGGTTCCCGAGATCCAACTCCGCGGGGTCCCCCTGGCCCAGGCGGTTGACCTCTTGGCCGGATTGAGCACCGTGCCGATCAGCTTCGATCCGGAGGCCATGCAGCAGCTTGGGGTTTCGCTGCACGACCCGGTGACGGTCGAGCTCTCGGGGGCGACGGTGGGCGAGATCCTTCAGAAGGTGGCGTCCAGTCGGGGTCTGGCCGCCGTGGTGGAAGAGGGCCAGATGCTGGTGACCAGCCCCCCGGATCGGCGCGAGAGGCTCTGGCCGAGGCGATACACCGTTTCGGACCTTACGAGTGAGGATCCAGCGGGCGTGGCCGAGCTGGCGGCGGTGGTCCGGAAGCTGGTGGCGCCCGATTCGTGGCGCCCCAGCGGCGGCCGGGGGACCATCGAGCCGGACGGAGACGCCTTGGCGGTGGTGCAGACCGGCGTGGTCCACGACGAGGTCCTGACCTTCTGCGAGAAGCTCCGCAACGCCCGGGGCAAACCGCTGCGCAGCCGGCAGAGTCCGCAGCGGTTCGCGCTGGCCACGCGGCTGGATCGCGCCCAGGCGACGCTCAGCCGCCCGGTGACGGCCAACTTCCATGAGCCCACCCCGCTGATCGAGGTGCTGGCCTATCTGGGAAGGCTCGCCGAGACCGACATCCTCGTCGATCGGCTGGCGCTGAGGGAGGCTGGATTGTCGGACCGGGCCGACGCCCGGGTGACCGCCGAGAAGCAACCACTTGGAGAGGCACTTCGCGGGCTGCTGGGTCCCCTGGGGCTGGAGTACCGGGTGATCGACGCGAAGACCCTGCAGGTAACCACTCGCAAGGCAGTCGCTGCGCGGCTGGAACTGGAGTTCTACCCGGTCAACAAGCTGCCGGCCAACGGGCGGACCGGCGCGGCACTGGTCGAGCAGATCAAGGGCCGGCTGGCCGGCTCGACCTGGAGCGACGCGGGCGGCCCGGGCGTGCTCTACTTCGACCAGCCGTCCAATTGCCTGATCGTGCTGCAATCGCAGCCGGTGCAGGGGGAGCTTGCGCGGCTGCTGGGCGAGTTGCGAAACTGACGCGGTCGGAATTTCGCGGAGACGACGCGACGATGTCGGAGCGGGGGCCTGCCTTGCGTTGCCTTGCCTTGCTTGCTCGCTCTCAGTATAGTATAAGGGAGATGCCTCTAAGTCAGGAGTCCCCAATGACGGCGGAGAACTTCGAGAGAGTGCTCCAGGGTCTACGGCAGGCACAGCCATTCCGCGTTTTTACCGTCGAACTGCACGGCGGAGGGCGATTCGAGGTGGACCACCCCGGCGCCCTGGTTGTTCGCGATGGGGTTGCCGTGTTCCTTGCGCCCGGTGGCGTGCCGATCTGGTTTGACCACGAGAGCGTCAATCAGTTCATCGGCGCGCCGGCAAGCACTTCCCTGTAAGCGACGGACTGATGGCTGCCTAGAGTGTTCGGTCGGCAGGACACGCTGCCTGATTTCGGGCGAGCCGGCGGCAGAATCCAAAGTCGGGCGGCGGGCAGGCTTAGTGGCCGTCCAACAATAACTTCCACTCCCCGCTTGCGGGGAGAGGACCGGTGTAAGGGGCCGTCACAGTCAAAGCACGAAGTTACTCTTGGACGGCTGCTTAGGTGGCCAAACTCGCGGTCACGGAGTACGTGGTGCATGCAGATTCTTGACGACACTGTGAGACAAACGGTCACCGAGCGGCTCTTGAGGCTTGAGGAGCACCTTGAGGGCGACGTTGCTTTCTTCTACGGCTCCATCGACGTTGGCGTCATCCGCACCTTTCGGGACTTCGTGGAGCGCATGGCAAGTGCCTCGACTCATGGGCGGAGGAGGCTTGTCTTCCTGTTGAACACGCCAGGCGGTAGTGCCGAGGCGGCCGAGAAGATGGTCGAGGTCATTCGACAACACTACACGGAAGTGTTCTTTGTTGTCCCAGATTTCGCGCTGTCCGCGGGTACCATTCTCTGCATGTCTGGCGATAGGATCTACATGGATTACTCTTCCTCTCTCGGGCCGATCGATCCGCAGGTCTGGAACGGCAAGGAGTGGGTCCCAGCTCTCGGCTACCTCGACAAGGTGGAAGCACTACTGGCGAAGGCGGCCGCCGGACAACTCACCAACGCGGAGTTCCTGATTCTCCAGAGCCAGGACTTGGCGCTCCTCGCTCGGTATGAGCAGGCACGCGACTTGACCGTCACCCTGCTGAAGAATTGGCTGGTGGAGTTCAAGTTCCGAGATTGGACGCACCACGGCAGTGATCCGGTCAAGAAGGGGCAGCCGGTGACGCCGGAAGAAAAGCAGGATCGCGCCGAACAGATTGCTCGTGCATTGGGCGATAACAAGCTTTGGCACTCGCACTTGAGGATAATCGGGCCGGGCACACTGACACGCGTGTTGAAGCTTCGCATCAACGACTACTCCGCCGACGACATTCTTCGGCCGCTTGTGCGTTCGTACAACGATCTACTCACCGAGTACATCGCGCGTCAGGGCTTTGCGCTCTTCATGCACAATCGCGACTTCTTCTGAAAGGAGGTCGATCATGCCCATTGTTGACGATCTGAAGAAGACCCTCGCGGAATTCCCCTCAGTAACGGCGAATCCCGAAGATCTGGCACGACTCCAGCAGTTCTTCAATCAGATGAGGGACATCGGGATAGCCAAGACCCGCGAGTACGACATCCCGCGGCCCGACACAATCGGACGCGTTCTGGTCAATACGCGGCGCAAGGCCACCTAACAAACGGTTGCAGCGGAGGGCGCTCCGCGCCGCCGCTGAACCATGGCGTTAGGCCAAAGAAAGATGCGCAATGTCCACAGTAATCGCATATGTCTTAGTCGTGCCTCTCGTGCAGTTTTGTTTGACCGGCGGCGTTATTCTTGTCGGTTTTCCCGTTGCTCTTCTTCTCCTTTGGGCTCCAATGTGGTTGCGAACGGAGGTCGCAGGCGTTATTGGAGGCGTCGCTGGCGTCGCGTTCGCCGTGGCATTCGGCTATGGCGTCTTCCGTTTTGTGGTCGGCCCTGATTCCTTCACAGTTGGTGCCTTCCTTGCATCGACAGTGCCCTTGCTTCTCCCGATCCGGAGTTGTTTCCTCCATTCACTGCGAGTCATGGCCGCACGTCAGCAACTGCTTGATACTTACCGCGAGCGCGGCGACGATGCGGCAGTAAATGCTTTGACAGTTGGAACGGAGTTCGTACATGGAAGCGTAGCCCTAGTCCCCGGTGAGATAGCTGGCCTCGTATTGGCGACAGCTTGGTTTTTCAGCCGATAACCTAGACAGTGATCTGGACAGGCGAGTCGATTGAAGCAGTCGTAATGGCGTAACAAATCGGCAGGGTGGCATGCCGTCAGCGGCGCAGCCGCGGTCAGCATGCAGGTGAAGCCTGGAGGAATCCCGGGCGGTCATCATCGAGTCTTGGGGCTTGACACCACGGCCGCCGTCCCGGGGGGAATCCGGGGGACAGCCTGAGAGCACCGAAAAAGGGGGCACACGCCAATGCGGCGCGTGGCACCTGCCCCCGGACGGGTCCGCTTCCGTCGCGTATCCTTGCTTACGGTGTATCCTCCTGCCGCTCGTCGGGGCTGCCGAGGTGGTCAAAACACCGGCAGGATACGCCACCCTTTCTATGCCCGCCAGCACACAACACTTGACAATAGCTCCTTGACACGCCTGCGGCTGCCGGATGACAATAGGGGGGTCGAGGTCCGGACTGCGTCCGGACGCAGACCACCTGAACATGTCCGGTTAGACAACCACAAACAGGAGTCGCTCCATGAGTGAGACCACCCCAAGAGGCACGTCGCGTCGGGAGTTCTTGAAGCGCAGCGGCCAGGTCGCCGCGGCCTCGGTCCTGGTGGCGGGGGCCGTCCCCCGCGTCCATGCCGCGGAAAACAACACCATCCAGGTGGCCCTGATCGGCTGCGGCGGCCGGGGCACGGGCGCGGCGGCCGACGCCATGTCGGTCAAGGCCGGCCCGATCAAGCTGGTGACGCTGGCCGACGTCTTCAAGAACCGCCTGGAAGGCAGTGCCGGAAACCTCAAAAAGCAGTTCCCCAACCAGGTCGATCTGCCGCCGGACCGCCAGTTCCTCGGTTTCGACGGCTATCAGAAGGCGATGGACTGCCTGAAGCCGGGCGATATTGCGATCTTTGCCACGCCGCTGGCGTTCCGCTGGGTACACTTCGGCTACGCCATCCAGAAGGGGCTGCACGTCTTCATGGAAAAGCCGGTCACGGCGGACGGCCCGACCTCGCGCCGGATGCTCAAGCAGGCCGAAGAGGCCTCGGCCAAGAACCTCAAGGCGGGAGTGGGCTTGATGTCCCGTCACAGCCGGGCGCTCGAGGAGCTGGCCAAGCGAATCCACGACGGTGAAATCGGCGATCTGATTCTGATGCGAGGTTACCGGATGGACGGACCGATCGGGTCCTTTTCCTCCTTGCCCAAGCCGCCCGGTATCAGCGAATTGCTTTACCAGATACAGCGCTTCCACAGCTTCCTGTGGGCGGGCGGGGGATGCTACAGCGACTTTAACGTCCACATCATCGACCATCTCTGCTGGATGAAAGACGCCTGGCCGGTCAAGGCCCAGGCGCTGGGCGGCCGTCATTATCGCCAGGGTCCCGGAGGCGCCACGTATGTCGACCAGAATTTCGACACGTATTCTGTGGAATACACCTTCGCCGACGGCGGTAAGTTCATCATGGATGGGCGCTGTATAGGGGGCTGCAACGACATCTACTCCAGCTACGCGCACGGCAGCAAAGGGATGGCAGTCGTCTCTGCCGGCGGCGACTGCGGGATGCCCTCCAGAATCTACAAGAGCCAGAATCCTCAGCGCTCCGACCTGCTCTGGGAGTCCAAGGTCAAGCCGGGTGAGGAGAATCCCTATCAGAACGAATGGAACGACCTGGTGGACGCCATTCGCAACGACAAGCCCTACAACGAGGTGAAACGCGGGGTAGAAGCCAGCCTGGTGACCTCGATGGGCCGAAAGGCAGCCCACACCGGCCAGGAAATCACCTTCGAGGACATGCTCAACTCCGACCACGAATACGCTCCGGGCGCAGATAAGTTCACGATGGATTCGCCGGCACCATTGCAGGCGGACGCCAACGGCAGGTACCCCCGGCCGGAGCCGGGCCTCAAGAAAGATCGCGAGTATTGATCTGCCCGCCCTGTAGCCGTGTCACTCCATAAAGCGAGCGTGGCCGGCACGGAGCATCGGCCTTACATTGCCAGCCTGACCGGTACGGAGTCTCGGGCGTACGTTCGATACGCCCTGGGAGCAGGGTGATGGAAGCTGTCTGCTTGCTTGCCGTGTTGGCGTTCTTCGCACTATCCTTCGGCATGATTCTGCTGTTGGACCGGGTGTAGCAGGAGAGGATCAATGGCAGCCGGAGTCTACTTGATTGGGGGCATCGTGGCGGTGGTCCTGTTCGTCTATCTCTTGCTGGCCCTGCTTAAACCGGAGTGGTTCGCATGAACGTTCACTCCCTGGTGCAGATCTGCCTATTCCTGGTCGTCCTGGTTCTGCTGGTCAAGCCGCTTGGCTGGTACATGGCACGGGTGTACGAAGGGAAACCGTGCGGCCTGGACTGGGCGATTGGCTGGCTGGAACGCCTGCTCTATCGCCTCTGCGGGATCGACCCCACTGAGGAAATGGCCTGGACGACCTACGCCAAGGCGCTGCTGGTGTTCAATCTGCTGGGAGTGGCGGCGGTCTACGGCCTGCAACGGGCGCAACACCTCTTGCCGCTGAACCCGGAGAACATGGCGGCCGTCCCGCCGGACCTGGCGATGAACACGGCGGTCAGCTTCGCCACGAATACCAACTGGCAGAGCTATGGTGGGGAAACGACGCTGAGCTATCTGACGCAGATGCTCGGCCTGACGGTGCAGAACTTCGTGTCGGCCGCCACGGGCATGGCAGTTTTGGTAGCCTTGATCCGCGGGTTCGTCCGCCGCACCTCGCAGACGATCGGCAATTTCTGGTACGATCTGACCCGCAGCACGCTGTACATCCTGCTGCCCTTGTCGATCGTTGGCGCTCTGGTGCTCGTGTCGCAAGGCGTCGTGCAGACATTCCGCCCGTATGAGAAGGTCAGGCTGATCCAGCCGACGAAGGACGCCGCCGGCAAGGTGGTGAGCGAACAGACGATTGCGCTCGGACCGGCAGCCTCGCAGGTGATTATCAAGCAACTGGGCACCAACGGCGGCGGCTTCTTCAACGCCAACTCCGCGCACCCCCTTGAGAACCCGACGCCGCTAAGCGGCTTCGTAGAATCGCTGGCGATTCTCCTGATTGCGGCCGCTCTCTGCTACACCTTTGGGGAGATGGTCGGCGACACCCGGCAGGGTTGGGCCGTGCTGGCGGCAATGTTGGTGATCTTCGTGCCGCTTCTGCTTTTGGGGTATGTGGCGGAGCAACAGGGCAACCCTCTGCTGACCGGGCTTGAAGTCCATGCCAAAACCCCTCACCCCCGGCCCCTCTCCCCGCAAGCGGGGCGAGGGGAGGAGGGTTTGGGACCGGCGGGTATTGTGGACCAGGCCGCCAGTATCCGGCAGCCGGGCGGGAACATGGAGGGAAAAGAGGTCCGGTTCGGCATCGCCCAGTCGGCGATCTGGGCGTCGGCTACCACCGCGGCCTCCAACGGCAGCGTCAATTCCATGCACGACTCCTACACGCCGCTGGGCGGCCTGGTGCCGATGTGGCTGATGCAACTGGGTGAAGTGGTGTTCGGTGGGGTTGGCAGCGGCCTGTACGGGATGCTGGTGTTCGCCATTATTGCGGTGTTTGTGGCCGGGCTGATGGTCGGCCGCACCCCCGAGTACCTGGGAAAGAAGATCGAGGCCTTCGAGATGAAGATGGCGGCACTGGTGATCCTCATTCCGCCGCTGGTGGTCCTGGTCGGCACGGCGGTAGCCGTGGCGACGGACTGGGGAAAGGCCGGCATCTTCAATCCCGGCCCGCACGGCTTCAGCGAAGTCCTCTGTGCCTTTTCGTCGGCCGGGAACAACAACGGCAGCGCGTTTGCCGGACTGGGCACCAATACGCCGTTCTACAACATCACTCTAGCGCTGGCGATGCTTGTGGCCCGCTATTGGCTGGCGATTCCCACGCTGGCGATTGCCGGCTCGCTGGCTCGGAAGAAGGTTACGCCCAAGAGCGCCGGCACGCTGCCGACACACACGCCGCTGTTCGTGGTGCTCTTAGTCGGTGTTGTGCTTCTGGTGGGGGCCTTGACGTTCGTGCCGGCACTGGCACTGGGTCCGATCGTGGAACACTTGATGATGGTGGCGCGGTGAGCTATGGCAGCCCCGGCAAAGGCCCACTCCCTGTTTGATTCGAGGATCGCCCGGCAAGCGATTGTCGATTCGCTGCTGAAGCTCGACCCGCGGCGACAAGTCCGCAACCCGGTGATGTTCACGGTCTACGTGGGGAGCATGCTCACGACCGGGCTGCTGGTGCAATCGCTGCTGGGCGGGGGCGAGGCGCCGCCGGGTTTTATTCTGGCGATTTCCGCATGGCTGTGGTTTACGGTCCTGTTTGCCAACTTCGCGGAAGCGATGGCCGAAGGCCGGGGGAAGGCCCAGGCGGATGCCCTGCGCCGCGCTCGGCACGAAGTGCCTGCCAAGAAGTTTGTCAGCCCGCCCGCAACAACCGGCAGTCGGTGCCCACCGGCGGTCGGTGCCCCGCCGCTCCCTGAGCCCGCAGCGCAGATGATGTTGGAGCGGGGCGAACTCACGGTGGTCCCGGCACCCGATCTTCGCCGGGGCGACGTGGTATTCGTCGAGGCGGGAGACTATGTTCCGGTGGATGGTGAGGTGATCGACGGCGTGGCCTCGGTGGACGAAAGCGCGATCACCGGCGAAAGCGCCCCGGTGATCCGCGAGAGCGGCGGCGATCGGAGTGGTGTTACGGGCGGCACGCGAATCTTGTCGGATTGGCTGGTGGTGCGAGTCACGGCCAATCCTGGGGAGACCTTCCTGGACCACATGATTGCGATGGTCGAAGGGGCGAAGCGGCAAAAGACGCCCAATGAAATTGCCCTGAACATCCTTTTGGCCGGCATGACGATCATCTTCCTGTTGGTCTGCGTCACGCTGCTGCCGTTCTCGCTGTTCAGCGTGCAGGCGGCCGTACCCAGAGGGTACCCAGGCACACCCGTCACCGTGACGGTGCTGGTGGCCTTGCTGGTGTGCCTGATTCCCACGACCATCGGCGGGCTGCTCTCGGCCATCGGCATCGCCGGGATGGATCGCCTGATCCAGGCCAACGTGATTGCCATGTCGGGCCGGGCCGTCGAAGCCGCGGGGGACGTGGATGTCTTGCTCTTGGACAAGACGGGAACGATTACGTTAGGGAACCGTCAGGCCGTCGAGTTCCTGCCTGCCGATGGTGTCGAGGTATCGGCGCTGGCGGATGCTGCGCAGCTCGCATCGTTGGCCGACGAAACCCCCGAGGGTCGGAGCATCGTGGTGCTGGCGAAGAGCCAGCACGGATTGCGCGGCCGCAACGTGCATAAACTTCGTGCCAGGTTCATTCCCTTTAGTGCCCAAACCCGGCTGAGCGGCGTGAATCTGGACGGGCGACAGATTCGGAAAGGGGCTTCCGATGCCATTGAGGCCTTCGTCCGTGAGCACGGCGGGGAGTTTCCCGCGACCGTGGCAGGCCACGTCGCACGGGTTGCCCGGCAGGGCGGCACGCCCCTGGTCGTGGCGGAAAAGGGCAAGGCCCTCGGGGTCATTCATCTCAAAGACATTGTCAAGGGCGGCATGAAGGAGCGCTTCGCCCAGATGCGGCAGATGGGCATTCAGACGGTGATGATTACCGGGGATAACCCGTTGACGGCCGCCGCCATCGCCGCCGAAGCGGGCGTAGACGACTTCTTGGCCGAAGCCACGCCGGAGGCCAAGCTGTCGTTGATTCGCAGGTACCAGGCGGGCGGCCACCTGGTCGCGATGACGGGCGACGGGACGAACGATTCGCCGGCGCTGGCCCAGGCCGACGTGGCCGTGGCGATGAACACCGGCACTCAGGCGGCCAAGGAAGCCGGCAACATGGTGGACTTGGACTCCAACCCCACCAAGCTCATTGAAATCGTGGAAATCGGCAAGCAGCTTCTGATCACCCGTGGTGCGCTGACGACTTTCAGCCTTGCCAACGACGTGGCGAAGTATTTCGCCATCATCCCGGCCGCCTTCGCCGGCACCTACCCGGTGCTGGAGAAGCTCAACGTCATGCGCTTGGCGCCGGCCAGTGCGATTCTCTCGGCGGTGATCTTCAACGCCCTGATTATCGTGGCGCTGATCCCGCTGGCGCTGCGAGGCGTGCGGTATCGGCCCATCGGCGCGGCAGCCTTGTTGCGGAGGAACCTCCTGGTATTCGGGCTGGGCGGACTAGTCGTGCCGTTCGTCGGCATCAAAGCGATTGACTTGCTCCTGGTGGCGTTGCGCATTGTGTAGCGGAAGAGCTTTCAGCTTTCAGCTTTCGGTCTGAGTGCTGAAAGCTGATAGCTGAACGCTGATAGGTGATAACCGACGGAGGCTCGTATGTTGAGGCAAGTGAAGCAGGCATTTCTGATCTTCCTCCTCCTGAGTGTATTCACGGGAATCATCTACCCGCTGGTGATTACCGTGGTCGCACAGGCTGTCTTCCCGAAACAAGCCCGCGGCAGCCTGATCTATCAGGACGGCAGGGCGGTCGCCTCGGCCCTGATTGGCCAGGGCTTTACCGACCCCAAGTACTTCTGGGGCCGCCCGTCTGCGACCTCTCCGCTGCCGTACAACGCCGCCTCGTCGGGCGGATCGAACCTGGGACCCACCAATCCCGATCTGGGGAAGGCCGTTGCGGAGCGGATCGCCGCGCTCAGGGCGGCTGATCCGGGCAATGAAGCCCCGATTCCGGTGGACCTCGTTACGTCGTCCGCCAGCGGGCTGGACCCGCATATCAGTCCGGCCGCCGCCCAATACCAGGTTGCACGGGTGGCGAAGGCGCGGGGTCTGGACGCGGAAGCGGTGCGCCGGATCGTCGCCCAACACACGCAGGGGCGCACGCTCGGGGTGCTGGGCGAACCCCGCGTGAATGTCGTAGAATTGAACTTGGACCTGGACGAGCTACCGTGATAGTCCGGGTTCCCTCCGTGTGAGGTCTCGCCCATGACCGACCAACGGCCCGATCCCGATGCCTTGCTGGCCCACGTGAAGGCCGAAGAGGCGAAACAGGCCCGGGGCAAGCTCAAGGTTTTCTTCGGGGCTGCACCCGGGGTGGGGAAGACCTATTCCATGCTGGAGGCCGCCCGCAAGGTCGCCAAGGAAGGCACCGACGTCGTGGTCGGCTACATCGAGCCGCACTCCCGCCCGGAAACTCAGGCCCTGGTGTTGGGCCTGAACATACTTCCCAAGCTGGAAGTCCTCTACCGGGGGACAGCGCTTCTGGAGTTCAACCTGGATGCCGGGCTGGCCCTGCATCCGCAGATTATCGTCGTAGACGAGCTGGCCCATACCAACGCCCCCGGCACGACGCACACCAAGCGCTGGCAGGACGTGATGCGGCTGTTGGAAGCGGGTATCGACGTTTACACCACGCTCAACGTCCAGCATCTGGAAAGCCTCAACGATGTGATCGCTCAGATTACCGGGGTCGTGGTCCGCGAGACAGTTCCCGACTCTGTTTTTGAACAGGCGGACGAGGTGGAGCTGGTGGACCTGGCGCCCGACGACCTGCTGGAACGCCTGCGGGAAGGCAAGGTCTACGTTCCCCGCGAAGCCGAACGGGCGGTAGCCAACTTCTTCACCAAGGGGAACCTGATCGCCCTGCGGGAACTGGCCCTGCGGCGGACGGCCGAACGGGTCGGGGAGCAGATGGACGTGTACCGCGAGGAGCATGCCGTGCGCGGAACGTGGCCCGCCCGCGAACGCCTCCTGGTCTGCGTCGGCCCAAGTCCCTTCGCCGCTCGTTTGGTCCGTGCCACCCGTCGCATGGCGGCCAGCCTGAAAGCACCCTGGGTCGCTGTGCACGTCGAGACGCCCCAGGCCGCCAACCACCCCCCTGCCGACCGAGAGCAACTGTTGCAGACGCTGCGGCTGGCTGAGCAGCTTGGAGGCGAGACGGTAACGCTGAGCGGGTATAGCATCGCCGATGAACTGCTGAACTATGCCCGGAGCCGAAACGTCACCAGGATTGTGGTCGGCAAACCGAAACAAACCCGCTGGAAAGAACTCTTGCGTGGTTCGCTCGTGTACGAACTGACGCGGCGGTGCGGCGACATCGACGTGTACGTGATTAGCGGCGACCCACAGCCGGCTACGCGTCCGGCCAGGCCGTCTCGTTTGGTGCCCGCGTCGCGGCTGGGCTATTTCTGGGCGGCGGTTGTGGTCGTGGGCTGCACCGGACTGAGTGCCCTGCTGTCGCCCTACCTTGCTCCGACCAATTTGGTCAATTTGGTGATGGTCTACCTGCTGGGCGTGGTGGCTGTTTCCCTCTGGCTGGGGCGCGGCCCGTCTATCCTCGCTTCCATCCTCAGTGTAGCCGCCTTTGATTTCTGCTTTGTGCCGCCCCCTTGGAGTTTCGCAGTCGAGGATACCCAGTACCTTTTCACGTTCCTGGTGATGTTGCTGACGAGTCTCGTAATCAGCACCCTCACGGCCCGCCTGCAATTCCAGGCCGAATCGGCCCGGCGGAGGGAGCGTCGGACGGCGGCCCTCTACGCCATCAGCCGAGAGCTGACCGCGACCCAAGACCGGGGAGAAATTGCCCGGATCGCCCTAAAGCACGTCCGTGAGGCAGCGGACGTCCGCGCGGTCGTGCTCCTGCCTGACCAAGATCGCAAACTGCTACCTACCGGAGCCGAAGCCAATGGCCTTCTCCTGAACCAGCACGAGGAGGCTGTCGCCAAGTGGGTGCTTGACCACGGGCAGACGGCGGGGCGGGGAACCGCCACTCTGCCCGGGGCCGAAGGCGTTTACCTGCCCCTGACCACTCCCCGCGGCACGGTCGGCGTGCTCGGCGTGGCTCCCCCGAGCGCCGCGCAGACCGTGGACTTGGAACAACTGCACCTCTTGGAGGCATTTGCGGGCCTGGTCGCGCTGGCGATCCAGCGCGCCGAGCTTGAGGCGGAAGCAGATCGGATTCGGTTGAACATGGATCGCGAAAACCGGAAATTGAAATTGGGGTCGGAGCTTGAACAGTGATTAGCGATCCGACCCGGAACTGGACCGGTTGCGTGGAGAAGACCTTGGGCACGACGAATCTGCGTCAAGCGCGGACGCGCAACCACGTCAACGAGATCCACGTGGACGACAACCACGCCAGCTCCGCGGCGGCCGGCATCACCGCCACCACCGGCACCAACCGGGGCCGATCCCGTGCGCGCCGCCGCAGGTCAGCTTCGGCGAGGTGCTTCCTCGGTCAGCGCGTAGCGTTGGATCTTGCGGTCCAGGGTGGACCGCTCGATGCCGAGGATGCTGGCCGCCCGGCTCTTGTTCCAGCCGGTGTGCTGGAGCGTGGAGAGAATGTGCACGCGTTCCATGTCGGCCAGTGAGGCGGGCGCGAAGCCCAGACCCGAGGGGATGGGCTTGCCGGTATCGCCGGCGGTGGAGAGCTTGGTGAGCAGCAGGTCGTCGTGGTCGATCTCGCGGCCGCGGCAGAGGACGACTGCGCGCTCGACGACGTTTTTCAGCTCGCGCACGTTTCCCGGCCAGAGATAGCTGCGCAACTGCTTGGCGGCCTCGGGCGTGAAGCCGCGGATCTTCCGCCCGGTCTCCTGGTTGAATTTCTGCAGGAAGTACTCGGCGAGCTGGGAGATATCGTCGGGCCGTTTTCGCAGGGCGGGAACGACGATTTCCAGCACGCGGAGCCGGAAGTAGAGGTCGCGGCGAAAGCGGCCCTCGGCGACGTCCTTCTCCAGGTCGCGGTTGGTGGCGGCGATCACACGGACGTCGACGGTGACGGGCTTGCTGCCGCCGACGCGCTCGAAGGGATGCCCTTCGAGTACGCGGAGGAACTTGGCCTGGATGCTGGGGCTCATCTCGCCGATTTCGTCGAGCATCAGCGTGCCTTTGTGGGCGGCCTCGAACTTGCCGATCTTGCGATCCGTGGCCCCGGTGAAGGCCCCCCGCTCGTGGCCGAACAGCTCGCTGGCCAGCAGCTCTTCGGAGAGGGCCGCACAGTTGAGGCAGACGAACACGTTGTCGCGTCGCGGGCTGGAATAGTGGACGGCGCGGGCGACCAGCTCCTTTCCCACGCCGCTTTCGCCGCGGACCAGCACCGTGGCGTTGCTGGCGGCGGCCCGGGCGATCTCCTCGGTGACCTCCTTGATCACGGCGCTGCCGCCGATGATCTCGCTTTGCACGCCCAGCCGCTCGCGGAGCTGGACGTTCTCGGTGCGGACCTGGGTGAGGTTTTCGGCGAGTTCCTGCCGGCGGTTGAGGTTCGCCAACGCCACGGCCACCGTATCGGCCACGGCCAGGGTGAACTCGAGGTCGTCCGGGTCGGGGACCCGCTGGGCATCGGTCGAGTAGAGGTGGATCAGGCCGAAGACCGTCCGGCCCCGGCGGACCGGGGCGCAGATCACGCTGGTGGTATGGATCTCTCCCTTGCTGTCGCGGCTTCCCAGGGTGCTGTCGCCCATCACGTTGCGGGCCAGCACCGCCTCGCGTTCGCGGAGCACCGTGGAGGCCAGGACGTGGGAGACCCGGTGGTACCGCTGCTCGGTGGTGCTCCGCGAGGCAACCACCTCGAGGTCCTCACCGCGGGGATCTCCCTGGAACCCGCGGGGCAAGAGCAACAGGGCCGCCGCATCGGTCTGGGTGCCATCCGACAGCCCGTCGAGCGCCAAGTCAGCCATGGCACTGAGGTCCGGGGCCTTGGCCAGCTCGAAGGCCATGCGACAGAGCTTGGCCGCGGCCCGGCCCATCTTCGAGATACCGCTGCTGTCCTCCTCGCCCGGCGCCAGGAACCTCGTGTGCCCCCGCCGGTGTGTGATCGTCGTGGGCTCGCAGGTCTCCAGAACGCTCGAATCTTCGTTCGAGCCGGCATCGGCCAGTTCTTCTCCGTCGCCGGTGGAGCGGCGGATCACGGTGCTGGAATCGGAGAAGGCCTCGGCCAACCGATAGACAAAGACCAGTTGCGAGCGGCCGATGCGGATAGTGTCACCTGGCCGCAAGACCCAATCGTTCTTGACCAGTTGGTCACCGACCATCGTGCCGTTGCGGCTGTCCAGGTCCCGCAGCATCCACTGGCCGCCCGACATGAAGACCTCGACGTGAGTGCGGCTGCAGCGCTCGTCCTTCAGCACAATCTGGTTCGTCGGGGCGCGGCCGATGGTAACCGCCTGACCGGGCACAAGCCGGAAGACGTCGCTCCACTTCGGTCCTTCGCGGATCACCAGATACGCAAGCTGCGACACGGCCGACCCTCCCCGGGCCACGGCTCACCCGGGCAAACAAGCCCGCAGCGCCGACCACCCGGCTGACGGCAGCAGAGACAAACTATGGCGGCTGAGGCTGCACGCGAATCCCTGGGGGCAAGGCACCTGGTGGGCCAAGACCGCGCAGATCTACCGCAGGAAGCAGCTCGGCAAGGGCCTCACCCCGCTCGTGGCCGCCCCGGACTCGCGGCCGAGAATTCCTCATTAGGTCATTGTAACTGAGGTTGTCAGAGATTTCCAACCCACAGTCGTCGCGTGTGCGGCAAGTTCTTCTGGCACCTTGGTGCCTCGGGTGCCTGGGGTCGAGCGGAGCGAGCCCCCAGATGAGCCCGCTGGGGGCGGCCTGCGGCCGACCGCCAGCCACCCACGCATTCGCCATCTCCCGGCGTGACCGCCGGGGATGAACACTCCAGAATCCCCAGAATCACGTAAGTCGAATTAGTGTTAGGCCCCTCTGCGATGTACAATCGAGCAACCCTTTTTATGCATCCATATCGGGCCATCGGGCGCGGCGGGACTGAGAGGCCATCCGAGAAGTGTGAAGCAACAGTCCCCTCTCCCTCTGGGAGAGGGTTAGGGTGAGGGCCTGCTGACGCAGAACTGTCTATTCCGTTTACGTCGTCTCGCTAAGCCCTCACCCACTGCCCCCTCTCCCAGAGGGAGAGGGGAGACTTTTCGGAGAGCCTCTGAGACTATGATGCCACCCGGAGGGTCGGGCTGATTTCCTTGCATTTTTCCAGCAATCCTAGTACGATACAGTGGCTGGAGTTGTACTGCCCGGCCGGGTCCGCTCGGCACGGCCCGGGAGAGCGGTCTGTGCGCGTCGTCACGGTCATTCGCCCCACAGAACAGAGGAGAGCCGGTGAACGGCCGAGACACTGTTGTTGTCTCTCGTCCCCACCAGTAGCAGGAGAATCCCCATGCTCAGCCGTAACCCGACGATTCTGCGCGCTGCGCAGGCGACCGGCATCACGGTGCTCGCCGTGGTGCTGGTTCTGACGTTGTGCCCCGTGCTGTGGGCCCAGGCGACCACGACCCAGACGGTCTTCACTCGCGCGGTAGGGGGTATTTCAGTCGATGCCAAGGGCATTTTGGATAGCGCTGCCGTCGATTCGATGGGGACGCTCAGCCGGCTGAGAGGTGAGTCGTTGGAGAAGATCCCCGCTGAATTGAACGAGGTTGTGCCTTTGCGCAAGGTATCTCTCCGCCGGCTGGAGGCGGCCATCGAAGAGTGCACGCGAGACAACAAACCGCTGCCCGATCCGATCAAGTACCTGGGCGGCTTGCAGCGGATCCGCTACGTCTTCGTATATCCCGAGGAGAGGGACATCGTGTTGGTCGGCCCGGGCGAAGGCTGGAAGGTCGACGGGCAGGGTAACGTGGTAGGAACCACTACCGGCCGGCCCGTGATGTTGTTGGAGGATTTGTTGGTCGCGCTACGGACGGCACGCCAGGCGGCCAACGGCGGGATCACCTGTTCGATCAATCCGACCCCGGAAGGCTTGGCGCAGTTCACCAGCTACATGAGCCAGTTTCGCACGATGGGCAATCCCAGTGTGATCGCGGCGGGGGCCGAAAAGGCGATGGGTCCGCAGAACATTACCCTGACCAACGTGCCGCCCACCAGCCATTTCGCCCGCGTGCTGGTCGCCGCAGACTACCGCATGAAGCGGCTGGGGATGGGCTTCGAGGAGGCCCCCATCCGCGGCCTGCCCAGCTTCCTGACCATGGTCAAGAGCACCGGGACCTTGCTGCCGCGGTGGTGGCTGGAGCCGAACTACGAGCCGCTACTGAAGAGCCCCGACGGGCTGGCCTGGGAGTTGCGAGGGGCCTCGGTCAAGGTGATGACCGAAGAGGACTTTCTCACCGCCAGCGGCAACGTGAGCCACAGCGGGAAGGCCCACCCCATGGCGCAGAAATGGGCCGACAACATGACGGAAAAATACGATGAGCTGGCCGTGGCCCTGCCCGTTTTCGGCGAGCTCCGCAACTGCATGGAACTGGCCATCATCGGCGCCCTGGTGGCCAAGGAGCGGCTGACGGACAAGGCAGGTTACAGCATGCCGGTCCTGCTCGACCCGGTGCAGGTCAAGACCGACGAGTTCCCCGCGCCCAAGCAGGTGGACAGTAAGGTCAACATGCTGAAGAAGGGCCGCACTTGGGTCATCAGTGCCTCGGGCGGCGTGGCGCTGAATTCCTGGGGGATCGCGGAGAAGGTCCGGCAGAGCGACGCCCCGGCCGCAGTTCGCACCAAGGCAGCCCCCGGCCAGAACAGCGCGTGGTGGTGGAACTAAGTAGGAACGTAGGCGGCACACTCCGTGTGCCGCAGCCCCGCACACGAAGTGTGCGGAATACTGTGAGCACAAGTCCCTATGTGGTTCCACTTAGCAGCCCGTCAGCGTGAACTCGACGGGTGGCCGAGGTCTTAGCCATCGGCCTGGTGCGGTAGTCGTGGGCTCGGCGGGTCGGCCTGGAAGCGGCAATCCTTCCCACCGTCCAGGCGGCATTGTGTCAATTCGACCTCCTGGCCGAGGAGTTCCGAGAAGAGTATCTTCTCCATCTCGCATACCCGGCGATCCTGCTCGGCCAGCTTGGGATAAGGGCAGGCATGGGCGGTGATCACCAGTTGGTGGGCGAAATCGCCCACCGAGGTGGGTATCCGCCGGTGCGCCAGCAGCTCACTGAGCGAATGCATCCGCTCCGTGACGGTGTTGCCTTGGACCTGGCCGGCGTATTCTGCGGCCAGTGCCCGGGCGATCCGCTGGACCATCTCCCGTTGCCGCTGGTCGCTGCCGGTTAGGCCGATCTCTCGCCAGAGGGCCAGGGCGAGGTCGCCAAAATTGGAGCCGGTCAGGCGTAGACCCTTATCGGTGAGCCGGTACAAGTGCTTCGGCCGCCCTCGTCCGTTGCGGACGGCCTCCCGCTCAACGAGCCTCTGGGCCATCAACCGCATCAGTCGCTGGCGGATGGCCGTAGGTGTGACCTCGACCTGTGTGGCCAACTGGGCCACACCCATCGACCCGGCAACCCGGAGCAGGTCGAGCAGGTGGCCATCGGAAGTGGGGATTGGGGTGCTCATGGGTAGTTATTGCGGGCGGAACAGCGTACAGGAGTCCTCTCATTGCTATTCTACCAATTTTGGCAAGGCCGGTTGTTGCAATTCTTGCCACGGGACAACCGATTCGACGTAACCGGTTGACAAGACGAGACTTCACTGGCTAGAAATGCACCTTTTGCGAGTTCTTCGGCAAGCGGCCGGTTGTCGACCAACTCGCTGGACAGTTGGATCATTCAGGAGGCTGAGATGACCCAGCAAGGCGGGGGCAAGGAGGCGTGGGGAACTCGCGTGGGGGTCATCCTCGCAGTCACCGGCAGTGCGGTCGGGCTGGGCAACTTCCTGCGTTTCCCCGGCCTGGCGGCGCAGTACGAAGGGGGGGCGTTCATGATCCCCTACTTCACGGCCCTCCTGCTGCTGGGGCTGCCGATCTGCTGGGTCGAATGGGCCCTGGGCCGTTACGGGGGCGCCCGAGGGTTCAACTCCTCTCCCGGCATCTACCGCGCCGTCTGGAAGAACAAGGCCGCGCCGTACGCGGGCGTGCTGGCCATGGTCATCCCGGTGGTCATTTACATGTACTACATCTACTTCTACTATCCGAGTTCGCTCAACATCGCTACAAACCGGAGGATTGGGTAAACTGATGAGTTGCCCAAACCTCCTACTGTGAAGCATTGTTGTCTCCCACGACGCCAAATGTCGTAACTCGGACAGTAGAACTACGTCGAGGGTTGGTGCCTGGCGTATTCACTCCGCTACCTGTTCGGGCGGATGGCCTCCGGCGCCGACCCGGCGTGGTACCGGCAGTTCTTCGACAGCTTCGTCGGCAAGGACGGCAACGGCCAGGCGCTGACGACGCCGGGAGAAGGGCTGCTGGGTTCGGCGATCTTCTTCCTGGTGGTCTGCTTCGTGGCCAACTTCGTGCTCATCTACCGGGGGCTCACCAAGGGCATCGAATGGTTCTGCAAATGGGCCATGCCGGCGCTGGTGATCTGTGCCTTGATCGTCCTGGTCCGCGTGTTGACCCTGGGCACCCCCGACCCGGCCAAGCCAGACCAGAACGTCCTGAACGGCCTGGGCTTCATGTGGAATCCCAGCACGCAGAACATCTCGCTGGGGCAGTCGCTGCGCAACCCGGAGATGTGGCTGGAGGCAGCCGGCCAGATCTTCTTTTCGCTGTCGGTCGGCTTTGGCATTATCATTACCTACGCCAGCTATCTGCGTCAGGACGACGACGTCGCGCTGTCGAGCCTGACCGCAGCGGCCGGCAACGAGTTCTGCGAGGTGGCCCTGGGCGGGCTGATCACCGTCCCGGCGGCCTTCGTGTTCCTGGGCGGCTCCCTCTTCCAGGGCCAGCGGTCGAATCTCTTCAGTTTGGGGTTTGTCACGCTGCCGAACGTCTTCGATCAGATGATCGCCGGGCGGGTGGTGGGGTTTCTGTTTTTCTTCCTGCTGTTCCTGGCGGCGATAACCAGCTCGCTGTCGATGCTCCAGCCGGCCATCGCCCTGTTGGAGGAGGGGCTGGGCCTGAAGCGCAAGGCCTCGGTGGCCCTGCTGGGCTTCGTCACGGCCGTCGGCGCCGCCTTCGTGGTCTACTTCTCCAAGGGCCTGGCCGCCCTCGACACCTTGGACTTCTGGGTCGGCACCTTCTGCATCTACGTGCTGGCGACCTTCCAGGTGATCCTGTTCGGCTGGGTGCTCGGGGTGGATCGCGGTTTCGAGGAACTCAACCGCGGGGCCGAGATCCGCATCCCCCACTGGGTACGGTATGTGATCAAGTACGTCTCCCCGCTGTACCTGCTGACGATCTTCGGCTTCTGGTGCTATCAGAAGCTGCCGGGCCAAATCCAGACCATCCGGCAGAGCCTCGTCGCCCAGTTGTCCATCGGGTTCATCTTGATCGTCACCGTGCTGTTCACCATCCTGATCGCCCAGGCGGTCAAACGCTGGGATGCGGCGGAGCGGGCAGAAAAGGAGGTGTCGCCGTGACCTGGGGCGGATGGCTCGTGATGATCGTGTCGGTCGGCGGAGTGACCGGGCTGCTGGCGTGGTGCATCTACAAGGTGGTCTCCGCCCCCGGGAAGTCGCGCTCGAGCACTGCCCTAAACTCCTCGCCACCGGAAGCCTTGCCGACGCGGCAACGGAACGCCCGGGCGCCGGGCAGACCGCGGGCATAACAGCAGGCGTAGCGGCGCATCAGGACGGTCCCTTTCTCCGGACCGTACTGCTCCAGGATCAGCCGGTAATGGTCCAGGAGCAGTTGCCGTTGCTCGGTTGGGGTCGGATCGGGGGGAACGGGCTGGCCGGCCAGGGCGGCCTGGACCTGGCGGAACACCCACGGCTTGCTGAGCGCCGCCCGGCCGATCATCACCCCGTCCACCCCGTACCGGCCAAACGCCTCCACGACCGACCCCGGTGTTTTCAAGTCACCGTTGCCGATCAGGGGGATGCGGCGGAGGTGGGGCTTGACCTGGGCAATCTGCTGCCAATCGGCCGAGCCGCCAAACCTCTCCGCCGCCGTGCGACCGTGGACCGTCACCGCCGCGCCGCCGGCGGCCTCGACGGCCCGGGCCACCTCCACCGCGTTGATCGTCTCCCGGCTCCAGCCCAGCCGGATCTTGGCCGTCACCGGCACCGGGTCGCAGGCCTCGACCACCCGGGCGACGATCGCACCCACGCGATCGGGGTACCGCAATAGATAGGAGCCGCTTTGGGCCTTTTGTGAAACCTCGCGGACCGGGCAGCCGAAGTTGATGTCGACCACGCTCACCCGCAGCTCCTCGACCAGCCGCCGCCCGATGGCGGCCAGCACCTGCGGATCGTTGTCCCAGATCTGCACGGCCAAGGGCCGAGGCTCGTCGCGGACTCGCCACAGTCTCTCGGGGTGG
>Ga0315277_10001563_pt1 | contig 33214 bp, 39 predicted proteins | sample YL17G05_15_MG_FD_203695 | JGI IMG/M metagenome (GOLD analysis project Ga0315277, IMG submission 203695) | Sediment microbial communities from Yellowstone Lake, YNP, Wyoming, USA - YL17G05_15 | ecosystem: Environmental > Aquatic > Freshwater > Lake > Sediment | place: USA: Wyoming | collected...
CCGCACTGACCAAGGTCAGTGGCACGCCCGGATGTCACGCGCAGGTGTAATCGCATCTACTCATAAATCGTTGGCCGCTTGGCGCCGCGCTTAGTGAACTCGGCAAAGTAGACCGAGTAATCCGCGTCAGAGAAAAGGATAAAGCGCACCAAGTCGAGCGCCTCGGCGTTGGCAGTGATGAACTGCACGACCGTATCGAGGGCGATCGGGGCAGCTTCGCGGATAGGATATCCATACGCGCCGGTGGAGATCGACGGAAACGCGATTGACCTGGCGCCAAGCTCATGCGCGCGCTGCAAGCTCTCGCGATACGCTGATACCAACTCCTCCGCGTCGCTGCGCAATCCGGCATAGATCGGTCCGACGGCGTGAATCACCCAACGCGCACGGAGCTTGCCGCCGCCGGTGACGACCGCCTTGCCGGTGGGGCAGCGGCCGATCTTTCGACACTCCTCGGCGATCACCGGCCCGCCGGCATGGTGGATGGCGCCATCGACACCGCCGCCGCCGCGTAGACCGGTGTTGGCGGCATTGACAATCGTATCGGTGCGTTCGGTGGTGATATCTCCCCGCACCGCTTCGAGACGGGTCTTGCCGACGGTGAACGCCAGAGGCGGCATTGTGCTGTCATCCTGTCTGCGTCGAGAGCACCAGAAGACGCGGTTCGGTCATTTCCTCGATTGCCCAGCGCGCGCCCTCGCGTCCCATACCGGAGTGCTTCACGCCCCCATACGGCATCGGATCGACCCGGAACGTCGGCGCTTCATTGTGTATGACTCCGCCTACTTCGAGCGTTTCGAACGCCTGCCAGATCTTGCGCCAGTCATTCGTGTAGACTCCTGCCTGTAAACCGTATCGCGAGTTGTTGACGCGCGTCAGCGCCTCGGCGAAATCGCGATAGGCGGAGAGCGTCACGACCGGGCCGAACACTTCGTCGCATGAGACCTCCGCATCAACAGGGGCATCGGCCATGACGGTGGGGGAGATGACGTTTCCCGTTCGCCGATTCCCGCAGAGTAAGCGGCCACCACGCGCCCGTGCCCGTGCGATCCATTGCTCGACGCGGCCGGCATTGGCGGTGTCAATCAATGGCCCGCAGACGGTCTTTTCATCGCGCGGATCACCGCAGGGCATCTCCGCTGCGGCTGCCACCAGGGCATCGGTGAATGGGGCGGCTATCGTCTCCTGCACATAGATACGCTGCACCGAGATGCACGACTGGCCGGCATAGGCAAAGGCGCCATTAGCCAAACGACGCGCCGCCAGCGCCCAATCGGCATCGAATTCCACGATTGCCGCAGCGTTTCCGCCAAGCTCGAGGGTGACCTTCTTGTGCCCGGCGCGTGCCTTGATTCCCCAGCCGACTTCCGCCGAACCGGTGAAGGTGACCATGGCAATGCGATCATCCGTCACCAGCGGATCAGCATCGGCGCCCGGCAGCACCAGGACCTGCAGGGCTCCGGCCGGGAGACCGGCCTTGGCAATGAACTCCGCCAGTCGCAGCGCCATCGATGGCGTCTGCGAGGCCGGTTTGAGCACGACCGGACAGCCGGCGGCGATGGCCGGCGCGAGTTTGTGGGCCACCAGATTGAGGGGGAAGTTGAATGGTGTGATTGCCGCCACCACGCCGACAGGGAATCGCCTCAAGAGGCCGAGCCGCTGTTGTCCCGGTGGAAAACCATCCAGCGGAATCGCTTCCGCCTGCGGTCGTCGCGCCCAGTGCGCAGCGTCCGTGAAGGTCTGCACGCAGCGATCAACCTCAAGGCGCGCCAGCGAAATCGGTTTGCCTGCTTCTTCCTCGAGCAGGCGGGCCAAGTCCTCGCGGTCTCTGCCGACGGCATCCGCGACCTGCTCGAGGATGCGGGCACGTCCATACGATGAGAGCGCGTGCATCGTCGCTCTCGCTTCGGAAGCGGCCGCGATGGCCTCTTCGATCAACCCTGTCTCGGCGGTTGTCGCCTCGGCTACAACACGCGAATCGAAGGGAGACCGGATGGTGTGCACCTTCCGGCCGCCCGGACTCACTTGGCGGCCGTTGATGAATGAAGTGAGCTTGCGCATAGGCGCTTTCTGTCCTCCCGGTTGCTCACAGTTAGGACAAACTTGGGTGTGGAGCAAGGCCGATCCGTGACAATCGTTAGGAACTGTCAGGAATCGGTGCCAAGCCGGCGTCTTCAGGTCGTCGTCCCCGGCTTCAGTCCCTTCTGGGGCCGCCGATAATTCGAACAAGAGCCGGTCTGTCAACGATTTGACGAGGTGCAGTATGGGTCTTGGGCACTTCCCATCTCCGTTGCCGGCCGGCAGGGAGCGCGGCTCGGCCGACCCGGCAACACGGGTGTCGGGAGAAGGGACGGACGCGTCCATTGGGCCATGGACATTGCCACCATCGGCGGACTGATTCTCGGCCTCTCGGCCGTGGCCGTCGGCTTTGTGCTGGAGGGAGGGCACCTCGCGGCGATCTTCCAGCTCCCGGCAATGCTCCTGGTGATCGGCGGCACGCTGGGTGCATCGATGGTCACCACCTCGTTTGTGACCTTCCGAAGCATCCCCAGATACTTGGCGATCGCCATGCGGGGGAAGCCGCGCCACCCGCAACGCGCGATTGACCAGATCGTCAAGATTGCCGAGCACGCGCGGCGTGACGGCGTGCTGGGGTTGGAGAAAGACCTGGCGACAATCGCCGATCCGTTCTTCCGGAAGGCGATCCAACTGGTCATTGACGGAACGGAAGTCACCGTACTCACCGGCATCCTCGAGAACGAGATCGCCAACGTCGAAGAGCGGCACCACAGCGGGGTCATCCTCTTCAACAAGATGGGCGGCTTCGCGCCGACCCTCGGCATTCTTGGAACCGTGCTCGGCTTGATTCACACATTGGCGAACACCGATGATGCCACGCGGATGGCGGCGTCAATCGCCTCGGCGTTCATTGCGACCCTCTGGGGAGTGGGGACGGCCAATCTCTTCTTCCTGCCGATCGCCGACAAGTTGCGTTTCCGTCACACCGAGGAAATGCTCATGCTGAACCTCTACCTGGAAGGCGCGACGGCCATCCAGTCCGGTGACAATCCCCGGATTATCCGCACCAAGCTCATGGGGTTCATTCGCCCGGAGCAGCGGCCGCCGAATTGGTAAGGTGACGATGCGCAAGCACAAGGCACCGCCGGTCCACGACAACCAGGAGCGCTGGCTTCTCACCTATGCCGATCTCATCACCCTGCTTCTGGCGTTCTTCGTGGTGATGTACTCGATGTCGCGCATTGATGCCAAGAAGTTCGGCGCGGTGGCCAATGCGCTCACCGGCGCCCTGAGCGGACAGAGCGCCGTGCTCGAACGCACCCCGTCCGACGAACTCCTCGGTGGTGGGCCGCTCAAGACCGGAGCGCTGCGGTTGATGCAACGGCAACTGCAGCAGACGATTCAGCGCGAGCGGATGGAAAATGCGATTTCATCCGACGTGTCGGAGCGCGGCCTGGTGATTCATGTGCGTGAAGGGGCGCTCTTCGACGAGGCGAAGGCCGAGTTGGCTCCCGGCGCGCTCGCCATCCTGCGCGCGATCGGCGGTGAGATCAGATACCTCGCGAATGATGTCCGCGTGGAGGGACACACCGATCCCCGGCCGATCAGTACCGCGCGCTTCCCTTCGAACTGGGAGCTCTCCACGGCGCGGGCCACATCGGTTCTGCGCTTCCTGATAGATTCAGCCGGGTTTGCCCCAACGCGCATCTCGGCCGTTGGTTACGGACACTACCGCCCCGTCGCGTCCAACGACACCGCAGAAGACATGGCCAAGAACCGCCGCGTGGACATCGTGATCCTCTCTGAGCAGATGAGTCTCTACGAGCCGCGCGGGGTGACGGCGACCACGCCCAGGTTGTCCGCCGCGTCATCGGACAACTGATCAAGCGCTGTACAGGCCCCACTCCGGCTCGGGCGCGACAAGGCGAATCGCGCGCCATCGCCCGGAAATATCTTCCGCCAGCGCGCAATCGTCGCCGTGCATCGTCCATGGATCCGAGCCGCAATCTCTTGTCCGGCAATCGAGTGTGGCCAGGCCGCGGGTTTTGGCACAGCGGTTGCCAAGAGGGAGGCGGGGGAGTGGATTATGCCCAACCCGATTCAGGCAGCTCTGTTCGACAAGATCGGTATCCCCCGTCTGGAGCGAGCACTGGATCTGACCGCGGCGCGGCAGCGTCTGCTGACTGAGAACGTCGCCAACGCCGAAACACCGGGATACCGCCGGAAGGACATCGACTTCGCCACCGAACTGAAGGCGGTGCAGGACCGCGCCGCACCCGCAGGAATGAGAACGACGCGCCCCGAGCATATGACCAGTCACGCGGCGACGCGCACCTACAAGGTGCTGACCTCAGAACCCACGCCGGGTGAGAACTACACCCTTTCGCTCGATCAGGAGATGGCCAAAGTCGCGGAAAACCAACTCGAGTATGCGGTGGCGACGCGTTTAGTCAGCAAGAAGTTTGACGGGATCCAACTGGCGATTCGCGGCCGCCGTTAGTGGGGTTATGGCACTCAGCACACTGAAGACACTGGCCATTGCCGCCGACGGTCTGTCGGTCCAACGGCAGCGCATGGATGTCGCGGCGGAGAACATTGCCCAGGCGGAAGCCACGCGGACGCCCGAGGGGGGACCGTACCGCCGGCAACGCGTGACGATTGCCGCCTCGGAGGCACGGGCCGCATTCGATAGTGAGCTTGCGGCGGCGCGGCTATCGCTGAAGCGGACGCGCAATGGGCATCGTCTCCCGGCGCCGGCGGGCACTCCCGGTGGCCCGGACATCACCCCGGCGGTGCAGGCGCAGACGGTGGCCGCTGCGGCAGATGATGTCAAGATGGTCTATGACCCATCCCATCCTGATGCCAACGCCGATGGTTATGTGGCGCTGCCGAATGTCGAGATCGTTACCGAGATGGTTGATCTGATGAACGCCTCGCGCGCCTATGAAGCGAATATCACGGCGGCGGAAGCCATCAAGTCGATGGTTGACCGGGCGCTGAACATTTGACAAGACAATGATTCAACCCGCACCACGCCTTCTCCGGGGCACCGAGGTATCGGCCCGGCATGATTGTGCCGACGCAGCGGTGCCGAGTGAATCCGCCGGGACAGGGATCGTCCCGGCGGATTTCTTCGAGTTTCGTGGCGATGAGGAATAATGAAGGGGCGCCGATGACGACGAACAGCACACCGGTCATCCGACCGTGGGTTCCACCCATCGCCACCACGAACCCCGCCAACGTGGCGGTGCCGGAAAGCGAGAACGTCACGGCCCGCCAGTTTGTCATGGAGCTTCTCAAGCAGGTGCCGGCGACGACGCCCACGGGGGCCTATACTGCCGTGACTCCGCGTGCGGGCGCGCATGAATCGGCGCCACACCTGGGACGCTATGTGGACGTGACGGCATGAACCCGCTGGACCCAATCGCCAAGATCACCATCTCCGCCACCCCGGAGTTGCGCACGGGAGTCTCGCCGCTGGAGACTGACAGCCGCGGCGTGACTTCAGAGGGAAACGTCTTTGGGAAGCTGCTCGACCAGGTCAGCGAACTGCAGTCTCAGGCGGCGGACCTGGAGAAACGAATGTATGCGGGCGAAGACATCGAACTGCATCGGGTGATGATTGCCGCGGAAGAAGCCGGAACCGCTTTTGAACTGCTGGTGGAGATGCGCAATCGTCTGGTGGATGCCTACCAGGAACTGATGCGCATGCCGGTCTGATGACCGGCGCCGGGGAGCTTCATCGGATGAGGTGTCTCCCCTGATTGAGGATTGAATCTGCATGGGACGCTGGTGGGATGCATTCCGTGGCATGGACGCCAACCGCCGTTTCCTGGCGGTCAGTATCGTTCTTGCTCTGATCATCGGGGCGGTGACGGTCGGGTTGTGGGTCCGGCATATTACGTACGGGGTTCTCTACGCCCGTCTCCCGGCTGAAGAGGCCGGGCAAGTCATCGATCAACTCGACCAGATGAAAGTGCCCTACCGCCTCTCGGAAGGCGGTTCGGCGATTCTCGTCCCGGCCAACAAGGTCCACGACATCCGTCTGCGACTGGCGGCCGACGGGCTGCCGCGCGGCGCCGTGGGATTCGAGCTGTTCGACAAGGTCAATCTCGGCATGACCGATTTCCTGCAGAAAGTCAACTATCGCCGGGCGCTGGAAGGAGAACTGGCCAAATCCATCGCGACCTTGAAGGAGGTCGCCGCCGTCCGGGTCCACATCGTCATCCCGGAGAATCGCCTGTTCACCGAGGACCAGAAAGCACCGACCGCCTCCGTGATCCTCAAGATCGCCCCGGTCGGATCACTGGACCGGTCGCGCGTGGCGGGGATCACGCATCTCGTGGCCTCGGCGGTGGAGGGTTTGGACCCGCAACGGGTAGCCGTGATCGATCAAAACGGCACGCTTCTGTCCACGGGGCAAGACGACGCCAGTCTAGGAGGAGCCAGTAACCGGCAGTTGGAGCTGCAGCAGTCGGTGGAAGGATACCTCCAGCAGAAGGCGCAGTCGCTTCTCGATGGGGTCCTGGGCCCGCGCAAGGCGCTGGTGCGTGTCAACGCGACACTGAACTTCGAACAGGCCGAGAAGACGGTCGAACAATACGATCCGGACAATCTCGCCATCGTATCTCAAGAACAGACGACAGAGAAGAACTCCGGCGGCGCGGCGGGGACGGAGAGCAGCGGCGCCGGCGGTCAGTCAACGCGCGAATCCTCGCTGATCAACTATGAAGTCAATCGCACGTTACAGAAGATCGTCTCGGCGGTCGGTGCGATTTCCCGTCTGAGCGTGTCCGTGATCGTGGACGGCGTGCGCAAGGACTCCGTGCCCGGGACGGCGGGCCAGGCCTCCGTGGTCGAGCCACGGCCGCAGGAAGAGTTGGACCGCATCTCCGCGTTGGTCAAAGCGGCGATCGGTTTCCAGACCGAGCGCAACGATGCCATCGAGGTGGTCAGCATTCCGTTTGACACGTCCCAGCTCGATGAAGAACGCCGCGAACTGGACAAAATCGGCCAACGCGAGTTCTACTATGACATTGCCTACAAAGTCGGTTATGGCCTGGCCATTCTGGTGGGTGCCTTCATTGCGTGGCGAATACTGAAGAAGGCGCTGCGGGCTCTGAAGAGTCTCATCCCGCCGGTTGGGTACCAGTCACGGTCATCGACCTCCGTCCCGTTCGTTGAGGATGAACCCATGTCACCGATCGCCACCGGACAACGCAAGGTCAAACTCACCGACCAGATGTCTGTCGTGGCGAAGGACCGTCCCCAGGAGATCGCCAAGGTGATCAAGACGTTGATGGTGGAGTGACGCTGTGCCGGCCGCCACCCCCGATCCCGGAGGATTGACTCCCGTCCAGAAGGCCGCCGTGGCCCTCGTGGTCTTTGGACGCGAGGTCGCCTCGGAGGTCTTCAAGTATCTCAGCGAAGGCGAGATCGAACGCCTGACCGTTGAGATTGCCAACATGCCGGATGTCTCGCCGGAGATTGAAGCCAGCGTTATCAAGGAATGCCACACGATCTTCATGGCACGGCAGTATGTCGCGCAGGGGGGTATCGACTTCGCGCGCAGTCTGTTGGAAGAGGCGCTGGGACGTCCCAAGGCCAATGAGATTCTGATGCGGCTGGAGGGATCGCTGCAGAAGACCGGGTTCGATATGCTAAAGCACGTGGAACCGCGCACGCTCATCAACTTGATGCAGAATGAACACCCGCAGACGATTTCGCTGATTCTCACCCAACTGTCAGCCCAGCAGGCGGCCGCGGTACTCTCGGAGTTGGCGCCGGAGTTGCAGACGGAGGTGGTGTTGCGGCTGGCGACGATGGAGAAGATCTCCCCGGACGTGCTCCATCAGTTGGAGGAAGTGCTCGCCTCTCAGTTCGAGTCAACCACGACCAAGGACCTGTCGGTCTCCGGCGGCCCCAAGACGGTGGCCGAGATCCTCAACACCATTGATACGTCGACCGAGCGCCGCATCATGAAGGTACTGGAAGCCGAGGATGCACAACTAGCCAATGACATCAAGAACTTGATGTTCGTGTTCGAAGACCTGGTCCTGCTCGATGATCGCGCGATGCAGCGCGTCTTGAAGGAAGTGGAGACCAAGGACCTGGCTGCGGCGATGAAGGCGGCCTCCGAGGATGTCAAGCTGAAGATCTTCTCCAACGTCTCGGAACGCGTGGCGGTCATGATGCGCGAGGAAATCGAGTTCTTGGGGCCGATGCGCTTGTCCGACGTCGAGAAGGCCCAGGAACGAATCGTGGAAGTCGTGCGGCGCCTCGAGGAGGAGGGCCAGGTCGTCATCGCCGGGCGCGGGGGCAAGGACGATGTCATTCTCTGAGCGCGTGCGGCGTTCCCTCGTTCTCTCACCGCGTCACGTGCGCGTCGGCGATGCCTCGGCAGGGGGCACCATCGCCATCGATCTCCGGCCGCAGTCGGTGCAAGAAGCGGAAGAACACCATGCGCGGCGGATCGCCGCGCTGCAGCAACAGCATCAAGCGGCGCTGGAGGTGGCGTACCGCAACGGTTACAGCGACGGCGCGGCGATGGCGCGCGATACGGCAGCGGCCGAACTGGAGCAGTCGGCGCGCTTTGTCGAGACGCTCCTCGCTGAGTTGGTGCGCACACGGAGTGAGTGGTTTGAGACCTACGAGCGGCAGATGGTGGAGTTGGTGTGTCGCGCCCTGGAACAGATCCTGGGCGGCCGTCCGCCCACGGCGGAGCCGGTCAGCAAGGCGCTACGTGACGCATTCACCCGCCTGGGCGACGGCGACCGTGTCACGGTCCGTTGCCATCCGGAGGATCTCAAGCTCATCCGGGAGCGCGCTGAATGCTCTTCCGAGGAGTTCGTCGGCTCGCGGCAGGTGAAGTGGGTGGCGGACCCGGACTTGCGGCCGGGCGGATGCCTGGTGGAGACAACTCTGGGTGTCGTGGACGCACGCGTGGAACAGCAATTGGCGGTTCTGCGCGGTGCCCTCTGGGATGCCCTGCCGCAAGTGAGCGCAAACGCAACCGGGTCGGCGGTGAGTGAGTCACAAATCAGCGAGGACCAGGACGTCTCATTCGCCGACAGCCCCGGCACATGACCCCCGTAAGAACACGATCGGTCGGCATGCAATCGCTGTCCTTCCATGCGCCGATGGCGGCGGTCGATTGGGAGCGCTATCTGGGCGCGATCGATCGCGCGGAGACAGTTCGTCCCACCGGCCGGGTGATCGGTATGGTGGGGCTCACGGTCGAAGCCGATGGCCCCGCGGCCAGGGTGGGGGAGTTCTGTCGGCTGGAAGATCTCAGAGCTCGGCGCGTCGTCCCGGCAGAGGTGGTCGGCTTCCGGCGGGGACGGATCCTGCTCCTGCCGCTGGGTGAGCATCAAGGCATCGGCCCGGGGTGGATCGTCAGCACCACCGGCGAACCGCTCACTGTCCAGGTCAGCGACCAATTGCCCGGGCGGGTGGTCGATGCTCTGGGGCACCCGATCGATGGACTTGGTCCGCTTCCGGATGCCCACAGGCGGCCGCTTCTGGCGTCGCCTCCGGATCCGTTGACGCGTCCCCGTGTCACCGATCGTCTCTACACCGGTGTCCGGGTGATCGACACGCTGCTCACTCTGGGCAAAGGCCAGCGGATGGGGCTGTTCGCTGGATCCGGAGTCGGGAAGAGCACGCTTCTGGGCATGATTGCGCGCACGTCTTCGGCCGACGTCAACGTGATTGCGTTGGTGGGCGAGCGGGGGAAGGAAGTGCGTGATTTCCTCGACCGCGATCTCGGTCCGGAGGGACGCAAACGTGCCGTGACCGTCGTGTGCACGTCCGATCGCCCGGCATTGCTGCGCTTGAAAGCGGCGCAGACTGCGACGGCGATTGCCGAGCACTTTCGCGATCGCGGCGCCAATGTCATGTTGCTGGTCGACTCGATCACGCGCTGGGCGCTGGCGCAACGCGAAGTCGGGCTGGCGGCGGGTGAACCGCCGACCACGCGCGGCTTTCCGCCGTCGGTGTTCGCGCTCCTGCCGCGGCTGATGGAGCGATGCGGACGCTCCGCGCGGGGCTCAATCACCGGAATCTACACCGTGCTGGTCGAAGGTGATGACCTCACCGAGCCGATCTCGGATGCCTGTCGCGCCGTGCTCGATGGGCATCTGGTGCTGTCACGCCGGCTGGCGGCGCAGAATCACTATCCCGCTGTCGACGTCCTCGAATCGATCTCTCGTGTCGCCGCCGACGTTCTTTCGCCGTCCGAGCGCGCGCTCGCGGGGGAGATTCGGGATCTGATGGCGACCCACCGTGACGCGGAAGATCTGATCGCGGTCGGCGCCTACAAGAAGGGGTCTTCGCCGAAGATCGACCGGGCGATTGACACGATGGAGGGGCTGCGCTCGTTCCTCCGGCAGGAAGTGACCGAGGCGGCTGATCCTGCCGGGGCGTGGGAGCATCTGGCCTCACTTGTCAACGCGACATCACCACCGACCTTGTTCGATCCGGCTGCGCGGTCGTAGCCTGGTCACGTTTCCGGCCCGTTGCCGCCGACTGCCATGAGACCGTTCCGTTTCCGGCTGGCGCGTCTGCTACGGTTGAAACTGGCCGAGAAGCGTCAGCGCGCCATAGCGCTGGGACGCGCCCAACACGACCTCGATTCATGCGAAGCGGCACTCGCGGCGGCGCAGCAACAGCGGGATGGGATCGTTACGGCCTATGCACGACTGGCCGATGCGCCCAGCCGGCCGGCGGATTGGACTATTGCCCAGAATGCCCTGATCGCCTCGCAACGCCGGATCAACGAGCGCCGAACGACGGTCCAGCAGGCCGAGGCGAAGGTGGAGGAGGCCCGTCTCCTCCTGGTGGAGCAAGCGCGTGAGGTGGAAGTGTATCAGCGTCTGCGCCGCAAGGAGTGGGAAGAGTACAGTCGCGATGTCCAACGGGCGGAACAGAAGGAGATTGACGCGTTGGCCGGTGATCGTTTTGCCCAACGGTCTGCCGACCACGCTGCTTGAGGTTGGCTGACAGTCGCGGAATTATTTGCCGCGGCGGCGGGAATTCCCGACCGCGACGGCGGGGATGTCCACCGAGAGTGTCGGTGTCGGCACCCGGTCGGAGTCGGCGCAGTCGCAATGGCGCCAAGCGATTGACGGCAATCGGAATGCGGCACGGAGAACACGGCACAGCAGTTGCACAGGTTGGCGCGGATAACTGCGTCCGCGTGACGGGCGGTGACCACTATGGCTGACGAAGCAAAGAAGAAAGCTGCCCCGCCCATCGCCGACAAGGCGGCGAATGCGGCGGGTGATGCCCCCAAAGAAGGGGAGCAAAGGGCCCCGGAGAGCACGGCGAAGACAACCAAGAAGCTCAGTCCGCTGGTCCTGGCGATGTCCGCCGTGGTCAGTCTGGTCATCTTCTTGGCCGTCTTCAGTTATTTCATGGGTGTCTTCGACGCCAAGCCGCCGGCGAGCGTGAAGCCGGCTGCCTCAGCCCCGCCGACGGGAGACACGGTCCCCGCGATGCCCGCACCTTACTACTCCGAGTTCGGCCGCGCCGCCGCCGGCATGGAGGAGGCGGCACGGGACACGTCTCGTGTAGACACCGCCGCAGTACTGGCGGACTTGGACCGCCGCCGTCAGGAGCTGGCGGTGGAGGCGGCCAGCGTCCAGGCCGAGAAACGGGAACTCCAGAGACTGAAGAGTGAAGTAGAGCGGCTGCTCGCCAGGCAGAGCGGGGTCGCCAACGAGAAAGTCCTCTACATGGCGAAGCTGCTCGATGGAATGAAGCCGGAAGAACTGACACCGCTGATGACCAAGTTGGATAACAGTACGATCCTAGCGGTGTTGCCCAATATGAAGCCGCAAAATGCTTCTAAGGTTCTGGCGCTGTTGCCGCCGGAGCGCGCGGCCGAGATCGCGACGCAGCTCTTGTCGCCCACGCCCTGAGGCGAGTTGATCGATGACGACAGCGCCCCTGCCAATCCTGCCGGCCTCCCAGTCTGGTCTCCCGCCGGAGATTCCCCCGGCAATGACCGGGACGGCCGCGGATACAGCCGTGGATGCCTACGCTGCCCTGTTTCAGATGCTCCTTCTGGGACAACCGGTGTTGCCCGCCGCCAGTCTCAGTGAGACCGTGGCGCAGGAGGAAGGTGTCGCGAGTGCATTCTTCGCATCGGCTCAGGCACTCTGCCCACCCACGACACTAATGCCGTCCCTGTGCTCTCCTCCGGACAGCAGCACAGGGGCGTCGGTGCCGCTAACACCTTCCGATGTAGGCGGTTCTATCTTCCAGGCGTCTTCAGTGCCATTGCCTGAGATGGCTGTCCTGTTGGCAGCGCCACCGGCGGCGCCGTCTGTGTCTGAGGCGCCCTCGGTCGAGGAAGCAGTCCCTGTCGCCGTGGCCGCCGATGCAGTACAGCCTGATGTTCTCGCTGCCCTCGCGAGTCCAGTGGCGGCAAGAGTGGGGCCAGTGATCACGCCAACGGGTGAAGCGGATACGAGTCAGCCGATTGGTGGTGACGCTGCCGAGTCTGCGGCCATGCCAGCACCGCCGGCCACTACCACATGTGCGGGAAGCGATAGTAGCATCATCTGCCTGGCCTCGGACCCGATGACTGCGGGAATGCGCAGCACCGCCGCCGGCAACGAAGGCCGCGACTCCTCCGCCCAGCAGGGAATAGCCACAGGTGGGGGGGAGTCATTCTCCGCTCAGGCACCAAGTGAAGGTATACGTGGCGACCTGGTCGGGACGCAGAATGCCGGGGATCAGTTGCGGCAGGTGCTGGGGAGGACCGATGCTGTTCCGGTCGATGTTCAGGTAAATCCCGGTGCTGATGCGCAGTCCGGGCAGTCGGTCCATGCCGATGGCATCGAGTCCACCGTTCTCAGTCGAACGGAGACAACGGCGCGTGCGGCGGGGCCCAGCCGAAGCCAACCGACAACGACGGCTCCCGATGTACCGTCTGACGACACTCGGTCGATGCCGGCGCCGAGGACGATGCCGGCGGTCACCCTCGCGACCACTGGGGCAGAAGTGTCTGTCGACAATGGTGCTGCGGGACGTCAGCATGCCAATGACCGCGACCAAGCAGTGCGCATGAATGACCTTTCAGGTCAGGAGCGCGGGTCAGTATGTCGGGCTGCACAACTGGCCGATCCACCGCAGAACACGGACTACACGAGTGCACGCGGGGCAGGTAATGCAGGGCAATCCACAACCCCTGCCAGTCCGACGACCAAGACGACGGAATCAGTGGGAACCACCCCTAAGCCGGATCCGGTCTCGGTCGCGCGATCATCAGATGTCGTTAGCGGTGCACCGGCCATGGCCAAACCAGTGGACGTCACTCCGGACACTCAGCAGAGTGCACCGGCGACGAGATTCATCATCGAGACGCCGGTGTCCCGATCAGTTCCGGGACATATCGTGGTGCGGCTGGAGCCGCCGGAATTGGGGCGCATCCGCATCGACTTGAGTGCCGGACCGGTCGGCGTGGTGGGACGCCTACGGCTGACTTCCGAGGTCACGCGCGCGACGGTGGAGCGTGACATCGGGCAACTGCGCCAATCCCTGGCCGACGCCGGGGTGCGTGTCGAACGTTTGGAGATCGCAACGGTCTCCCGTCCGGTCGAGACGGCGCTCGTGAACGCGGACGGCGCCGTGCCGCGGCAGGGACCCGACCGCATGGCCTTGGGCCGTTCGCTGGATCAGCAAAATCCGGGTGAGAATCCGTGGCGGCAGGAACGTCAGGAGCATGAGCGGCGTCAGCGTGGAACACCGTTTGAGGGTGATTCGCCGTGGGCCCGGTGGGCACCGCGGTTGGCGGCTGCCGGCATCAACGTTGTGGCGTGAAGAAAGCGGGAGGTCGTTATGCCGATTCTGTCCAGTACGAATGCCGTGGTCGGCTCTTCCAGTACGAGCCAGGGCACAACTCAAGGTGCAAGTCGCACCACGATGGGAAAAGATGAGTTCCTGCGTCTGTTCGTCACCAAGCTGCAGAACCAAGACCCGATGTCACCCATGCAGGATGAGGATTTCGTCGCCCAGATGGCGCAGTTCAGTTCACTGGAACAGCTCTATAACATGAATCAGAACCTCGAGAATGCACTGACGGCGAATGGACTCATGTCGCAGTCGATCAGCAACACGATGGCCACAACGCTGATCGGCCGGACCGTCTCCGTGTCGACCGATCAGGTGCTGCTGCCGGCGGACGGTTCAACCGACATCCACTTCGACCTTGACCGCGCCGCGTCGGACGTGATCGTGAGAGTCCTCGACAGCGACGGCAGTCTGGTGCGGGCGCTGCATGCGGATGGCGGGCCTGCCGGTACAAACACAATCACTTGGGATGGCCTGGATGCCTACGGCAACCGTGCGGCGGCTGGGACGTACCAACTGAGCCTCAGCGCCAAAGACACGGATGCCCAGGAGGTGGGTGCCAAGCCCTACTTCAGCGGCACGGTCAGTGGTGTGCGCTACACCGATGGCCAAGCGGTGCTGGTGGTGAACAACATTCTGATTCCCCTGGCCAATGTTCTTGAAGTGGTCGCGAATGACGAGTAAAGGTAATCGGCGATGAGTGTAATCACATCGATTCGTGGCGCCGCGGCGCAGTCGCTGCGGAGTTCGTCGCCGGCGACGATGGACGCCGGTGGCAGCGGCGAATTCGGCCGCGTCCTGAAGGCGCAGCTCGATGAGCGGCAGATCACGATTTCGGCGCATGCGGCCGATCGTATGGTTCGCCGGGGTCTGATTCCGGACGAGACGACCATGAGGCAATTGCAGACGGCCTTTGATCTGGCAGCCGAGAAAGGGTCGCGCGAGGCGTTGTTCCTGCTGGACGGCATGGCTGTGGTTGCCTCCGTTCCCGATCGTACGATCAAGACCGCACTCGACCGGCAGACACTGGAGGCCGGTGTGTTCACGCAGATCGACGCGGCGGTTGTCGTCAACAGCCGCCCGTCCACAAACGAAGACAACGATTCAACTATCAATCGGTCACTCAGATCGTCTGGCTGGGCCCCGACCGGGGAGGCCACGATCCACCCAGGAGGGCTACCATTATGATGGGATCGCTGTACGCCGGCGTCTCCGGCTTGCGCAACCACATGGTGCGCATGAATCTGGTCGGGGACAACATTGCCAACATCAATACGATCGGTTTCAAGACCGGTCGCGTCACCTTCCGCGAGGCCCTGGTGCAGACCTTGCGCGGCGCCGGGCGTCCCTCGGCCACGTCCGGCGGCACCAACCCAGTGCAGCTCGGGCTGGGAATGAGCGTCGGCACGGTCGACAATATGTTCTCGCAGGGCGGACTGGAGACAACCGGCCAGCTGCTCGATTTGGCCCTGCAGGGCTCCGGCTTCTTCATTCTCTCTGATGGACGCCAGGAGTACTACACCCGGGCCGGGGCCTTCAGTTTGGATGCCAATTCCAATCTCGTCGACCCATCCAACGGCATGTTCGTGCAGGGGAAGATGGCGGGAAGCGACGGAGTGATTCCCGCGACGGCGTCGACCGGCAACATTACGCTGCCGTTTGGACAGCAGGATCCGGCGCGGGCAACTTCACAGATTCAACTGGCCAACAACCTGGATGCGGCGGCGACCACCTCGACCGCAACCCTGTCTAGTGCCGGAGCGACTAGTATCGATAGTGTGAGTGGCGTGGCCCTCGACGGTGCAGGCGGCAAGCACGTGCTCACCATCACCGGCGACCAGCCCACGAATTCGACCGCTGCCGGGGGGGCCGGACTGACACTGGCCTCGACCTTGGGTGCTTTGGGAGTCACGCAGGCGGGACTCGATTCAGGCCTCTCGTTATCTGTTGATGGCGGCAACGCGATCCCCATCACCGGACTGACACTGACCTCAACGGTCGGTGATCTGATCTCGGCGATCAACAAAGTCGATGGTGTGTCGGCTACCCTCGACACGGGGGCTCTCCGCCTGACGCGGACGTATGCCGGCGAGGGAACGGCGTACAACGTCGTCTCCAATGCGGCCGTAGCCGGCGACATCGCCAACATCGTGCTGGGTGTGGCAGCGGCCGCGACCTTCCAGGTTAACAACGGTACCGCTCACGACATGGTGGTGACGGATGAGTTCACCCCCGATGGCGGGACGGCATTGCCGGAAATCACGCTGGACGTGTCGTTGAACCCCACGACCGGGCTGGTCACGGGAATCTCGGGATTGGGCGGCGGGGGTGTGACCGTCATCTCCTCGTCAAAACTGGCCGCCGGCACAGCGGAGATCACGACCGCGAATACCGAACATGCCACTTCGATCACTGCTTATGACTCGCAGGGTGGAAAGCACACGGTGGTGTTCACCTTCACCAAGCAGCCGGCAGCCGGAACCTGGAACTGGCGGGCGACGCTGGCGGGAAGCGAGGTGACGCTCTCCGGCGATCACGGCACCGCCAGCTTCAACAGTAATGGCTCGCTGGCTAGTTTCGATTTCGCCGACCCCACGAATGCTCTCTCGATAGACCCGGGCACTGGGGCCGGGGTCATGGAGATCAAGCTGTTCGCCGGGACCGGCGGGGACTTCGATGGTCTGACGGGGTTTGCGGCCAACTTCTCCGCGATCGCCAAGAACCAGAACGGGTACGGCATGGGGATGCTGGACCAGATCTCCATCGACAGCCTGGGCGTGATCACCGGTGTGTTCACCAACGGCGTGTCCCGGACACTGGGGCAGATCATCCTGGGTGACTTCAACAACTCCGGCGGTCTGTTGAAGACCGGAGAGACGATGTACACGGCTTCGGCGAACTCCGGTGACGCGGTGCACGGGGTCGCGGGCTCGACGATCAACGCCACCATCTCATCGGGGGCCTTGGAGAGCTCCAACGTCGATCTGGCGCAGGAGTTCACCAACATGATCATTTCGCAACGCGGTTTCCAGGCCAACGCGCGGGTAATCTCGACCTCGGATCAGCTCCTCAACGAGCTCGTGAACCTCAAGCAGTAGCCATGGACGATGGGGCGGCTGTTTCGCGGCGCCGGCTGGGACGGTCAGGAGTAGGACGATGATCAAACTGACGCAGTTGAACGGCCGCCCCATCGTTGTCAACGTCGATCTGATCGAGTTTGTCGAATCGACCCCGGACACGATTGTCAGTCTGACCACCGGCAAGAAGATTCTCGTGCGGGAGTCGGATGAGGACGTGATCCGGAAGGCGGCCGCATTTCGCCGGTTGTGTCGCAGCGAATCGGCGGGGACGGTCGCTTGAATGCCCCATGAAGACCTACCTTACGATTGCGGCCGTGGTCCTGATCATGGCGGGAATCGCCTTTGTGATCACCCAGAAGGTCATCAAGCCGCGCTTCGCACCCGGCGCGGCCGCTCCGGCCGCTCCAGCCGTGCAGAAGGAAGAAGCGAAGTCCACAGAGGGGGAGGCGGGCGGTGAGGTCTATATGGTCTCGAACCTCCTAGTGAACCCGACGGGGACCTCCGGCACGCGTTACCTGTCCGCTACGCTGGGTCTGGAAGTGCGCACGAAGAGCGCCGCCGAGAAGCTGCGGGCGCGGGACGTGCAGGTGCGCGACCTGTTGTTGTCGATCCTCTCAGCGCGGACGGTGGAGCAGCTGACCGATTTCCAGTCGCGTGACCAGATGCGACAGGAAATCCTCCTTCGTCTCAACCGTCTCCTGGGATCCGGGGACATCTCGGCCGTGTATTTCGTCGACTACGTGTTGCAGTGAGGGCAGATGGCGCAGGTTCTCTCCCAGGAAGAAATCGACGCCCTGTTGTCATCGGCGGGCGCCCACCCCTCCGCAGGAGCGGAGGCCGGGGCCCTGGTCGATGGGCGGGCGCCTGTCACCTATGACTTCAAGCACCCCAATCGGGTGTCCAAGGACCAGGTCCGGACACTGGAAAACGTGCACAGCAACTTCGCCGGTCATCTGGGGTCGGCGCTCTCGGGCATGCTGCGCGCGGTCGCCGACATCGATCTGGTCTCGGTCGACCAGATCACGTATTCCGAATTCATCATGTCCCTGGCGTGGCCGTCCTGCACATACAAGTTCTCGATGGCTCCCCTGGAAGGGCTCTGTCTGATTGATTTCTCGCCCGCATTGGGGTTCGCCTTTGTCGACCGGATGTTCGGCGGCCACGGAAGAGCGATGGGGGTAGAAAGGGAACTCACCGGAATCGAGCGCCGGGTCTTGGACACGATCACGGTCCGCGCACTGAAGGAACTGGTCATGGCGTGGAAGCGTATCGTCGAAGTCGAAATCGCGACAACGGGATTCGAGACCACACCGCAGTTCATTCAGATCATTCCGCCCGGCGAGACGGTGATCGTGACCACGTTCCAGGTGAAGCTCCTGCAGGTGCAGGGGATCATCACTGTCTGTTATCCCTATATCACTCTTGAAACGATTGTCAACAAGCTCTCCGGGCAGCACTGGGGTGATTCCTCCAAGTCCCGGGCCACGGAGCAGGAACGCATACTGATCGCTGACGGTCTGCGCGGGGTCGGCGGGGACATCACCACGGTTCTGGCACGCACGGACATTACCATGCGTGAGTTTCTGAATGTCGGGATCGGTGACGTCATCATATCGGACACGCGGGTTGGCGAGCCGGCGCGGATTTGCGTTGGCGGCATCGAGAAGTTCGTGGGGCGGCCGGGCATTCGCGGCCGGCATCGCGCTGTGCAGATCATCGCGCCCGTGGATCAGGACGAGAAATGACAGGTCGGGTACGCACGCTGGGGTGACACATGGCTGAGGAATTGGATAAACAGGAAGACCCGGCAGGGCAGAATCCCACTCCTCCAGGGGTGGAAGGGGCAGAGCCGATGCCGGAAGTCCAGAGTTCACCGGCGGAGGTATCCCCGGCAGCTCCGGGCACGCCGCCCGAAGTGCTGGCCGCAGCCGCGGCGGTGGACGATCAGGATCTCGATGCCGCCTGGGCAGAGGCCCTCGCGGAATCCCAGACGGCGTCGGTCTCTTCCCCAAAGGAACCAACGATCAAAGAACCAGCGATGGACTTCAATGCTCCCGCCGCTGCACCGGCACGACCGACCCTGGCCCACCCCGCGGATTTTCCGCAGTTCGGCGAGGGCCCATCGGGGATGGCATCGGGCAACATCGACATGCTGCTGGACGTCAGGCTCCCGGTGTCGATCGAGCTGGGCCGGACTACGCTGCCGATCTCAGATATTCTTCACTGGGGACCGGGAGCGATCGTCGAACTGGACAAGCTGGCGGGCGAGCCGGTCAATCTCCTCGTCAACAATGTGCTCGTGGCCCGTGGTGAAGTCGTGGTCGTCGACGAGAATTTCGGTCTGCGCATCACGAGTCTTCTGTCATCCAGAGAACGGGCAGAACACGCGTGATCGTTCCGTGAGCCGCAATTGGGTATTCCAATGCTGATGGGTGTTGTCCACAGGTTCGCCTTAGCGTCCGCGGCCGCGATTGTGTCGGCCGGGATTACACAGGCGCAGGTTGATAGTACCCGTGGCGGCAGTCTGCCTCTGCCGGGTGTGGGGCCGTCGGAGCTGTGGCCATCGGTGGCGCGCCTCTTTGGCGCGCTTGTTCTTGTTCTGATCCTCGCGTGGGTGGTCCTGTGGGTCCTGCGACGCGCCTTGAAGGGCCGTTGGGCCGGCGCCGGCAGTTCCGGCGTGAAGGTGCTGGAGCGTGTCTATCTGGCGCCGCGCCGGTCGATCGAAGTTGTTTCGGTGGGCCGACGGATACTCGTTCTCGGTGTCACCGACAGTCACATCGGTATGCTGACCGAGCTGACGCCCGATGATCTCGGCATCGACAGTGCGCCGGGTGGGGGTGATCTGCCTGGCGCCGTCAAGCCACACGGCGGCGAGGGCCCAGCCGACCGTCTGTGGCAGCAGGCGCGCCGCAAACTCAGCGGCGGGCTTCGGTCCATGCGCGTGGCGCGCGGACACGCCGCGGCGGCCAACCAGGAAATCACATGACGCGCCGACATCATCTACGCAAAGCACTCTTGCTGTTCGTGGCCGCGAGCGTCTTCGTAGTGCTGCTCAGCGCCGTGGGCAACGCCCAGGGTCTGCCCAAGATCTCCATCGGCGTGGAGCCGGCGAAGAGCCCGAGCGATATGTCGGCCGGTGTCCAGATTCTGCTGCTGCTGACAGTCCTGTCGCTGGCGCCCTCGATTGTGATCACCATGACCTCGTTTACTCGGATCATCGTTGTGCTGTCTTTTCTCAAGCATGCGCTCGGCACCCAGCAGATGCCGCCGGCCCAGCTCTTAGTCGGGCTCGCTCTGATCCTGACCATCTTCATCATGACGCCGGTCTTCACGACCGCGTACGAGCAGGGTCTCAAACCCTACACCGAGGGGACGATTGACCGCGCGACGGCCATCGATCGCGGCCTGGCGCCGCTGCGGGAGTTCATGTTGAAACAGACCCGCGAGAAGGACCTGGCGCTGTTCATGGGGCTGGCACACCTGCCGAAACCCGCCGCGCCGAATGATGTGCCCTTGCGCGCGCTGGTGCCGGGATTCGTCATCTCCGAGTTGCGCGTTGCCTTCCAGATCGGTTTTGTGCTATTCATACCCTTCCTGATTATTGATATGGTCGTTGCCTCAGTCCTGATGTCGATGGGAATGCTGATGCTCCCGCCGATCATGGTGGCGATGCCGTTCAAGATCCTGCTGTTCGTGCTTGTCGACGGATGGTACCTGATCGTGCAATCGCTGGTGGCCTCGTTCCATTGATCTCTGGCCGGGGGAGATGTCGTGACGACAGAATATGTTCTCGGCCTGGGACGGGAAGCGATCACACTGACGCTGCTGGTGGCGTCACCGATGCTGATCCTCGGTCTGTTGGTGGGCGTGGTGATCTCCATTCTACAAGCCGTGACCCAGATTCAGGAGATGACGTTGACGTTCGTGCCCAAGATCATCGCCGTCGTCGTCGCCTTTCTGGTATTCCTGCCCTGGATCATCAACATGCTGGTTGGCTTCACGACGCGGCTGTTTGCGGGTATTCCGTCACTGACCGGATGAGGGTGTACCGGCTCATCCTGCAAGAGAATCCTGGAGACTCCAAGGACACTTCGATCAGCCGACGCGGAAAGAATTTCCTCTCACAGGTTGCACGCGCGGCGATTCGCACCGGCGTGAGCCCCTAAGTCCTTAATCGCCAACGTTTCATATCGCCGTTCCGGCGTCGGCACTGGCTTTGCTCAAGGGCTTGACGACATGGGCGAAGTGCGCCCAAAACGATTCATCCGAGCCGCATGAGCACTCCCGATCTTGCCAACTTCGATTGGATCTGGTCCTACCTCTGGGCCCTGTTCCGCATCGGCGGATTCTTCATCACCGCGCCCTTCTGGGGGGATCGGACAATCCCCGTGCGTGTCCGCATTCCCGCGGCGCTGGCGTTGACACTGGCGGTCGGTCCCATCGTGGCTGTGTCCGCCCCTCCGGCGCCGCCTGCGCTGCTCGTCGTCGCGGCGTGGGCGGCGCATGAGATCTTCATCGGTGGTCTGATCGGGTTCTGCTTTGCCACGCTCTTCTGGGCGGTTCGGGCGGCTGGGGACATCATCGGTCTGCAGATGGGTTTCGCCATCGCCGTTGTGATCGACCCCAATTCGCCGGATCAGGTCTCGCTGATCGGCGAGTTCAAGTACGTGCTGGCGATGCTGCTTCTGCTCGTGCTCGACGGGCACCACATGATGATCGCCGCGCTGGTCGACACCTATCGGGTCATCCCCATCGGCGGCGGCGCGTTTCAGGGGAACGTGACCGAGTTGATCATACGTCTGTCGGCGACGGTCTTTGTCACCGCAATCAAGATCGGTGCGCCCGTCGTCGTCACGCTCCTGCTCACCGACGTTGCCTTGGGGATCGTGTCGCGCACGGTACCCCAGATGAATATCTTCATCGTCGGCTTCCCATTGAAGATCGGCGTCGGCCTGCTGGTGCTGGGGGTGGCGCTGCCACTGGTAGCGCAGACGTTCACCCAATCGTTGACGCAAATACAGCTCGACACGCAGCGGGTCATCGCGGCGCTGGCGCGGCCATAGGCAGACGGTCAAAGGGTCATGGCGGAAGAATCATTCCAGGAAAAGACTGAGCCGGCAACCCAACGGCGCCGCGAGGAGGCGCGCAAGAAGGGGCAGGTGGCGCGTTCGGTGGAACTCAACTCGTTCGCCGTCCTCTTTGCCGGCGCCCTGTTCCTCTTCTTTGCCGCGCCGTCACTGGTCGGGAGTCTGTCGGCGCTGATGCGGCACTATTTCAGCGCCTTGGGCAGCGCGCCCACCGGTGCGGGGAGTTCCATCACGATGATCCGCCACGTGAGCCTGCAGATCCTGCTGGTTCTGGGCCCGCTGTTCCTCGTACTGGTCGTCGTCGGCGTCCTCATCAACGCCGGACAAGTCGGGTTTCAGGTCACGGTGGAGGCACTGCAGCCACGCCTGGATAAGTTCAGCGTCGCCAGCGGTTTCAAGCGCCTGTTCTCGCGCCGCTCACTGGTGGAACTGATCCGCGATGTCCTCAAGCTTGCGCTGATCGGTACCGTTGCCTACTTCGCGGTGCGCGCCGAGTTCGACGGATTCATCACGCTGACCGGGGCCGATCCGGTGGGGATTCTCACCGTCATGGGCGGCGCGATCTTCCGTGTCGGCATCAAGGTCATTCTCGCGCTCCTGGTTCTGGCGCTCTTCGACTATGCCTTCCAACGCTGGGACTACGAACGCTCCCTGCGCATGAGCAAGTATGAAGTCCGCGAGGAGCTCAAGCAGTACGAGGGGTCGCCGCTTATGCGGTCGCGCATCCGGCAGGTGCAGCGCGAACTGGCGCGCATGCGGATGACGCGGGAGATCCCCAAGGCCGACGTCGTCGTCACCAACCCCACGGAACTGGCGGTCGCACTCAAGTATGACGCCGAGACGATGAGTGCGCCAACCGTAGTGGCCAAGGGCGCGCGGCTTTTGGCTCAGAAGATTCGGGAAATCGCCCAGACCGCCGGCGTGCCGATCGTCGAGAACGCGCCGCTGGCGCGAGCGCTCTATGCGTCCGTGGAGATCGGGGCCCATGTTCCCGCCGAGTTGTACCGCGCCACGGCCGAGGTTCTGGCCTATGTCTATCGGCTGCGCGGCAAGGCACACGCGGAGACCGCATCTGAGGCGGTGCCGGGAGGCGCGGTGTCATGACCGACAAGCCCGGGCTTTTCAAGTCGGTCGGCGCCAACGCCGACATCGTGCTCGCCCTCGGTGTGCTCACCATCATCGGCGTATTGGTAATTCCGGTTCCGCCGGCACTACTGGACTTCTTGCTGGCGTTCAATATCACATTCTCACTGGTTGTCCTCTTAGCCACGCTATACGTGACCGCACCCCTGGAGCTGTCGGTCTTCCCGGGCATGCTGCTGATCGTCACGCTTTTGCGCCTGTCGCTCAACGTCGCCTCCACGCGCCTGATCCTCTCCGAAGGGTATGCCGGTGAGGTGATCAATTCGTTTGGCGGCTTTGTCGTCAAGGGCAACTACGTCGTTGGCTTCATCATTTTTCTGATTCTCGTCATCATCCAGTTCGTGGTGATCACCAAGGGGGCGGGGCGCATCTCCGAGGTGGCCGCGCGCTTCACTCTGGATGCGATGCCCGGCAAGCAAATGGCGATCGACGCTGACCTGAACGCCGGGTTGATCGGCGACGATGAGGCGCGGCGGCGCCGTTTGTCCATCGCGCGCGAGGCCGACTTCTATGGCGCCATGGATGGCGCCAGCAAGTTTGTCCGCGGCGATGCGATCGCCGGGATCATCATCACGGCCATCAATGTCATCGGCGGCTTGATCGTCGGCGTGCTGCAGCGCGGCATGAGTCTGGCTGACGCGGCGCGGACGTTCACACTGCTTTCCGTGGGCGACGGCCTGGTCACGCAAGTGCCGGCGCTGCTGGTCTCAGTGGCGGCGGGCATCCTTGTCACCCGTGCCGCCGCGGAATCCGACCTGAGCCGTGACCTCAGCCGTCAACTCACGCAACGGCCGCGGGCAATTGGCGTGGCCGCGGCGATTCTGATTCTCTTCGGGTTTGTCCCGGGGATGCCGACGCTGCCGTTTCTGACGCTCGGCATCGTCGCCGGGACCGGCGCGTATCTGTCGGGACGCACGCAGAAGCGCGCGCAAACGGACAAGCAGGCGGCAACGGCGAAGGTACCGGCGCCGCCTCCCAAACCGGAAGAGTACCTCCGTCTCGACATTCTCGAGGCCGAGATCGGCTATGGGCTCATCCCCATTGTCGATGCCGCTTCCGGGGGTGATCTCCTCGATCGCATCGCCGTGATGCGCCGCCAACTGGCCCAGGAGGTCGGGGTTGTCGTTCCGCCCGTGCGCATCCGCGACAACGTCTCGCTCGACCCCTCCACCTACGTGATCAAGCTCCGCGGCGTGAAGATCGCCACGGGTGAGTTGATGATGAACTACATGTTGGCGATCAACCCCGGCGGTCTGAACGAGGAGGAACTGGGCGGCATTCCCGGCCTGGAGCCGGCTTTCGGGCTCTCGGCGCGCTGGATTGCCCCGGTCACGCGTGAATCCGCGGAACTCAAGGGCTTCACCGTCGTCGAACCGGCCGCGGTCATCGCGACCCATCTCACGGAGATCATCCGCTCGCACGCCGCCGAGATTCTCTCGCGGCAGGATGTGCAATCACTACTGGATCACCTCAAGCGCGACTACCCCGTGCTGGTGGACGAGGTCTTAAGCAAGGTCGGCTCCGCCGGACCGGTGCAGCGCGTGCTGCAGAATCTGCTGCGCGAGCGGCTGCCGATCAAAGATCTGGTCACGATCCTCGAGACGCTGTCCGACTATTGGCCGCTGACCAAAGACACCGATGTCCTCTCCGAATACGCGCGCCGGGCGCTCAAGCGTTCGATCACACAGGCCTACGCCGACGCCGCCGGCGTCATCACCGCCGTTTCCCTTGACCCGGCGCTGGAGAAGGCCCTGGCGGAGTCGGTCACGCAGTCCCCCGCCGGATTCCACCTCAGTCTGGCTCCGGAGATGGCCGAGCAACTCTTCACCGGCATCGGTGGAGCGGTTGACCGCATGGTGCGTCGCGGTCAGGCCGCCATCGCGCTCGTGCCGCCCAATCTTCGCCTGGTATTCAGACGGTTTGTCGAAACACGCCATCCGGCGCTGGTGGTGCTCTCCTTCAATGATCTGCTCCCCAGCACGCGGATCGAGATCAGCGAGGTGATCCGCGTGGCGGCCGGCGCCCCATCCGGTGCGCCTATCTCATCACCTCGAGCGGGGGTTAGGCAATGATTGTTCGGACATTCACCGGTCCAACTGTGCGCGAGGCCATAGACCGCGTGCGCGAGGCCTTTGGCGGCGACGCGGTGATCCTCGACACACACGTGGCCGATGATGCGGCCGGCGGCGAGGCCGTGCGCGTCACGGCCGCTGCGGAATCCGGGTCTGCGTCACGCGTGGCGGCCCCGGCGAGCGAGGGAGCAAGAAGTCTGCACGTGACCGGAGCATTGGCAGCGGCGGATCGTACGCCTGAGACCGCGACCGTAGCAGCCGAGAGCATCGGCGACGAACTCCTGCCGCCGGTGGAGTCACGGCTTGAGCAACTGGGCGAAGCGCTGCGCCATCTGACCGATGCGGTGACGGCGCTGCGGCATCACGGCGGTGATGATCCGGTCTGGTTGCTGCTGCGAGAGTGGCTGGCGACGCAGAACACGCTGGCCGGGGGTATCGTTGAAGCGTTCGCAACCCACCTGGCCGAGTCCCTGCCGCCTCCAGATCCCTTCCTCGACGGACGGCCGCGCGGCGCGGTGACTCTCTTTGTGGGATCACGCGGCACAGGAAAATCGACTGCTCTGTTCCAGGCCTTGGCGGCGCGCTGGCGCATGCGCGGCCGTCAGCCGCGCCTAGCCGTCATCAGTGATGCTGCCGATCACGGCCAGGAGCGGCTGGCGGCGTGGTGCGATCGCTGCGGTATCGAATTCGTCGCCGGCCAACTCGGCGATTCCGGTGTGTGGAAGTCACTCCGGCACGATCGCCACGACGATCTCTTCGTCGAGTATGTCGCTAATTCACGGACTGTAGCCATTGAATCGACGGCCAAGATAATCCGCCGCGCCCTGAAGCCCGATGTTGTGGTGCAGGTGCTGGCGGCCACGGGGTCGGCGCAGGCCTGGCGGCACGACGGCCAACGCTTCCTGCCCTTCCGCCCCAGCCACATGCTGATCACCCGGTGGGATGAGATGCAGCCGTGGTGGGCCGTGTTCAACATTGCCCGCGACAGCGGCCTCTTGCCGTCCTACCGAACCAGTGGGGCCGATCCGATCGACGGGATAGAGCCGTTCACGGCTACCGACCTGCGTCTTGGCATCGCCGAGCACCTCTCCTGGGACATCAAGCCGTCAGGGACAAGTGGCGGCCAGAGGAGAGTGGCCCGATGACACCGGGTCTGTCCCGCCCTGCCACTCCTCGGTGGGTCGCTCCGGCGCCCGGTCCCCGTACCGAGCGCACCCCGAGTTCCGCACCGGGCGTGCTGTTGCGAATAACGACTGCGGCCGCTGCGGCCGATAAGAAGATAGAAGAGGGAGAAAATCTCATGCCGACGAGCACGACCTCAGGCCGTGGCCGCCGAATGGCGACCGCGTCCGCGAAGACGGCAGCGGGCACGCGCGGCCCATCGACAACCCCGATTCAGCGTCAGTGGGAGGCCTACCGCCATTCCGGTGATGCGGCGATCCGGCAGGAGTTGCTGAATCGCTACCTCCCGCTGGTGCGCAACGTGGCGGGGCGTATGGCGCTGGGGTTTCCCAAATCCGTCGAGCTCGCCGATCTGGTGTCTACCGGCGTGATCGGATTGATCGAGGCGTTTAAGAACTTCGATCCCGACCGCGGTGTGAAGTTCGAGACCTTCGCCGTGCCGCGGATTCGGGGGGCGATTCTCGATGAGCTGCGGTCACTCGACTGGGTACCGCGCTCCACCCGCGCCAAGGCGCGCGAGATTGACCGCTCCACTGTGCGGTTGGAGAACCGATTGGGTCGCATCCCCACCAAACCGGAACTCGCTGGTGATCTGAAGATCAGCGTCGAGGAACTGTCGGCGGCACTCGATGACGTCTCCGGCACGACGCTGTTGTCCCTGGATGAATTGGTCTACCGCGAGGAGGACAACCGCCAGGTGCCGCGCGTGGAAACGCTCGAGGCGCCGCACGGCGAGAGCGTGCTGGGGAACATCGAACGGCAGGAGTTGCGCGCGTACCTGATCAACGCGATCTCCAGTCTCTCCGAACAGGAGAAGCTGGTGATCGCGTTGTACTACTATGAAGAGTTGACACTGCGCGAGATCGGCGAAGTGATGAGTATCTCCGAATCGCGGGTCTCGCAGATCCACACCAAGTCGGTGGGCAAGCTGCGCATGATGGTGAGGGAGCGGTTCGGGTTGTGAGGGCTCTCCGGAGGCGGCGCGATGGTCAGGCCGGTAGAGTTGCAGGATAATCTGGCGAAGACGCCGGCCGCGGAGCGGGTCACGCAGACGCAGCGGGCGGCCGCCGAGAACGATCAGCGCCAGGCGATGATGACTGTCACCCAGAAGGCACAGACGGCGCAGCGCCAACCGACTGCCGCCCCGCAAGGCGATGAAGTGATCATCCATCGCGAGCCTGACCGCGAGGATCAAGAGAAGAAGAAGAAGAAGAAGGAGACGCCGGGCCAGGCACAGCCCGGGGCCGATTCGTCCCCGGGTGAAACGCCTGATCAGGAGCACACTCACGGATCGATTACTCCGCCTGCGCCTCCGGCCATTCACTTGGACGTGAAGATCTGACGGTAGTCCGGTCAGAGAGACAAAGGGACTCATACCATGGACATCATCTCGAATCCATTGTTCTGGGGCGAAGTGGGACTGGCGGCGTCGTCGAAGCTGGCGCTCCTGGCCGCCGTCCTCTGGGTCGCGCGGCTGGCGATCCCGGCCCGTGCCCCTCACATGGCCGACATGCCGCCCGCGCCGCGATTCCTCAGAGAGGGACGCGTGCCGCGCGCGGGTGCCGATTCCTCTTTGGCCATGCCGCCACGCACAGATGCGGCGCCGCGCGCAGTATCGGGATACGTCAACCTGCGGCGCCCACCGGAGCGCGTCGCGAGCGCTCCGGCCTCGGCTGACCAGATGCGTCAGCGTCTCCTGGAGTATGTCGAACGGCGTTCGGCCGGGAGAGCACATCTATGAATCCGAATGAAACACCATTCTATCTAACGCGCGCGGAGTGCCCGGTCTGCAAGACGGTCAATGAGTACGAGACGATCAAGATGGGGGCCTACTCCGAGGAGGGGCGAGACACCGACTTCTGTCCGACCGGCCGCCGGTGGCGCAACCCCCGGTATCAACTGATCAGTCCGCTGTTGTATTTCATGGCCTCCTGCTCGTCGTGCTTCTACACGCGGGAGTTTAACCGCAAGTTCCGCGAGTGGAAGTCCGACAATGCGTTCCGTCTCTATCGCCAGACCGCGGTGCGGCAGCGGCATTTGAACCTGCTGGCGGCCGCGGACGGACCGGTGCGGCGATTGGGAAGCGCACTCTGGCCGACGTCATTCCCGTTACCGACGGCCATCAACAAGCTCCTGTTGGGAATCCTCGACGAGGAGATGCTGGATCAGCCGTCGCATTTCGATCTGGGACGGTGGTACCTGCGGATCGGCTGGCTGTTTCGGGAAGCGGGCGAGACCGGTCTGGCTCTTCCTTCGGAGCATACCGCCACGCGGCAGCGTCTTGCCGGAGCACTCAGAGATCTGGGTACCGACATCGCGCGGGTGGGACAGCGGGTCGGGGACATCCGGCGCCTCATCGAGCAGCATCCCGAATCCGCTACTCTGTCCCCTGACGATCACGACGGTCCCTCGCGATGCCGTCAGACGATCGAGGGTTTCGCGGAACGCATTGAGGCCTTCTCGTTGGGACTTGACGGCCTGATCCGGTCGCTGGCGCACGACACTGGTCCGGTGGTCGGTGGCGAGGGTCTCGCCGAGGGCGAAGCGTACGGTGACCATCCGTCCTATGGTGCCTTCCTCGCCTCGTTGCAGGCGGAGTGGCCGGGGGTCCCGACCACTGAAGGGGAGGCGTTGCGTCTATCCCTGCAACACTACCGTCAGGCCTACGAAGAGGGACATGGCATCGAACCGGGCAACGCCCAGATCCAGGTTGCCTACATGGTCGGCGAGCTCGCGCGCCGCGTGGGGGAGAATCAGGAAGCACAGCGGTACTTGAACCTCGCGAGCCGCCTGGGCCGCGAATGGATTCACCAGGCAGGAACCGACAAGACCAACACGGCGCTGGCGCGGCACATTGTCGATCTGGCCGTGGAGCAGATGCACCTACTCCGCAGCGTGACGGGGCCGGTGGGCGGATGACGAACGGCCTACGGCGGCCGGCAGTCTGTACACTTCGAACAGGAGCGCATATGACCAACAAGAAGACCACGGCCCGTGCGGCCGCGCCGCAGGCGACCAGACAGCAGAAGCGGCGGTTCGTCCGCTTGGAGATCTTTTCCCCGGTTGCCTTCACCTCGATTGTGACTGAGAACGACGGGCGCGTCCGGCTGCGCCCGGAGAAGAAGGCGGGCGTTCTGCTCAATCTGTCTGGCGGCGGCGCGCTCATCTCCTCCCAAGACTCGGCCACCTCCGATGAGCTCGTCCTGATGAAGTTCGACGTCAAGGGGTTCGATGCGCTGACGAATGTGCTGGGACGGGTCAAACGCGTGGAAGATTGCGCCGACGGCGAACGATTGATCGGGGTTGAGTTCCTTGACCCTTCACAGCTCGACGATCCGGTTCTGTCGGCGGGTCTGTCGAAGCTGACGGAAAACCCCAAGGACTTCACCGAGGGACTCAGCCGCCTGATTTCGCGTTATGTTTTCCAGCGGCAGATCGAGGCAGACCCGGAGTGAGTATGGACATCCGGGTGACATGTCGGGGAAGCTGCGTTCTGCTGGCCGTCGCCTTCGGTGCAGTCACCGCCGGGGGGGGTGATCGGCCGGCGCGCGTCAATACGCCCACGGTTACGGCTCCGATGCCGCGGGCTGCGGCGACCCCGCTGCGTACGCCGCGCCTTGTCCTATGGCTGGCCGATGGTGAGGGGATGCATCCAGCCGGCGATCTCGAGGGTTTCCTGGTCGATCGGCTCGGCGCCACGGGGGAACGCATGGTGGTCGAACCGGAGGCCGCGCACGCGTTTCTACGAATGCTCGGTCTGTCTCAGCGCCGGGTGTTTGACCCAATGGCGGCACAGCGGCTGGCGACCGCCGCCGACGCCGATTGGGTGTTGTGGGTGAAGATCGTCTCACGCGACCTGACGGCCGCCCGTGGCCTTTCTATTCCGTACCTGCTGAACCGCCATCGCCTCGACGCGCACTTGTTCTTCGATGTGCGGGTCTATGACGCCACGGCGGGGCACATCATCGGTTCGAAGCGACTGCGCCTGAGTGATAAGGGCGAGGGGACATGGCAAGTACTGGATGATGAGCGCTTCGATCCGGCATACAACAATGATCCGGTTGAGATCCACCAGCGGATGCGTCTCTTGGACTGGCGGGCCGCGGCGGCGATCTCCGGATACTGCGCTGATCTCTTGCGGCTTCCGCGCACGGCGGAAACTGCCGGCGTTGGCAGGCAGAAGGCCGTTCACGGCCACTCCCAGAACCCCGCGGTTGCCCCGGTGTCTACTAGCGGTTCCGGTGACCGTTAAGAACGCGGCGCGGTCCATTCAACCGGGCGGAAAGAGCATCGCATGTTGCCAGGCGGCAAACCTGAAGACCCGGACACGACGCAGGGCTTGCGCGATGTCGTGGAGGCGGTACGCGCACTGGGAGAGCGGGCGCGTTTCCTGGCGGTGAACCTCGCCGTTGCCGCCGCCAAGCTCCGACAATTGCACGTGGGGGGGACCCAACTCAACCAGGACCTGCTGGACTTGGTGGCGCGGGTCTCACGCGTCTCGCAAGAGGTCTCTGAGGCGGTCACGGCCATGGACGAGAGGCCGGCGCGGACTAGGCCAACCTCGCCGACGGTCTGGGGCCGCTGGCAGGAGATCGGCGTTCCTGATGAGAAGACCCTGGAACGGTTGACAACCTCCCTGAATGAAACTCTCGATTTGGCGCGCCACATCTTCCGCTGGGTGCGGGAGAGCGATCCGGCCACGGGCGCACCACCGCAGTCATTGAATCACTCCGATCGCTCGTGGACTGAGGATGGTGGCGATAGCCATCGCCCTTAGAACCTTCCACAAGACGACCCGGCCGCATGATCACGGCAGCTCAGGTAGCGCCGGAGCCTGGCTCGACTGAGTCTGTGCTCCGGGCGGATTCTGTCCTCAAACAGGCACGTCGGGAGCGCAGGGCTCCTGACCTACTTTTCTCAGCGTCGTGAACTGATTCCGACAACCGCGCGGTGTGATCACGTCACTGGAGCAGCATCCACGCAACCGCCAGCAGAATCGCGAGCCCTGCCAGGATCCAGAGCCGGAAGTTGGTCCGGAAGATGAGCATGCGGTAAAGCGGCGAACGGAAGTGCCGGGGCGACCAGCCGCCCGCTAGGAATTGCTGCAGAGTCGCTTTCGTTTCTTCCCGCAACACGACCAGACTGGCGCGCGCGAAGTCGGCATCGGCGCGTGCCGGGGCGCCGAGGTACCCGTGTCCGACGGGTGGCCGGATCGCCTTGAAGCGGCGCAGCCGCCATACCGAGAGTGACTTGTCCGGAAGATCGCGATAGGATGGATCGACTAGATGGGGGCGCAAGAGTAGCATCATGGCGGTTTCCCACCAGCCGGCATGGAAATCATGCGCCAGAATCCACCGTTCCTCTGCGGTCAGAGGATGAACGAGCGCCTTGCTGATGCGATCATGCAGTTTCCCCGTGAGGAAGCGCCAGATGATGACAGAAGTCAGGTTCACGGTCTTGATCCGGTGATACCGTGTCAGGATCGTGGACGCTTCATCGAGTGCGACCATATGACCGGGGCCGCCGTGCGCCGACACGACCACGAAGCGCCGGAACCCTGTCTTGGCCAGCGAACGCCCGTAGTCGATCACCAAATCGCGAATCACCCGCCGCCGGATGTTGATCGAACCCATGAAGGGAAAGACATGATTCCCCAGAGGCACCAGAGGCGCCAGTAGGACCGGCATGGACGGTGCGATCTCGCGGATCAGTTCCGCGACGACGCAGGCAAAGTGCTCGGCATTGAAGGCATCGGTCCCCATCGGCAGGTGCGGGCCATGCTCCTCCAGGGGGCTGATGGGAAGAACGACGACCGCTCCGGCGGCAGCCAGCTGCATGACCTGATCGGCATTGAGCTCCGCGAGACGAGGGATGTCAGGAGACAGGGAGTTGGCCATTGGGTCTGATTTTGTCGCGGCTTCCGCCATGGACCTCGCGGCAGAATAACCGCCACCGTAGAAGCCGTCAATCGCCGGGTGCTTTGACCCGCGCCGCCGGATGGAATCTCCTCCGACGGCGGAAGATTCTACCCTCGTCCCAGTGACAGGATTGAGTGCCGCTTGTGCCGAGCAGAACAATCTGGATAGGGTCGTCAATCGACCCTCCGGGCCTGACGTCCAACCTCTTGTGCGCGAGCAGGATGGCGGCTGCATGCCGGTCGCCCTGTCGCTCCGGTGTTGGCGCGTCGGCGTCCGTCACAGAGAGGACAATCGGGCACGGACTTTGCCAGCGGTTTGTGGGGAGGTAGTACATGCTGAGGGGGTTATCGGCCGCAGCATCCGCAATGCTGCCGAGAATTACGCGCCAGGAAGTCAGTGCCCATAATCTGGCCAATGCCTCCACGGCCGGGTTCAAGCGGGACCGCGTCTTCGAGCAGGTACTCGGTCGCACGCAGACGAGTCGACAGGCGTCCACCGCCACATGGGCGGTGCCGCATGAGGCGGCCGTGGCTATCGACTTCTCCCCGGGGATGCTGGAGCAAACCGACAATCCGCTCGACCTGGCCATCGAGGGCGATGGCTTCTTCGTGGTGGCCACCGACGCCGGGGAACGGTACACGCGCAACGGTCATTTCACCGTCTCGCCGGACGGCATTCTGACAACGCCGGAGGGCGATGCGGTTCAGGGGAAGTCCGGCGACCTCCACTTGCCACAAGGTACGGTGACGATTGCGAATGACGGCGGCATCTCTGTTGATGGTTTGACCGTCGGGGCGCTGCGGCTGGTGCGATTCGATGACACCAGTGCTCTCCAGCGGGCCTCCGGGTCGTTCTTT
>Ga0315277_10001564_pt1 | contig 33206 bp, 39 predicted proteins | sample YL17G05_15_MG_FD_203695 | JGI IMG/M metagenome (GOLD analysis project Ga0315277, IMG submission 203695) | Sediment microbial communities from Yellowstone Lake, YNP, Wyoming, USA - YL17G05_15 | ecosystem: Environmental > Aquatic > Freshwater > Lake > Sediment | place: USA: Wyoming | collected...
CGGGCAATCTCGGCGCAGCCGGAGGCGCGCTTTCGGTGATCCCATCAGCGGATGCGGCCTATACGCGCCACCAGTTAGCGGTGCCGGCCGCGGCGTTGGCGACCACAACGACGTTCCATCTGCGCCCGCCGATCGAGAATCTCGGTGTCATTGGCGCTGTCCAGATCGAATCCGATCCTTCAGGCGTGACGTTTGCCGCACCGACGACGATTCGGGTCGAGTATCGCGAGAGCGACATAGATCGCGAGCGCGGCTTCCTGGAGTCGGAGATGCAGGTGCATCGGCTGGTCGAGGGACCTGTGGGGTTCTTCCAGTATCGGCCGGTCTTGCAACCGCAGACTTTGAATGTGGCCATGCGCCAGGTCTCGGTCGAGGTCACCAGCCTCAGTCCTCCTACAGCGCCCGGTCTGATTGGACCGCGAAAATCCTCGACCCGCAAGTTTCAGACGCCGACCGGGATTTTTGCCGGGCTACCGATCGAGACGGTGGACGAGCGAACGATCATCATCGGCCCAAGCGGCGGCGGTTCCGGCGTCATCAAAGGGGCGGGACCCGCGATACTGGAACCCGGACCCCGTGGCGCTTACACCTCGCATCGCATCGAGTTTCCCGGTTACGTCCAGGAAAGCGGCACCACCGATCCCGCTCGATTGACCGTGACGATACGCATGGCAACGCTGGCCGAACGCTATTCGCAGTCGGACGGACAGTCGTTCCCTGCCCAAAGCGGCGCGATTTTCGTTGTGACAATGAGCGACGCCTCCAGCCAGCCGGTTCAGTTCGCCTCGCCGGTCCATCTGACGGTTCAGTTCAAGGAGCGCCCCGATCCCGCGCAAACCGACGTGGTGCGCTTCGATCGCGTGCCGGGCAGAGCGCAAGACATGAGGTTGGTGCTGGATCGGCTGGCAGACGAAGGAGTGGATTTTGCATACCTCGATGCCACAACGCAAACGGTGAATGTCGTGCAAGGAACAGTGACAGTTCAGAACTGGGTGGGCCTGACGGGCACGGACGGGAAAGGAACCTGGGGCGCCGTGGCCACCATGCCCCCATCGGCGCGCGCCCCCCGCTGGCAGCTCTATCGCTGACCGTTCGAAATCAAATCCCACAATGATCTTGACGTAAGCGAGCTTCTGCAAAAAACATTTCATAAGAAGCTCGGAACGATCAACAAGGAGAGTTGATCCTATGCAATGGCGATGGATCGCCTGGACGGCACGGGTTACATTAGTTAGTATTATTCTTGCAGGGGTAACGCAGCCGGCCCCCGGACAAGGGCAGAACGTACGGGTGGTTGGCCAGCTCGGCGGCTATTGCCGCGCCGTGGAGGTTGTCGGCAATGTGGCCTACATTGGCGATGGCGCGAGCCTGACGATTCTGAACGTGTCCAACCCTTCGTCGCCGATTCTCATCGGGCGCATAATCTTGCGCGACGAAGTGAAGAGTGTTTTTGTTTCCGGTGGCTTGGCCTACGTCGCCGACTTCTCCCTCGAAATCGTTGATGTGACCGACCCTTCGCACCCGAGGCTTCTCAGCACCTTCAATACATCGGATGCAGCATACGACGTCTATGTCGCCAACAACCTGGCCTACATCGCCGACCGGTACAGCGGTCTTCAGATCATTGACGTCGCCAATCCTTCGCTCCCGGTACGCCGCGGTTTCTACAATACAGCCGGAGAATCTTACGGAATTGCGGTTTCCGGCAATCTGGCCTATATCGCCGACTACGGTGGAGGCCTTCAGATTATCAACGTCAGCGATCCGACGCGTCCCACGCGACAAGGCTTCATCGTCACGCGGGGCTATGCCCGAGATGTTGCTGTCTCCGGCGGATTTGCCTACGTCGCCTATAACAACGCCTATCCAGGAGGCGGGCTTGAGGTTCTCAATGTCAGCAATCCCACCTCACCAACCACCGTGGGTTTCTGCGGCTTGCCCGATTTCAATCCCGCCGTGGCTGTTTCCGGCACTCTGGCCTATCTTGCCGGCGGCTCCGGAGGCCTTCAGATTGTGGACGTAAGCAATCCGTCGTCGCCCACCCTGAGGGGCTCCTACGGAGCAGGAGGCTATGCCCAAGCGATCCATGTTTCGGGCAGCCGGGCCTACGTCGGCGACGACCTGAAGGACCTTCAAATCGTGAACGTCAGCAATCCTTCGGCTCCGACGCTTGAGGGTTCCTACAGCACGCCGGGCGATGCGTATGGTGTCTGCGTCCTCGGCAACATCGCCTATATTGCCGACAGGAACATCGGCCTTTTCACCGTGGATGTCAGCGATCCTTTGAAACCCAGACTGCTCGGATGCTGCAAGACGCCGGACGTGAAATGGGACATTTCCGTTGCCAATGGCATAGCCTGCTTGGCCGCGGCAAGCAGCGGGCTTCAAGTGATCAGTGTGGCCAATCCATCGTCGCCGACGCTTCGGAGCACCTATCCCACACAGGGGACTGCACATGGCGTTCACAAAGTCGGCCCCCTAGCTTACGTTGCGTGCGAACAAGGCGGAGGCGGCAATCTCATGGTCGTGGATGTGAGCAACCCATCGTCGCCGACGCTTCGCGGCTCGGTGGCGTTGCCGGACGATGCGAAAGACGTTTGGGTTTCCGAGGGATTCGCCTATGTGGCCGCCGACTGGCGCGGTCTTCTCGTGGTTGACGTCACCAATCCCACAACGCCCGTGCTGCGCGGCTCCTACACTCGTCCGAATCCACGATCTGCCGCAGGCGTCCATGTTTCCGGCAACCTGGCGTATCTGGCCGAGTTTTCCGGCAATCTTCAGATCATAGACGTGGGCAATCCGTCGCAGCCAATGCTTCGCGGCACCTGCACTCCCTCATACACCCAGGCTGTGTATGCGTCCGGCCACTATGTCTATTTGTCCGGAAGCCTTCAGGTCTTCGACGTCAACGATCCTTTGCAGCCGGTCCTGCGGGGTGTGTCCATGAAACCGAGCCAGCCTCTAGGCATCTGTGTTTCGAACGGTTTGGCCTATGTGGCTTCGTGGCAGGAAGGCCTTTGGATTCTCCAATACATCGGCGACGCACCACGGATCGAGGCGGCCACGCTTTCGGACGTGGACGGCGACGGTCTCATTGAAGCAGGCGACCAGTTGGTCCTGACTTTGGACCGCAGCGTCGTTGTCGCGACGTCGGCTCTTCGGGCAAGCCACTTCTACCTCGCCGTTCAAGGCGACAGTCTGGGCGGCACGGGATTTCGGGTTGGCGTCAATCCATACAATTCGCGACAGATTATCCTGACCGCGGGCCAAGGCGTCCGCCTCAAAGCTACCGGGAATTTTTCGACGGGAACTCTTACGTCGGGATCGCCCTCGGGGATTGATTTCGCAACGAGCATCCCGTTTGGCGCGATTCAAAGTCTCGACGGCATCTCGGCCATTGATGGCGGAGTGCCGGGAGTGGACGACTTCGGCGTGGACGTTCAATTCAGCATGGTAGGGCAGTCCGGCGCTATCCCCCCTTCGGGTGGAGCGGTCTCGGTTGTAGTCTCGCCCGACGCCGCCTATCGGCGCCACCAGTTGACTGTCCCGGCGGGAGCGCTTGCGACAACCACGACGTTTACCTTGCGCCCGCCGGTCGAGAACCGCGGCGTCACCAACGCCTTCCAGATCGAATCGAGCAATCCCGCTGTGCAATTCGCCGTTCCGGCGACGGTGAAAATCGAATACCACGAGGGCGACATTGATTGGGAGCGCGGGCAGCTCGAATCGGAAATGTGCGTTCATCAGTTGGTCGAGAGCCCCGTCGGCGCTTTTCAGTATGTTCCGGTGGCGGGCCGTCAGACCTTGGATACAACTCTCCAGCGCGCTTACGTCGAGGTGACAAGCCTCAATCCACAGCAATCACTTGGGACGGTTGGCATTTTCGCCGGCTTGCCGATTGAAACGGTGGACGAACGGACGATCGTCATCAAGCCGGGCGGCGGCGGCATCGTGAGGGACGCGCCGCCAACTCTGAAAGCCGGTCCGCTGGGCGCCTATACGTCGCACAAAATCGAGTTCCCAAACCACACAACCGCAGCGACAACCGATCCGCAACGACTGGTTGTGAAAATGCGAACGGCGACGCTGGCCGAACGTTATTCACAGCCGGGCGGATGCTCATTCCCGGCCGCGAGCGGCGCGATTTTCACTGTGACCGTGACAAACGGTTCCGGCCAACCGGTCGCTCTTGCGTCGCCGGTTCACGTGACCGTTCAATTCAAGAACCGTCCCGATCTCCGACAAGGCGACGTGCTGCATTTTGACGGCCGACCGGCACTGGCTGCAAGCAGCATGCGGTTGGTGCGCGATCGGTGGGAGGGCGACCTCGTGGATTTCGTATTCGTAAATGCGCCGCTGCAAACCGTCAATACGGCCCAAGGAACGGTGACGGTCCAGAATCTGACCGGCCTCACGGGCGCAGATGGTTGCGGAACATTCGGTGCGGTCGCCCTGGAAGGCGTCACGCCAACCGACCGATGGAATCTTTATCACTGACAGTTCTATTTCGGATTTTGGATTTCGGATTGCGGAGGAAGAAAGCACAATAGGGAGTCTGAAAACGCCTGGTTACGGACGATCAAAGCTATTTCGGCGCTCGAAGAATCAGGCCGGCGAAGATTAGGCCGTAAGCGCCGAGAATGAGAAAGGGCGAGAGACGTCCGGCGAGATTGGCGGCGCGTTCGTCGGCGAGTGCGAGAACCACAAACCCGACCACGAGAAGCACAATCCCTGCACCGATCAGCAGCCAGTTGGCCCGCCCGAAATGGTCGTGCGGCGAGAGGGCAGGGGCGCTTGGGATTTCGGATTGCGGATTGCGAATTGCGGATTTTGGATTTTCGATGTTCGATTTCAGATCTTGGATTTCGGAGGTCGGGTACATTGGCGGTGCATGGCATTCCGTCGAAGGCTGACAGCCTGCGCTACGGATTGAATGAAAGAATCGAGCGATCCGACGAAGTATGAACTCAGCGCTGGCGGGCGCGCTGCATTTCGCGCATGCGCTCGCGCAGCCGTTGGCGCATGTCTTTGTGCTTCTTCTCTTTCGGCTGGACGGGCGTCCGCTCGATGAACTCGATGTACGCCATCTGCGCGCCATCGCCCGCTCGAATATCGGCCTTGACCGTCCGAATGTATCCGCCCGCCCGCTCGGCAAACCGTGGGCCCAGCACCGTGAATAGCTTGTGAACCACCTCTTTTTTCGGCAACAAGCTGAAAGCCAGGCGGCGCGCCGCCAGTGTTCCTCTCTTAGCCAACGTGACCAGCCGCTCGACGAATGGACGCAGTTGCTTGGCCTTCGCATCGGTCGTGTGAATTCGCTCGCGCTCGATCAGCGTCGCGCCGAGATTGCGCAGCAAAGCCAGCCTGTGTTCGCTGGTTCGGTTCAGTTTGGATCGGTGTTTTCGGTGACGCATGGAACGGACTCCACGGGAACAAGATCAGGTTTCAAGTTTCAGGCTTCAAATTTCAGGCTTGGCGATCAACGTTCCTCAGGCATGTTCACGGGCAATCCGGTCGTCAGATCAATCTTCGTGCTGAAGGAAAGCCCCATGTCTTTGAGGATGGTCTTGATTTCATTCAGCGACTTGCGGCCGAAGTTGCGATACTTCAGCATGTCGGACTCGGTCTTTTGCACCAGGTCGCGAATTGTTTTGATTCCCGCCGCCTCGAGGCAGTTATACGACCGCACCGAGAGTTCCAACTCCTCGATGCTCTTGTCGAGTTTCTCCTGCAAGGCGGCCGTCGGGCTGACTTCCTCTTCCTCTTCCGCGAGTTCTTGGATCTGGCGCGTCTGGTCCTCGATCGTGATGAACAGGTCCATGTAGTCCTTCAAAATCCGGGCGGCGTAGGAAACCGCTTCCTCGGGCGTGACGCTGCCGTTGGTCCAGACCTCGAGGATCAGACGGTCATACTCGGTTTCCTGGCCGACGCGGGCGTTCTCCACGCTATAGCGGACATTCCGCACCGGCGAGAAATTCGCATCCACGGGAATCAGACCGATTGGTTCTTCCTCGCTCCCGTCGCGCTGCGCCGGCTGATAGCCACGCCCCTGTCGCACGGCCACTTCCATGCGCAGGGTGGCCCCTTCGGCCAGTGTCGCGATATGTTGGTCGGGATTGAGGACCGAGACCTGCGGCTCGGTCTGGAAATCGCCGGCGCGAACGACCATCGGGCCCTTGGCATCGAGATACAGGGTTCCCTCCGAGGCGTCGGTCAACTTGACGACCAGGCTCTTGAGATTGAGCGTGATATCGGTGACATCCTCTTTGACGCCCGACACAAAGGTGAACTCGTGTTTGACCCCCTCGATGCGATAGGAGATCACCGCGGCGCCCTGGATCGAGGAGAGCAGGATGCGGCGCAACGAATTGCCGATCGTGCGGCCGTAACCGCGCTCGAAAGGCTCGGCATAGAATTTGCCGTATTCGCCGGTCAGCGTTTCACGCTCGCAAACCAGACATCGGGGTGAAACCAACGGCTTGAGTTCCATATTCTTTCCCTCCGTCCGAACACACCCGCCGCATTCCCGCAGCGGGCCACATTGGCGAAGTCATCGGCGGCGTCGGGAGCGGTCCGACCCGCCCGCTCGCCATGTCCTTCTCTACTCTATTTCGAGTACAACTCGACAATCATCTGTTCGTTGATAACCACTGGGATCTCATCGCGGGCGGGTACATGAAGCATCCGACCGGACAAGGTTTCGGGCGCAAATGCCAACCAGGGCAAGCGCTCGCGCTTTTCGGCCGCCGCCAAGCTGGATTGGACGATGGCATTGTTCTTCATGTCCTCTTTCAGAGCAATGTCCTGACCCGGTTTGACGAGGTAGGATGGGACGTTTACCTTGTGGCCGTTGACGCGCACTTGGCCATGACGGATCAATTGGCGGGCCGCTGCACGCGAAGGGGCGATTCCCAAACGATAGAGCAGATTGTCCAACCGCCGCTCCAACAATTGGAGCAGAATTGTTCCGGTCATGCCGCGATAGCGCGCGGCCATGCGGAAGTAACGGCGGAACTGCGCTTCAAACAACCCATACACGTGCTTGGCTTTCTGCTTTTCGCGCAGCTGCTTTCCATAGGTGGAAAGCTTTCGGCGCCCTTGTCCGTGCTCACCCGGCGCATAGGCGCGGCGCTCGACCGCGCACTTGTTGCCGATGCACCGGTCGCCTTTCAAGTAAAGCTTCTCGCCTTCGCGCCGGCAGAGCCGGCAAACCGCACCACGATAACGTCCCACGACCTGTTGCCCTCCTCGGGTCAGACACGCCTGCGTTTCGGCGGGCGACAACCGTTATGGGGAATCGGCGTCACGTCTCGAATGACCGAGATTTCCAATCCCACGGCCTGGAGCTGGCGAATCGCCGCTTCGCGACCCGGACCGGGTCCCTTGACGTGGATTTCGACCCGTTTGACCCCCTGGTCCATGGCGGCCTTGGCTGCCTTTTCGGCGGCCATCTGCGCGGCAAAAGGCGTGCTCTTACGCGAGCCCTTAAACCCGGCCGTTCCGGCGCTCGCCCAGGCCACAGTCGCCCCCAGTTCGTCGGTAATCGTTACAATTGTATTGTTGAAGGAAGCCTTGAGATGAACGATGGCCTTGGCGATATTGCGTTTCTGTTTCTTGCGCACGCGCGCCGCGGCCGCGGGTTTCTTCTCCGGTTCCTGCTCTTGCCCTTGCACCTGTTCCGGTTCTTTTCCCATGCCTTTTTCTCGCCTCTGGCCTTTCGCTTCTCATGGCACAGCAAAAGGCGCCGCCTCGCAAACGGTCCTATACCGGTTTCTCTTCTTTCTTGCGTACGCCCACAGTCTTTGCCGGTCCCTTGCGGGTGCGGGCATTCGTCCGCGTGCGCTGGCCACGCACCGGCAATCCCTTGCGATGACGCAGTCCCCGATAACAGCCAATGTCCATCAGCCGCTTGATGTTCTGACTGATGTCGCGTCGCAGGTCGCCTTCGACCTTGTAGTTGGCCGCGATGACGGCATTGATCCGGCTGACCTCGGTTTCGGTCAAATCGCGCACGCGCGTATCGGGATTGACACCGGCTTGCTGCAGAATGCGATTCGACAATGTCCGACCGATCCCGAAAAGATAGGTCAGTCCGATTTCCACCCGCTTGTCCCTCGGCAAATCCAGACCCGCTACGCGTGCCAACGTTGGTTCCCCTTTCTATGCCGGCGAGCCCCGGCGCTCCCGAGCGATGCCTTATCCCTGGCGCTGTTTATGGCGCGGATTGTCGCAAATGACTCGCAACACTCCCCGCCGCCGGATGACCTTGCACTTGCTGCAAATCGGTCTCACCGATGCTCGCACTTTCACGACGGTGCACTCCTCGGTCTTGTCACCTTGTTTCGAATTCTTTTAGCGTCGGGAGCGATAGACGATCCGACCGCGTGTGAGGTCGTAGGGCGATAACTCGACCTTGACCTTGTCGCCCGGCATAATCCGGATAAAGTTCATCCGCATCTTCCCCGAAATATGTGCCAAGACCCTCAAACCGTTGTCCAGATTCACACGAAACATAGCGTTCGGGAGTGTTTCAGCAATTGTTCCCTCGACCTCGATGGCCTTTTCTTTGGGCATATGTCGCGCTCTTGTCTTCGCGCTTTCGGTCGAAAAGCCCGACTCCCTACGCTGCCTTTTTCGAATGAAGACCGAAAAAGAGCCGGTCACATTCGTCGGCACAAACTATTTATGATCACCCTCCAGACATCGTCCGTCAAGAGCGAAATCGTTTCTCAAACCGTTAAAATATCTGCGCCTTCCCGCGTTACGGCCACCGTATGTTCGAAATGCGCCGATAAGCACCCATCCAATGTCACCACAGTCCAGTTATCCGTCAGCGTCCTAACTTGCCACGTTCCCAAATTCACCATCGGTTCCAGCGCCAGAACCATCCCCCGCCGCAACCGAGGCCCTCGACCCGGCGTGCCGCGGTTGGCTATCTGGGGCTCCTCGTGTGGATGCCGTCCGATCCCGTGGCCCGTGTAGTCGCGCACGACCGACATCCCCGCCCTTTCGGCCGTTCTCTGGATCGCCGCACACACGTCGCCAAGATGCGAGCCTTCCCGAACCTCCGCAATCGCCGCTTCAAGCGCTGCGCGCGTCACCTCGATCAGGCGTTGCGCCTCCGCCGAAATCCCTCCCACCGGATACGTTTCGGCTTTATCCGCGTAAAACCCATCCCGACTCAAGCCACAGTCAACACTGACGATGTCTCCCTCGCGCAGAACTCGCTCCGAGGGGATTCCGTGAACGACCTCCTCGTTGATCGAGGTACACAACGTCGCCGGATAATCGCGGACCTCCGGGAAGGCAGGTTTTGCGCCCCCGGCTTCGATCAGTTGTCGCGCCTGCCGATCGAGCGCCGCCGTCGTAATCCCCGGCCGCACGTTGCGCCGGATTTCTTCGAGAATCTCGCTGAGCAGGCGCCCCGCCGCGCGAATGACCTCCACCTCTCGGGGACTGTATTCGATGATCCTCCCGCTAGCCACGGCGTCTGGTCCATTGGTTCACGATTCCGACAATCTGCTGAAAAACCCGATCCGGCGTGTCGTGGCCCGGCACCCGAACGAGCAGTTCCCGCTTCTCATACGCCAGCATCACCGGTTGCGTCTGTTTGCCATATACGCGCAACCGCTCCCGAATGATTTTTTCGGTGTCGTCGGGCCGACAGATCAACACATCGCCGTCGTCATCGCAACGGTCGGCGACGCGCGGCGGATGAAAATAGAGATTATAGTCGCGCCCACAGGTTGGACAAGATCGTCGCCCCGATAGTCGCCTGACGAGAAGTTCGTCGTCCACCTCGAGCGCCAACACACCGAGAAGGGGAATCGAGCGATCGTGCAGTGCCGTGTCGAGATGGCCGATCTGCGCCTCATTGCGCGGAAACCCGTCGAAAATCACGCCCCTTTTGCCCACGGCTTGCAGTTGACTCAACTTCTTGCGAACCATTTGTACGACCAGTTCGTCGGAAACCAATTGTCCCGCCTTCATGAGGTCCTGGGCCTTCAGAGCCAGCGGATCGCGCCGGGCCAATGCCTCGCGGAACAGATCGCCGGTGGCCAAGTGGGACCAGTCATAGCGTTCGACCAACCGTGCGGCCTGGGTGCCTTTTCCCGATCCGGGAGGCCCGAACAAAACGATTGCTTCCATGCCCCCGCCATCTCTTTCTCTATTTCCACTTCCAACTGCTCTGGCTTACCGCGTCGCTCGCGCCCGTCGCCACCGGAATCCTTCGTAGTGACGCATCATCAACTGCGACTCGATTTGCTTCATCGTGTCGAGCAAGACACCCACAACGATAATCAAACCCGTGCCGCCGACGATGTCGGTAAACGCCCAAGGAACATTGTAGGAGATCGAGATTATTTGCGGCAGGACGGCGATGAACACGAGAAAGACGGACCCGACCAACGTGATGCGTGTCAGAACGAAATCAATGTATTCCGATGTGGCCTTGCCCGGCCGCCGGCCGGGGATGAAACTGCCGGACTTTTTCAGATTATCACCGATATCCACCGGGTTGAAGGTCACTGCGGTATAGAAATAGCAGAAGAAAATCGTCAGAAGACAGTAAACGACCAAATACATGTTCATGGATTTGAGAAGCAGGAACACTCCTCCGCTCTGCATATCATACAGGTCATACGGATTGATGGGCGATCCCATGGAGAATAACCGGCCCAACCAGGGGAGAAACCCTTCGCCTTGTCCCATAAGGCCGCCCAGAATCAGCGCGGGGAACGACATGATGGCGGAGGAGAAAATAATCGGGATCACCCCTGCGGTGTTGATCTTGAGCGGCAGATGGGTCGTGCTGCCCGACATGACGCGCCGGCCGACGACGCGCTTGGCATGTTGGATGGGAATCTTGCGCGAGCCCAGTTGCATATAGATGATCGCCACGGATATCACGACGAACAGCACCAGAATGACCGGAACCACGATCGGTCGCATCGAACCGGCGGCAACGGTTTGCGCCGCCACGCCCGCACTGTAAGGATACCCGGCAATAATCCCCACCCCGATGATCAGCGAAATCCCGTTGCCAATCCCCTTGTCGCTGATGCGTTCGCCCAACCACATGATGAAGCACGTGCCTGCGGTAATCGCCATCACCGCGATAAACGTGAAAAAGAGGGGATGATTGGGAATCTGAATCAGTCGCTCCTTAATCAGAAACAAACTGACCCCCGCCGCTTGAAAGGCCGCCAGCAGCACCGTTCCGTACCGCGTGAATTGATTGATTTTCTTTCGGCCGGCTTCGCCTTCCTTGGCGATCTTTTCCAGCCAGGGCCAGACCACCGTCAGCAATTGCAGAATGATGGAGGCGCTGATATACGGCATGATTCCGAGAGCAAAAACGGTCATCTGGCGGAAGGCGCGGCCCGAAAACATGTCCACCATATTCAGGACGCCGCCCGCCCCGCCATACGACGCCCAGTAACGCCTCATCGCATCGCTATCAATGAACGGCACGGGAATATGGGCGCCAATCCGATAGACGGCCACCATGGCCAGAGTGAAGAAGATCTTCTTGCGAAGATCGGGAATCCGGAACATGTTGGCCATCAGGCCCAGCATTGGCTTACCCTAGGGTTTCGCATTGCGGATTGCGGCGTGTGGATTCTCGATGATTGCACAGCGGCCGCCGGCCTGGAGAATCTTTTCGCGCGCCGCTTCCGAAAACGCATGAGCACTGATCTGCAACGATTTGCTCAGCTCGCCCGTGGCGAGAATCTTGATCGGCGCTGCTTTCTTTCGAACCAACCGAGCGGCAAAGAGCGCCTCGGGTCCCACTTGGGCGCCGGCTTCGAATTGCTCCAGTTGCCCGACATTGACGGGGCTATAACGGATCTTATCGGGTGAACGAAAACCGCGCTTGGGCAGCCGACGGGCGAGAACCATCTGGCCGCCTTCGGCGCCAACACGATGCGTTCCTCCCGAGCGCGCAAGAAGCCCCTTGTTGCCGCGCCCGGACGTTTGCCCCTTGCCCGAACCATGGCCTCGGCCCACGCGCGTCGGACGCTGCCGTTTTCCTCGATCTCCAGGCAACGCTTGGATCTTCACGACGGAACCTCCTCAACACGAACGAGGTATTTGACCCGCTCAATCATTCCCAGCACCTGGGGGGTTGCCTCATGGACGACCGATTGGTTCAAACGGCGCAGACCCAAAGCCCTGACCGTTCGTTTGTGGTTCTCGTTGCGATTGATGGTGCTTCGCACCCATGTGATCTTGATCTTGCCCACAGTGCCTTGCTCCGTCAGAATGCCGCCGAAGCGGCGCCTCTGTCCTGCTCGGTCACGCCGGCGGGACGCCGGCGCACCATATTTCATTGCGTGCTTTCGTCGCTCTTTTCGTCTGCGCCCGCCGATTTCTTCTCAGCCGCTGCCGCGACGTAAGCCGCCGGCCGGGCGACCTCGGCGGGGCGACGCTCGGCCCTCGCCATCGTTTCCAGAGATTCGGCCAGCAAAGCCGCTCGTTTCGGACCGATCATTCCTTCAATCGTCTTTCCCCGCATCTTGGCTATGAGTTCAGCTCGTTTCAGGCTGCGCAAACCGCGCTCGGTCGCCTTGGCCACGTTGAGCAGGTTGTCCGACCCCAGACTTTTCGTCAAAGCGTCCAGTATCCCTGCCAACTGAAGGACGGCACGAACTGCGGGTCCGGCGATCAAGCCGGTTCCTTCGGATGCGGGCTTGAGTAGGACGCGCGCCGCCTCGTAAACGCCGACGACCTCGTGGGGGATCGTTCGACCCATCAACGGGACCCGAAACAATCCTTTCTTGGCCTTCTCGACGGCCTTGGAGATGGCCTCGGGAACCTCGTTGGCCTTGCCGAAACCCAACCCGACATGGCCGTTCCCGTCGCCCACGACGACCAGGGCATTGAAACTGAACCGCCGGCCACCCTTGACCACCTTGGCCACGCGGTTGATATAGATGACTTCCTCGCGCAGATCGAGACTCTGCGGATCAATCCGCTGGTCCTCGAATGGGGTCGGCACTTGCTCCGCGACCTCGACGGCTTCCCGCTCGATGGGTTTTTCTTCGCGATCGCCCCCGTTCATATTCACTCCTTAGCGATGAACGATACATGATGAATGATGAACGGAGAGGCCTTGGTTACATTCGTTCTCACCATCTTCGCGTCCATTCCTTGTTCAGCATCCATCCTTGCGCGTTCCTCATTAGAATTGCAAACCGGCCTCGCGCGCCGCATCGGCAAAACTCTTCACGCAGCCGTGATAGAGATAGCCGCCTCGGTCGAACACCACCTTGCGAATTCCTGCGCGAACGGCCAATTCGCCGAGTTCCTTGCCCAGTCGCTTGGCCCATTCGGTGTTCCGAAAGGATTTCCTCTGGGCGCTTTCTTTGATTGCCTTGCGATTGGTCGTCACAGCCAACAAGGTCCGTTCGCTGTGGTCATCCACCAGCTGGGCATACAAATGGCGCAGACTCTTTTTAATGCACAGACGCGGTCGCTCCGCTGTTCCATGGATTTTCTTGCGAACCCGCCAATGGCGTCGTTGCAGCATCTCTTTGCGATCAACAGCCATAACGTTCTTACCTCTGACCTCTTGCCTCTACCCTCAAGCGACTTTGACACCCGTCTTTCCGACCTTGCGCCTGACATACTCGCCGACGTAACGCACGCCTTTGCCTTTGTAAGGCTCGGGGGGACGGAACGCACGCAATTCCGCCGCCACCTGGCCGACTTTCTGTTTGTCTATTCCGCGCACGATCATCGAGGTGGGCGACGGCGTTTCTACACGAATTCCCTCGGGCACACGATAGATCACCGGATGGCTGAACCCCAACAACAACTCCACCTTGTCGCCTTGCGCCTGAGCGCGATAGCCAACCCCTTGGATTTCCAATTGTTTGCTGAATCCTTCCGTCACCCCGCGAATCATGTTTGTCAACAGTCGGTGCACCGTCCCGTGCAAAGCCTTCGACTTCTTTTCATCGTCCGGTCGCTCGATCCGCAACGTGGAATCGGCCTTGGTCACGCGAATGCGCGTCGGGATCGTCATCTCGAGCTGGCCCTTCGGACCCTTGACCTGGACGCGATCGGCTTCCACCTGGACCGTCACGTCCTTGGGAATGGCTATGGGAACTTTGGCAAACCGTGACACGTTGTTTCTCTCCTCATGAACACAGGCGGGAAGGCTTTGCTACCAGACGCGGCATAGAACCTCGCCGCCGATACCCAGGCGATGAGCCGACTGCCCTGTCATTAAGCCCTTCGAGGTCGAAAGAACCGTGATCCCCATGCCGCCCAGCACCACAGGGATTTCGTCTTTCGAAACATAGCGTCGAAGGCCCGGGCGACTAACCCTCTGGATGCCCGACAACACCCGCTCGCGACCGGCCCCGTAACGAAGGAAAACCTTCAGCACGCTCCGCTTCTGGTCGCGCACCGTCTTGAAGTATTTGATGTAGCCTTCCTCTTTCAGAATCTTTGCGATGGCAATCTTGACGCGCGAGGCAGGCACCTCGGCCACTTCATGACGCACATGGTTCGCATTGCGGATGCGGGTCAACATATCGGCAATGGGATCGGTCATCGTCATCGGTTGCGGTCGTCCCTTCGTGCAATTTCAGATTTCGGATTTCGGATTCTGGATTTCAATTTGTTCCCTTCACACGGCACAGATTTTGCAAGCCCAATCCGCCATGGGCAATTCTTACCAGCTGGCCTTCATCACGCCGGGAATCTGTCCCCGACTGGCGAGGTTGCGGAAACAAATGCGACACATGTCGAACCGGCGCAAGTAGCCCCGCGACCGCCCGCACAGAGGACAGCGATGGTAGCGGCGAGCGGAGAACTTGGGCGGTTTCTTGGCCTTCACTTTCAGGCTGAGTCGAGCCACATTCTACTCCTTCGTTCACAGGCCGGATGCCTGTGCCACCCTTTTACGCTTCCCGGAACGGAAATCCTAAGAGCCGAAGCAATTCGCGCGCTTCTTCGTCGGTCTTGGCCGTGGTCACCGTGATGATATTCATTCCTCGGACCGTCGAAACCTTATTGTAGTCCAACTCCGTGAAGATCAAGTGTTCGCGAATTCCCATGCTGTGGTTGCCGCGACCATCGAACGATTTCGCGGGCAGCCCGCGAAAGTCACGCACGCGAGGGATCGCCACGTTGACCAGCCGATCGAGAAAATCATACATGTGCCGCCCCCGCAACGTGACGAAGCAGCCCACCGGCATCCCCTGGCGAATCTTGAAGGTCGAAATGGCCCGCTTGGCCCGGGTCGGCACGACTTTCTGGCCGGCGATCAGGGCTAATTCTCGCTCCGCCGCGTCGAGCAGCTTGATGTCGCGTGCCGCTTCGCCCAATCCCATGTTCAGCACGACTTTTTCCAGCCGCGGCACCTGCATAACATTGCGGTAGCCGAATTTCTTCATCATGGCCGGCACGACCGTCTCCCGATAAATCTTCCGCAGCCGCGGCTCCGGCAACACTTCCTTCGGCCGTGCCTCTTTCGGTTCCTCGGGGCCCTTGGCTTCTTTGGGCTCTTTCGGCTCTTTGGGTCCCTTGGCCTCTTTCGGCGCTTTGGGCTGCTTGCCCTCCTTGGGACCCTTGGCCTCGGGCTTGCCACCCGGCTCTTTCGGTTCCTTCGCCTCTTGTCGGCTATCTTCTTTGGCTGCCATAATCAGATCACGTTCCCTGTTTTCTTGCTCATGCGCACTTTCGACCCATCGGGGCGAATCTCCATCCGCACACGCGTCGGCTGACTGGTCTTGGGATCCACCAGTATCAGCTTGGAAAGGGCGATCGGCGCTTCCTGGCTGACCAAGCCGCCGGGCTTCTGCATCTGCCGCTGGCGGCGGTGCTTCGTCACCATGTTCACCTTCTCGACGATCGCCTTGCCCTTCGTGGGCATGACCGCCAATACCCGCCCCCTCATCCCTTGGTCATCGCCCGAGATCACTTGGACCAGATCGCCCTTCTTGATGCGATACTTCGCCATTGCCATCTCCTGCGTTCTGCAGCGTGCCAAACCCGACGGGAGAGTCGGGCCTACCGTCAAACGACTTCGGGCGCCAGCGAAATGATCTTCATAAACTGCCTCGCACGAAGTTCGCGGGCAACCGCCCCGAAGATCCGCGTCCCTACGGGCTCCTTTTGGTTGTTGATGATTACGGCGGCGTTGTCGTCGAATCGAACATAGGAGCCGTCTTCGCGCGCCAATTCCTTGCGCGTGCGGACGATGACCGCCTGGACAATCTGCCCCTTCTTCACGGTCGCATCGGGAGTCGCCTCGCGCACCGAGGCCACCACGATATCGCCAATTCGCGCATAGCGATGCTTCGATCCTCCAAGGATATTGAAGCAGCGCAACTTTTTGGCGCCCGTGTTGTCCGCCACCTGAAGGATTGTGTATGACTGGATCATGGTCTATAATCCTTAATGGCCACGCCCATAAGGGCCTGCGCAACGACCTACTCCGCCCGCGAAAGGACTGCGAGAACTCGCCAGCGTTTCAATTTGCTCAACGGCCGCGTCTCGATGACCTTGACGGTATCGCCAATGTGGCAACTATTTTTCTCGTCGTGGGCGTAGAGTTTGCTCCGCCGACGAATGTGCTTTCCATACAACGGATGCTCGACGAACCGCTCGACCATTACGACGATCGTCTTGTTCATCCGGTCGCTTACCACGCGTCCCACGCGAATCTTTCGCTGACCGCGCTCCTTGGATGCGCTCACAGCCGAATCCTCCTTTCGCGCAGGATCGTCAGAATCCGCGCCAGTTCCCGTCGTTCTATTTTGATGGCGCTGATATTGTCGAGGTCCTTGGTGGCCGCGCGGGTGCGCAAATTAAACAGACTTTTGCGCAATTCCGTTACCCGGGCCTTCAGGTCGGCCTCCGTCATCTCTCGCATCTGTCGGGGCCGCGTCATGCTGCTTCGCCTCCCTCGCCTCGAACGACGAACCGGGTCCGAACAGGTAGTTTATGGGAAGCCCGCGACATGGCCCCCCGTGCGATGTCCACCGTAACACCATCCAATTCAAACAAGATCCGGCCGGGTTTGACCACGGCCACCCATTTCTCCGGGTTTCCTTTGCCTTTGCCCATGCGCGTCTCGGCCGGTTTCACTGTGAGCGGCTTGTCGGGAAAGATGTTGACCCACAGCTTGCCGCCACGCTTGACGTGACGCGTGATCGCCACGCGCGCCGCCTCGATCTGGCGGTTCGTCACCCATCCGCACGTCAGCGCTTTCAGACCGTAGCGGCCAAAAGCCAGATTGGAGCCCCGATAGGCCTTGCCTCGACGGCGTCCCTTCTGAACTTTGCGGTGCTTGACCCGCTTTGGTAACAGCATCGTTCTTCCTCACCACTCACCCACCGCGCCGATCAGGTCTCCGTGGCCGCGGCGCCGGCAGGTTCCTCGGTCGTCGCCGCTTGCCGGCTTTGCGCTTTTTCAAAAATCTCCCCTTTGAAGATCCAAACCTTGACGCCGATCTGGCCATACTTCGTTCGCGCTTCGGTGAAACCGTATTCAATGTCGGCGCGCAACGTATGCAAGGGAACGCGGCCTTCGCGATACCACTCGGCGCGCGACATTTCCGCCCCGCCCAGACGACCGGCGCAGGCGATTCGAATGCCCTGCGCGCCCGCTTTCATGGCCGCCAACACGGTCTTTTTCATGGCGCGTCGAAAACCGATTCGCCGCAGCAACTGGGACGCCACGCTTTCGGCAACCAGCTGCGCCTCCAGGTCCGGCTTCCCGATTTCTTCGATATTAATCAGAATCTGTTTCCCGGTCTTTTGCTGCAAATCGCGCCGAAGTTGCTCGATCTCGCCTCCCTTGCGGCCGATGATGATCCCCGGACGCGCGGTATGGATCGTAATCTTTGCGCGATTGGCCGCCCGCTCGATCTCCACTCGCGAGATGCCAGCATGATAGAACCGGCTCTTGATCTCCTTGCGAATGAACAGGTCCTCATGCAGGAGCTTGCTGTAGTCCTTCTTGGCATACCAGCGCGATTCCCACGGCTTGGTGATGCCCAAGCGAAAGCCCAGCGGATGCACTTTCTGACCCACTCTCAGACCTCCCTGGACGCGCTACGCGGCGACCCGGCTTTGACCGATTCGGTCAGTTCAATCGTCACGTGGCAGAATCGTTTCCGAATGGGGTTGGGCCGCCCAAACGCCCGGGGCCGCCAGCGCTTGAGCATGGGCCCGCCATCCGCCCAAATTCGTCCGATCACGAGTTCCTCGGCGTCGGTGCGCTCGCTGTTGGCCACCGCCGACTTCAATAATCTTTGGAGAAGCGGCACGGCCGAGGGACGGTGAATCAGCGACAGTTTCGTTTGGGCCTCCGCCACCGTCATCCCGCGAATCAAGTCCGCCACAAAGCGAATCTTGCGCGGTCCAACCGGCAGGAAACGCGCCGTCGCTCGGCTGACAACTTCGCCGATTCTCCGCTTCTTGCCTGCCATCGTCGTTCTTGCCTCTCCACGGGCGCTGTTCCACCTGTCCGAAGCGGGACAGGTTATCGCCCTGTCCTACTTCAATTCCGTTGGGCGAGTCGTCCGTCCGCCGTGCGCCCGAAACGTCCGCGTCGGGGAAAACTCACCCAGCTTGTGCCCCACCATGTTCTCATTGACGAACACGGGGATAAACGTCTTGCCGTTGTGTATGGCAATCGTATGGCCTACCATTTGAGGCGTGACCATCGAACGCCGCGACCATGTTTTGATTACCCGCCGTTCACCACTGGCCTCCAATTGCTGGAGCTTCTTCAGCAGCTTGGGGTCAACAAAAGGGCCCTTTTTCAGAGATCGCGGCATGGAACCCAACTCCTTCTATCAATCACGGGCACGATGCCCGTGCTGCTTCCCTATCGGCGTCGCTTGACAATCAAACGTTTCGACGCCTTACGCGGATTGCGTGTCTTCAAACCTTTCGTAATCTTGCCCCACGGCGTGCAGGGATGACGCCCACCGGAAGACTTGCCTTCGCCGCCACCCATGGGATGATCAACGGGGTTCTTGGCCACAGCGCGCGAAGCGGGCCGTATCCCTTTCCACCGTGCACGCCCCGCCTTGCCGAGGGTTATGTTTTCGTGATCCAGGTTGCCGACCTGGCCAATTGTGGCGCGGCACGTAACGGGAACCATGCGAATCTCGCCCGACGGCAGTCGAAGGGTAGCCATTTTGTCTTCGCGGGCGACCAGCTGAACCGCACTCCCTGCAGACTTGGCGATCTGACCGCCTTTGCCCGGGGCCATTTCGACGTTGTGAACGATGGTGCCCACGGGAATCGCCCGAAGCGGCAGCGTGTTGCCCTCGACAATCTCGACGTTTTCGCCCGATTGGATGATCTGCCCGACCTTCAGTCCCAACGGAGCCAGAACGTAACGTTTCTCGCCATCGGCATAGTGCAGAAGCGCAATCCGTGCCGACCGATTGGGGTCATACTCGATCGTGGCCACCTTCGCGGGAATCCCATCCTTCTCGCGCCGAAAGTCAATCTGCCGATAGCAACGAAAATGGCGTCCGCCGCGGCGGCGGCTGGTCATCCGCCCGTAGTTATTTCGCCCGCCGGTACTGGGCAAGCCGCGCAGCAGACTTTTCTCACCGTGGTCGCGTGTCAGTTCCTCGAACGTCGAAACGGTCATTCCGCGGCGTCCCGGTGTCGTCGGTTTGTAGGCTTTGATCCCCATTGCTACCTCGATTTGTGATCGCGGACGTTGGATGGCAGACTAACAGTCTGCCCCACTAGTAGACCTCGATCCGCTCGCCCTTGTGCAACGTGACATAGGCTTTCTTCCAGTCCGAGCGCTTGCCCAACTGCACGCGCACGCGCCTCATCTTGCCCTTCACGCGGACGGTATTGACGTTTTTCACCTTCACTTTGAAAGCGGCCTGGATGGCCTTCTTGATTTCCGACTTGTTCGCGCCAATCCGCACCCGAAATGTGTATTGCGGCTCGTCGGTCGCCTGGAGGTTGGTCGCTTTTTCGGTGATGACCGGTTTGACCAAGATGGCATAGGGGTCTATCATCCGTAAACCTCCTCGAGCGACTTCACAACCGCCGCCGGCAAGACCAGGTAGTCACAACACAACAAGTCATGAATGTTCAGGTTGTTCGCCGGCATGAGACGCGTGGGATAGTCCGATTCGGGCCCCAGATTGCTTGCGGCCCTACAGAGGCCCGGCTCCAGCCGCTCCGTCAGAACGAGAACCTTCTGGCCCGCTTCGATTCCAAGACGTTCGCGAAGCCGCACAACCTGGCGCGTCTTCGGTTCGGGCAAACTGATTTGATCGAGCACGATCAGATGTTTCTCTCTTTGGAGGGAGCTGATGACGGAAAGGAAAGCCAAACGTCGAACCTTGCGATTGATCCGATAATTGTAGTCGCGCGGCTGCGGACCAAAGAGAATCGCGCCGCCCCGCCAAAGCGGAGAGCGTCGGGAGCCCGCCCGGGCACGACCAGTGCCCTTTTGCTTCCAGGGCTTTCGGCCGCCGCCCCGGACCATGCCGCGCATGCGTGTGCTCGCGTCGCCCTGGCGCCGATTGGCCAGATAGCAGTCCAACGCCGCCCGCACCGCATGGGGATTCTCGGGCTGGGCCAGAAGGACCTCGCTGACCGCGAGCGTCCCGCTCGGCTTTCCCTCGCAGTTCAGCACTTCGACGCTAACCGGCATGGGTTGCTAGTCCTTTCCGACTCCGAACATTCTTGCAAATAATCACGAAACCGTTGATGTGCCCCGGGATCGAACCTTTCACCGCGATCAGATTGTTCTCCGGATCGGTTTGAACAACCTTGAGCGACTGCGCCGTACAGCGATGATTGCCCATATGGCCGGCCAGAGGCTTGCCCGGCAACACGCGCGACGGCCACGACGATCCACCCATGGAACCGGGGCGACGATGATACATCGAACCGTGCGAGTCGGGACCCGGTTTCGAGTGATGCCGCTTCACCGGACCTGCAAAACCGCGCCCTTTCGACGTACCGATCACATCTATCTTCTCGCCCACTTGAAAAATATCGGCAGCGATGCGCTGTCCGACGCGATAATTCTGAGGATCCGAGACCCGAATTTCGCGGATGTAGCGAGGAGCCGCGATAGGTTCGATTCGCTCGCCCCGTTTGCTTTTGCGAGCCGCCGCCTCTTCGCCGGCCGGCGGGCTCGATTCGCTTTCGCTTTTGAGCAAGTCATTGATCTTGATGATCAGACCATTCTCCGGGCGATTCGTGTGTTTCTCGTTCTTGGATTCGAACCCCAACCGGACCGCATTGTAGCCGTCCGAGGCGATGGTCTTGACCTGCAAAACATAGCAAGGTCCCGCCTGAATCAGCGTAACCGGCACCAAGCGGCCCTTGGGGTCGAAGATTTGCGTCATTCCCAGTTTCTTGCCGAGAAGGCCCTGTCCCATGGTCCTACCCCCCGGGGTCATCGCTATAGCCAGAGCGGCGAATGCCCCACGGCCCCTTAGATCAGTTTAATCTCCACGTGAACGCCCGCCGGCAAATCCAGCTCCGTCAAGCCGTCGAGTGTCTTCTGCGTCGGCTCGACGATGTCCACCAAGCGCTTGTGGTAGCGCAATTCAAATTGTTCACGCGACTTTTTGTCCACGTGCGGAGAACGCAAAACCGTATAGCGGCTGACACGCGTCGGCAGCGGGATCGGGCCACGCACCTTGGCACCCGTTCGACGTGCCGTTTCTGCAATCTCCTGGACGGACTGGTCGAGCAGGCGATAGTCAAACGCTTTCAGGTTGATCCGAATTCTCTGCCCTGCCATTCTTGCAGTCTCCGGCGGCCATTCGTGGGCCTAAAAATTCCCCTTCTTCCTTCGCTTCCGTATTGCGCGAAGAAAGCGGGGACGATTTGGTGCCTTAACTCTCGTCCAGTTCGCCGGCCCGGGGCTTTTCTTATTGTTTCGCGAAGCCCACTTGGCCGGTTTCATCTACGAAGAACTCGGCTTCGCGCCACTTCAGTCCCGTGGGAAGTTCATCCACCACCGCAATCTGTTCCCACGGGATCCACCGCACCCGTTCTTCGTCGCGTTTCGCCTGGCGATCGCCTTTGCGGAAACTCAGAAGCACTCCGCGGACCACCAGATACTCGGGAGTTTCTCGAACCACTTCGCCCACACACACTTGGTTTGTGGCCTCGGGGTAAGGTTTCACCCATCGAACCCGGACAATCTTGCCCGCATTCGGCGAGGGCACGGCCCGCGCCCCGATTTGTCCAACCCCCGTCTCCAATCTGTCGGCCCTCCATCCGGGAAAGTGCAACACCCTGAGCGATGCGGGGACTGCCACAACAACCTATTCCAAAACCTCCGCCACCACACCCGCGCCGACGGTCTTTCCGCCTTCGCGAATCGCAAATCGCAACTCTTTCTCCATGGCAATCGGAGTGATCAACTCGACGATCAACTGGACGTTGTCGCCGGGCATGACCATCTCCACCCCTTCCGGCAGTTCAACCACACCGGTCACGTCGGTCGTTCGGAAGTAGAATTGTGGCCGATAGCCTTTGAAGAAAGGTGTATGACGACCACCTTCTTCTTTCGACAACACATACACCGAGGCTTTGAATTTCGTATGAGGCGTGATCGAGCCCGGCGCGCAGATAACCTGGCCGCGCTCGATGTCTTCTTTTTCAATGCCGCGCAGGAGAACACCCACGTTGTCCCCCGCCACCGCGTCATCGAGAACCTTGCGGAACATTTCGAGATCGGTCGCCACGGTCTTGCGCGTCGGCCGGATCCCTACGATCTCCACTTCGCTCATTCGGGTCAGCCGGCCACGATCGACACGGCCCGTGGCCACCGTGCCGCGTCCGGAAATCGAGAAAACGTCCTCCACCGGCATCAGGAAGGGCTTGTCCACGTCGCGCATGGGCAACGGAATATACTTGTCAATGGCCGCCAATAGCTTGTCAACCGAGCCAAATCCCAGTTCTCCCTCGTCGCCTTGCATGGCCTTGAGGGCCGAACCGCGAATGATCGGAATCTCATGGCCCGGAAACTCATACTTGGTCAGCAGGTCGCGCATCTCGAGCTCCACCAGGTCGAGCAATTCCTCGTCCTCCACCATGTCCACCTTGTTGAGATAGACCACGATGTAGGGAACGCCGACTTGACGCGCCAGGAGGATGTGCTCACGGGTCTGGGGCATCGGGCCATCATCCGCGCCGACAACAAGAATCGCGCCGTCCATCTGGGCGGCGCCGGTGATCATATTCTTGATATAATCCGCGTGACCGGGACAGTCCACGTGGGCATAGTGGCGATTCTCGGTTTCATACTCCACGTGGGCCGTGGCGATGGTAATGCCGCGCGCCTTCTCTTCGGGCGCCTTGTCAATCTGGTCGAAAGGCACATACTGGCCAAAACCCTTCTTGCCTTGTCGAAGCGTAATTGCCGAGGTCAAGGTCGTCTTGCCGTGGTCAATGTGGCCAATAGTACCAACGTTCACGTGGGGCTTCGTCCGCAGGAATTTTTCCTTAGCCATTAAAGTCCCTCCGACAGTGGGTTACAGATTTCCGTGCTCTCCCAGGCACGCGCGTGACCCGCAAGGGCGCTGCGTTTGCCTGACCGACCTATCTGATTCGTCTTGAATATCCTAAGCGCAGAAACCGCGACGTCTCTCGAAGTAGCCCTCGTCTTCTCTCGCTACATTGCTGAAGGCCCGAAATCCCACGGTCGCGCTCTCACCCTGGGACTTCGATATCTTGAGGTGAGGGAACCTCAAGACGGACTATTTCGCAATTTGGTTCGGGTTACTACCCCTCTCCTGCAAAACAGAGACTCGGACCGTGTGCATTTCACTCGTAACCGTCAAGCAAAAAATGCGCCCTTTTCGCCCCGAACCAGGAAATCCCAAAAGCCCTTCTCCCGGAGAGTGTGTTTGGAAGAAAAGCCACGCGCTTACGCTTCGGCTACTGCGTTTCCGGACTCTCGCTGTAGCCCGCGTGTCAGCAAGGGCGGACCTTTGGGATTTCCCGTGCCGCGAACGTTTCTTCCCACTTTTGCCACTATGAATGGGTTTTCGAGCCGGCCCAGCGGACTATTTCCTAAGGAAATGCCCTGCTTGAAATCTACTTGACCTTCCATCCAAACCCGCCGTTGGGTTGCCGTACTCGGTAACTCCTCGAAAAGGATAGTGCCCTGCGCAAGGTGCCGTCAAACCCTCATCATGGGGGAATCCACGACCGCGATCGCCTGAAACCAGTCGAGCGAGGTTGGCAACCCTGTCAGTGATTTTCCTGTGCCTTTTCCTTTTGCCTTCGGTTAGCGATACAACGGCCAGCGAAGGATCGCGGTGGGCAGGTCGTTGCCGCGGATGGTGAGCGTGGCGGCGCGGGTCGCGCCGAGCGTTGCGCTCGTGGCGCTGGTCAGCGTCACGATCACGGTTTCGTCCGGCTCGTCTTCTTGATCGTCTATGATCGTCACAGGAAGGTAGCGCGCTGTTCGGCCGGAGAAGGTACGAAAGAACATCCCGTTTGACGTATTCCACAACTTCGCCGTTCCGTCCAGACTACCCGTCAGGACCTGCCCGCTGTCAGGCGAAAAAACCACCGATGTCACGGCACCTGCATGGCCGATGAACATGCGGACGACGCGCGAGGTGGCGACATCCCGGAGAAAAGCACCGGCGCTGCCGCCGGTGACGATGCGGGTGCCGTCGGGCGACCAAGCGGCGCACGTCAGAGTGCCTAAGCCGTAGAATTGCAGCGGCGTCGTTGTGATTTGCTCGGCGCGAGCACCCGTCGCCAGCAACCCGCCACTGATCACCAGCCACCAGCAACCGACAAGCAGCAATCTCGGCGATGCGCGCATCGGTCCCTCCTTGCCTGACTCTTCCAACGGCTTTTGATCGTTGGTCGCACATTTCGGGGCAGCGTTCAATGATTATTTGCAGCCACAGATTGCACCGATTTCGCAGATGAAGAAGTTGAAACGCAGAGAGCGCCGAGAACGCAGAGAAAAGCAGAAAAACACTCATCCACGAAACGACACGAAGGCACACGAAGAAAGGCCGAAATGCTTTAATTCATGCTTCATGCAAAAGCGCAAAGCCGCCAATAGAAAGCACTTCAGCGACGATTGGCCGGTCACTCATATGGTGACCAGCGCACAACCGGCTATGGTCATGGTCCATTTGAATTTAAGAATCTCTAAAAGAATGAATCGCAGAGGTCGCTGACGTGAGCTCAGAAGTGAGAGCAGGAAGCGCGGTTTTGTCTCTGCGTTCTCCGCGACCTCTGCGGTGAAATCATTTTTTGGAGGTTTTAAGTCTTTGCGCCTTGGCGTCTTGGCGTGAGGATCGAAATGCAGGACCGACGCGGACAAATGTTCGGTATTTCTAAGGTTGACAGGTCGGGCGGGCGTTCGCATCCTTTGCGGCGAGCAAGAAGATCGCAGGGAAAGCACAACAGCGGCGATTCAAGATGAATGACTGCACCTTTCTGCGCTGTCTCAATTTTCAGGAAAGGATTGATCCGCAATGCACAGCACAAACGACATTTCGCGGCGGGAGTTTCTGGCCGCGTCGGGCGGGATGATGATTGGAATGGGAGCGCTTGGAACGTTTGCCGAAAGCGCTGAAGGCAGCAGACCGGCCACGCTTCTCGTGGCGGTGCGCGACATGCATCTGCGCGAGGTCGGCGAGAAGGATGTGTGGAGCGCTATGCGCGCGATCGGCGCCCAGGGAGTGGAAGCGCTTGTGGAACCTGATCTTTGGTGTCCCCATTTGTTCGGGGTGGAGAAGCCGCCTTCCATTGCAACGGACGATGGAGCGAAACGGCTGGCCGATGAGGCGAAATCGCGCGGGCTTCGCATCACGTCGTTCTGCATGATGAACCGTTTTGACGAAAGGCCCGACGAGGAAGTCAACTGGGCCGTGCGCGTGGCTCGTGCATGCCAGATCATGAAGGTCGGCGCGATTCGGATTGACGTTGTTCCGCGCCGCCTCAAGAGCGACGAGTTTCTCAAGTTCGCCAGCGAGGTGTGCAAACAACTCGTCGAGAAGACCGCCGACACCAACGTTCGGTTCGGCATCGAGAATCACGGCGGCACGACCAATCAGGTCGAGTTTCTGGAAAAGCTCTTCGATGGTGTCGGCTCGGAGCGCATGGGCCTGACGCTCGATACGGGCAATTTCTATTGGTTCGGTAATCCGCTGAATGATCTGTATGGCATCTACAGGAAGTTCGCGCCCCGCGTTTTTCATACGCACTGCAAGAGCATCGCTTATCCCACGGACAAGCGGAATGTGAAGCGGGATGTTGGCTGGGAATATGGCAAATACAATTGCCCGATCTACGAGGGCGACATTGATTTCAAGCGCGTGGTTGCGATTCTGCGCGAGGCGGGTTATCGAGGCGATTTGTGCATCGAGGACGAATCGCTCGGCAAGTTTCCGAAAGAGAAACGCGGCGAGGTGTTGGCCAAAGAGGTGGCGATGCTCAAGCAACTGCGTTGATTTTCGATTTACGATTTACGATTCGCGATTGGGCGGGTTGGAATTTCGGATTTGGGATTTTCGATTATGGATTGGAAACTGCTTGTATCTCAGCCCCTTGTGGGCCGTCCAGAAACAACGATAAACGAGGAATGCTGAACGAGGAACGAACACTCAGAACTCAGCTCTCAGGACTCAGGACTGTCTTACGGGCACAAGGCCCTAAGCGACGACAAGGGAAATGACACCCGACAGAGAAAGGGTCAAAACATGGCAGAACAGACAATTCTCGAATCATTGGCTCAGGCAGTCATTGATCTCGACGCACCGCGAACGGAGCGGCTCGCCAAAGAGGCACTCGGGGCGGGCCTCTCGCCCTATCGAATCATCGCCGACGGGATTTCGCAGGGCATGAAAACCATTGGCGAGCGATTCAAACGCGCCGAGGTGTTCATTCCCGAAGTGCTGGTCGCGTGCGATGCTTATTATGCGGGATTGGCGGTCGTCAAACCGCATCTCGAGGCCGCTGAGCGCCGGCAATACACGGCCAAAATGGTCATCGGGACGATTTATGGGGACATTCACACCGTGGGCAAGGACGTGGCGATTCCGGTGTTCGAGGCCGCCGGGTTCGATGTGATTGATCTTGGCGCGGCGGTTCCCGACGAGAAGTTTGTCGAAGCGGTCCGCGAGCACAAGCCCCAGTTGGTCGGCCTGGGAACCTACATGACTTCGACCTTCATGCACACCAAAGAGACGGTGCGCATATTGAGAGAGGCGGGACTGCGCGACCGCGTCAAGATTATCTGTGGCGGCCCGGCCGTGGACGCCGCCACGGCGCGCAAAATGGGCGCCGACGACGCCTCGGACAACGCCTGGGACGCCGTCGAGCGGATGAGAAACCTGGTGGCCGGACTTCGCAAAGAACGATGAGCGATAGAGGCATAGATCAAACAGGGATCTGAAGGACTGTGCAAAGCTGCAACTCTCGAATCGCGATGAAGATGTTGCTGGCGACTGCGTTTCTCGCTTTTGCTTCGTGTGCTTATGTGCCGAAGTGGAAGGGTATCCAAACGCCGGAGGATGCCAAAGACGTGATTCTTGAGTATGAGAATTCTGAGCTCTTCCCGCTCTTCCAGGCGGCCGAGAACGGTAAAGTAGCGACACTGAACATTACACCCGAAGATATTGAGGTTACGGATCACTACTTTACAGACTTCTACCCTGTGTATAGCCAAGTCAGTGGTAATGCAAGAACCACCTGGTTCGGCGTGCGGAAGATACAGTATAGGGACATCCGGTCGGTGAGAGTGAAAATCCCCGCTTATGCTTTCATGATCTCCTCGTTTGTAATGGGTATTGTTGGACCGGCCGTCTTTTCCCATGTGGTAGTGCGTCCGAGGGAAGGTGCATTGATCCCCCGTGCGGTAACGGAGCGTGGAAAGGACAGAATCATCATAGCTTCCACGGGTGATGGGGGTGATATAGGACCGGACTGGAGGTTCTTCCTGCCTTGCTGGCTGTTTGACCCTGCTGGGAAGCGGACAGGTCTCGCGCGCTATGGTGCGGCAGTTCTTTATATGGTTGACCAAGAGAAACGAGAATCCAGGGCAAAGGGAGATGGCCTATGAGCGAAATCGTGGACAAATGGGTGGAGCGGCTCAAAGGCACGCTCGAGCCGATTGGCAAAATGACGCATTGGGAGCGCATGGAGGCGGCGTACCATCTGCGCCCACCCGACACTGTGCCCGTTGCGCCTGAACTCGACTACTGGCAGATCACGTATGCCGGCTATAGCCACAAAGAAATCTACAACGACGTGGACAAGACCACCGACGCCTGCATCAAAACGTGGGCCGACCTACGCACCGATGCCATCTGGATGTACGTGGACATCAGCCACCAGATCGAGAACTTCATCCCGCCCGAAAAGCGCGCCTCAACCTTTGTCCATCGCGGCGACAAAGACTATCTCCTTTTCAAACCCATTGCCGACACGCTCGACGAGGCCATCGCGCTTTACGAGACCAAGGCTTACGAGAAATACATCGGCGATTCGCGCGCCGTCACCCACTACACGCCCCACATGCTCCAGTTGCTCGAGTTCCAGGAAAAGATGGACCGCGTGGTGCCGATTATGGTGGGGGCCGCAACACCGTCCAACTACGCCGAGACGATCGTCGAGGTGCAAAAGTTCGTCAAATGGACGATCACCGAGCCGAAGAAGATTCGCCACTATCTCGAGCTGGCTTTGCAGGAGCGTTTGGCCTCTTTGGATTTCTTTTACGAATATGGCTACAAGAACGGTCTGCGGTTCTTCTGCTGCTTCGGCGGCGCAAGGACCTGGGGACCCAAGCAGCTCGAACAGTTCGGCGACGTGGATCGTCGCTTTGTCGAAAAAGCCAAAACCCTCTTTCCCCATATCCTGTGGCATCACTGCGGCCGCAATCTGCCTCAGGCGATGGAGAATCTGGCCAATCTCGACGGCATCCACGCCATCCAATATGACATGCCGTACTATACGGTACAGATGTCGTGGTTCGAGTGGTTCGAATGGGCGGCCAAATTGTTCGCGGGCAAGAAGTGCGCGGCCAACGCGCCGACCACCCAGATGGTTGCCTATAACACGCCGCAGGAAATCGAACAGATCATCAAAGATTTCATTCGCGCGACGACGCCTCACACCACCGCGATCATCATGCCCGGCTGCGAGATAGATTCTTACGCGCCGGTCGAAAACGTTCGCGCGATGATCGCCGCCGCGCGCAAATACGGCCGTTATCCGATCGCGATAGATTGACGGGGCTGTTGATCGAAACAGGCGTTGGCCGCTTGCTGCTGTTCGCGGCTCGTACCCTTTTGAATCTGCTGCATCCTCGTCGGTCCCAGCCGCTTGGTTGTCTTGGACCTTTGGGCCGGGGGATTGACAACTTCCCCTGAAAGTTAAGCTTTTACATTCTTTTTGCAACCTTAAGAATGCCAGTATTCTTCTTGACAGCGCACGGAGAATGCGCAATGCGGAAAACGGAAGGGGAAACTATAAGCTTTTTACTATCATTTCCCATGCACGTGCTGTGCATGCATCTCGAAAAGGAGGACGCGAAAATGCGCGCCAAAGGAACGTCTCTCGTGATGGTGTTGGTGGTAGTTGTGTTGGCTTCGTTGGCCTATGGAGGGCCGAACACGGTGACGTATCAGGGCAGTGTGTTGCTGGGAGCAGGGACGCCGGTTGCCGATGGATCGTATCGAATGCGGTTCAGGCTTTATGATGCCGCGACGGTTGGCGTCCAGCGGTGGGAAGAGACCGACGCGAGCGTGGCGGTGAGCGGCAGTCTTTTCTCGACGACGCTGGGCGACGGGACGGTATTCGGCACGCTGTTCGCGACCTATTCCCAACTGTGGTTGGAAGTTGCGATTGATTTGAACAGATCCGGGACGATCGAGAGCAGCGAGGTCTATGCGCCGCGACAGAAATTGGCGGGGGCGGCCTGGGCGATGCAGGCCACGGACGCCGATACGCTTGACGGCAAGCACGCCGCTCAACTGGGCGACATCATGGGCGTGACGGCGGGAACGGGTCTTTCGGGCGGCGGCACGAGCGGCTCGGTGACGCTGTCGGCGAACGCGAATTATTTGCAGCGGCGCGTGACCGGATCGGCCCCGGCGGGGCAGTACATCCGAACGATCAATGCGGATGGCACAGTTGTTACAGGCGTAGATCAAGTGGGAACGGGCGACATCACAGCCGTCGCTGCGGGAACGGGTCTGTCGGGTGGCGGGACAAGCGGCGCCGTGACGCTTTCGGCGAACACGGTGTATCTGCAACGGCGCGTGACAGGCGCGGCGCCTCTTGGCCAGTACATTCGCCAGATCAATGCCGACGGAACGGTTGTCACAGGCGCGGATGCGAACAGCGGCGGCGACATTACAGCGGTCAATCCGGGGACGGGCCTGAGCGGAGGCGGCGCCGCGGGGGATGTGACACTTTCGGCGAACACGGTGTATCTCCAGCGCCGCGTGACGGGCATCGCTCCGGCGGGGCAGTTCCTTCGCACGATCAATGCAGATGGAACGGTCGTGGCGGGTGTTGATCAGGTCGGCACGGGCGACATCACGGGCGTGACGGCGGGAACGGGCCTCAGCGGCGGCGGGACGAGCGGCTCGGTGTCGTTGGCGGTCCTGTTCGGCGGCGGCGGCTCGTCCACGACAGTTGCCCGGTCAGACCACACCCATCCGGGCGGCATCAGCTGGGCGCTCGCCGGAAACGGAGGAACGACGTCGGGCACGCATTTTCTGGGGACGCTCGACGCGGTCCCGCTGGATTTGCGCACGAGCAATACCCGCGCTCTCCGGCTCGAGCCCAACGACTATAGCCCCAATATCATCGCGGGCTACCGCGGCAATGAAGTCACGTCCGGTGTGTATGGCGCCACGATTGGAGGAGGCGGTGAGAGTGGATCGGCCAACGTCATCACCGGGATCATGGGGACAATCAGCGGCGGCGAGTGGAACACGGTCAACGGCCAGGGCGGAAGCATCGGCGGTGGCTTCAAAAACGCCGTCGGAGACATTAACGCAACGGTCGGCGGGGGCGGCGGGAACATCGCCAGCGGTAACACCGCCACGGTCGGCGGGGGCTGGCTCAACACCGCCAGCAACACGTTCGCTGTGGTCGGTGGCGGCAGCCACAACACCGCCAACGGCATGGAGGCCACGGTCGGCGGCGGTTACAACAACACCGCCAGCGACGCCGCGGCGACGGTCGGCGGCGGCCTCGACAACACCGCCAGCGGCGTGGATGCCGTGGTCGGCGGCGGATACGACAACACCGCCAGCGGCCAATATGCGACCGTCGGCGGCGGCGACTCGAATCTGGCCAGTGCAGCGAAAACAACCGTTGGCGGCGGCGAGAGCAACGCCGCCATCAACACAAACGCCACGGTCGCCGGCGGCTACCGCAACACCGCCAGCGGCGTCGAGGCCACGGTCGGCGGCGGCAACCGCAACACCGCCAGCGGCGGGCTGGCCACGGTCGCCGGCGGCGGATATAGCAGCGCCACGGCCGATTATGCCTTTGTCGGCGGCGGCTACCGCAACACCGCCAGCTACAGTTTCGCCGTGGTCGGCGGGGGCCAGTTGAATAAGGCCATCGCCCAGAATGCAACGGTCAGTGGCGGTTACTCCAATCGGGCCGAGGCAATTGACGCCACCGTCGGAGGCGGCTGGCAGAACTGGAGTCGCGGCGAGTATGCGACCGTCGGCGGCGGCTATCTCAATCTCGCATCGCAGCTCTCGGCGACAGTCGGCGGCGGCTCTTCTAACACCGCCGGCAGTGCCCACGCTACGATCGCCGGCGGCGACGGCAACCAAGCCAGTCAGCTATACGCCAGCGTGGGCGGTGGACGCGAGAATATCGCCAGCGACCAGTATGCCACCGTGGGCGGTGGCGAGGCCAACCAATCCAGTGGGTACAGCGCCACGGTTAGCGGCGGAAGCTACAACGGCGCGGCTGCCGAGGCTGCCACCGTCGGCGGAGGCAATAACAACCAGGCCATCGGCCAGAGCGCGACCGTGGCCGGAGGCGAGAACAACCAAGCCAACGGCGACCATGCTTTCGTTGGCGGCGGCGACGCGCATAACGCCGCCGGGTCCCACGCCGCCATCGGCGGTGGACACAATAATGTCGCCTTCGGGGATTACGCCAGCATCGGCGGCGGTTATGCTGTCGCCGCCAACGGGGACTGGGCAACGATTGCCGGCGGCTGGGTCAATGCCGCCTACGCGAACTTCGCCACCGTTGGCGGCGGCGGTGGGAACCTGGCATCCGGATTCGGCGCGACCATCTCCGGGGGCGCATCAAACCTGGCCAGCGGCATGGAGGCGACCATTCCCGGCGGTCTCCGGAATGAGGCCACGGCCAACTACACTTTTGCCGCCGGACGACAGGCCAAAGCCCTTCATGCGGGCACGTTTGTCTGGAACGATTCCTCTCCCACCAGTTTCTCATCCTCAGGCCCCAATCAGTTTCTGATCCGTGCAACCGGCGGCGTGGGGATCAACACGAGTGCGCCGCTCGGTCTTGCGCTTCGCGTCGGCGGCACGGTGGGCTTCGACGGGCAACTCAATATGGGACCCGATGGCAGCAATGCGGAAATCATCAATCTCGCCGACCCGACCACCTCGGATAGCGCGGTGACGAAACAATACGTGGACAACGCCGTCCTGGGCAGCGTCGGCGACGCCGACACACTCGACGGCCAGCACGGCAGCTTTTATCGGGATGCCGACACGCTCGACGGCCAACACGGCACCTTCTATCAGAACGCCTCCAACATCAACACGGGCACGCTCGGCGACGCCTATTTTTCGGCCTATTCCGATCTGACGACCGAAGGACGGCTCGACAACAATGACGGGGCCGACCTTCTGACGCGCACCCAGTCCGATGGGCGTTATTGCACGTTCAAGTGGGAGGAAGTCACCGGAACCACGAAGCAGGCCGAATCGAACCGGGGCTATGTCCCGACCAATGCGGCGGAGGTCACGATCACACTTCCCGCATCGCCGACTCTGGGCGATGTCGTTGGCGTCAATGGCGGGGGCGGCGGTGGGGCAGGTGGCTATCGCATCGCTCAAAACGCGGCGCAAAAGATTAACATCCGAAATCTTGGACTGCCCAACTACAGCGCAACGTGGGCAGCGCGAGAAAACCTTCGTCTCTGGACCGGGATTGCATCCTCGGCTGACGGCATGAAGATGGTTGCCTGTG
>Ga0315277_10001566_pt1 | contig 33198 bp, 23 predicted proteins | sample YL17G05_15_MG_FD_203695 | JGI IMG/M metagenome (GOLD analysis project Ga0315277, IMG submission 203695) | Sediment microbial communities from Yellowstone Lake, YNP, Wyoming, USA - YL17G05_15 | ecosystem: Environmental > Aquatic > Freshwater > Lake > Sediment | place: USA: Wyoming | collected...
CTCACCACCCCCTGATATGCCTCATTGAGCCCTATGTGCTCCACAACTGCCGCGCCAGGACCGGGTAGGCGACTCATCGCGGAAGCGCTCGCGAGCGATGGTCAGCTACGGCTCCATTACGCCGGTCATGAAGGTGGAAATCGGTTTCTCCGGCCCTTCCAGATAGCCCGCCTCGACCAAGGCAGGCATACCGAGCAGCCCACCCCAATGATAGAAGGCGTCACTGTTGGGCATGTCACAACCCTCGCCCGTGTCGCCGTTGTAGTTTTCGTGCACGTGGCCGCGCTCCAGCCACTCCTTCAACAGGAGTTGCTTCGATTTCTCCGCCAGATCGGCGCGCGCCTGGGGTAGATCGTAGTTCCTCAGGGCCAGGTACACGAGGAGGTTCATCGGCCCCCAGATACGCCCGCGCCAGTAGTCCTGGTCGGGGTAGGCCGGGTCGTTGCGGGCGATGGACGGCATGATCCATTCGCCCCAAAATTCGTCGGAGTTGTGAAAGTGTTCGGCGATCATGCGCTCGGCCTGTGCCTGGGTGGCCGCCCGGCCCAACAGCGCATAGAACTTTGTCGGGGAGAGGCGACGGCTGAACTCGCCCGTATCCGTCCGGCGGTTGAGGAAGATACCGGTTTCGTCATCCCACAGTGTCGCTAGCGCTTCACGGAATGCTTCGGCTCGCTGCCAGAGTTCTTTCGCCTCGGCCTCCCTACCCAGAACCTGGGCGATGTCCGCCAGGGCCTCACAGTCCATAATGTAGAGACCGTTTAGCCCGACATCAGCCAGTTGCATCAAGTGGGTCTCGGGATCGAAGGGAACGTCGTCGTACATCGGCGAATTGTCCAGGCCCGATTCCAGGGCCGCACCAAACCGCTTATTCACCCCTTCGCTCTCCCAATAAGCATCTGCGAGAGGTTCGTAGGGGTCAGATCCCCAGCACAGCAGTCCCCCGTTGGCGCGATGGGCTACCCACCAGCGGTTCCACCCCACAAGATCGTCGAATACCTCCTCGAGCACCCACCGATCACCGAATCTGCGGTACAGTTCGCGGAAGACGGTTGAGCCCACCGGCGGCTGTGACCGGTCGCGGCTCTTGAGGTCACTCACTGTGCCAAAGTTTGGGATGAACCCACGTTCGGTCTTCTCCCGCGTGATCTCGATCGCGTTGGCGTAGGCCAGGTCCCTGCTATCGAGAGCCGCCATATACGCGGCAAAGTAGGTATCCCAGTCGAACAGAACAAACCCGCCCCATTTGATGTTCCAGATACGACTGACCGGAGAGACGACCCGCTCGTGCTCCGGCTCGTACACCGTGTCCCAGGCCATGCAGGTCTGCATGGCAGCGTAGACATCGGACAGCTCGCCAAATCTACTGACGCGTGTTGCGTGTTCTGTTCTCCGGCAGTCAAGGATGGCCTGGATCTCCTCGACGCTTCTCTGCTTCCCCGTAGAGACACCGACGGCGGAACTCAATGACATCGCCAGGTACGGCGTCTGGGCCGCCAAGTACGGATCATCAAAGACACTTTCCCTCGTACCATAAGCGCGGACCGTCTTGCCGGGCAGATGACCCACGAGCGCGCCGTCCTCCAACGCCACGTACCCCGGCCGGTTCCACAGGATGCCCGACTCGACCACCAGGAGGGCGGGCTTCTTCTGGCTCGCCAGCGGCGTCACCAACAGCACGAGGTCATCGCCCTCGGTGGCGCTTTGGACGACGACTTCGATGCCGCACCACTTGAGATTGAGTTCGGTGTAACTTCCGTCATAAGTACGAGGGCCGGGGTGGATCTTTTCGTCGTCGGCCCCTCGCCGCCCGATCAGGGCCTCCTTGAGATAGCGACGGCCCGCATATTCTTTCAGGCCCAAGTTCAGGGCAAATGCCTCAGGCAGAAGCACATGGGAGAGCACGCTGCGCGTGTTCCAGGTGTTCCAGCCCTGGGCTAGCCTTCTCTTCAGATCATCATATCTGCTCACAGCTACCTCTCTATCTCGTGGATTGAGGGCGCCGATGAGTACATCGGTGAGAATGCACACCGGGCTTGCCCTACGGATTCAGCCTGGACGAAGCAATCCAAAACATCGCCATTAGGGCCTTGTAGACGCTCAAGAAATCACCGCCGGTATACGAGACTGTGCTATCACCATCGTATCCGACCTGTGGCATCCAGGAGATGTACCATGCGACCTGTCGATCGTTCAGGTCCACTTCCAGGGTAATTGGCGGCTTGTAGCAACTGGGTTGGACATCGCCGACACGCTTTACCGCCCGGTACGCTGCTTGACGGATACGCTCGCGTGCTGCTGCAAGAGGTAGACAACAGACCGCGTAACGCGACAGGGACCGCTTGACCACCGCCGTCTCAATCTGCCCACCTGTCCAGGCTTTCATCTCCTCGCAAACCAGGTCATCGCCAGTAATGAGCACTGTAGGTATCCCGAAATGGCCGGCCAACGCCGCTGTGAGCTGGCTCTCTCCAACCGGCTCGCCATTGAGCCGTACCTCGCGCAGAAGTGGCCAGTCCAACACATGGCTGAGCACTCCAGGCTGTCCGGCACGCGCATGCATGGCAATCAGAAAAGCCGCGTCGTAAGAAGCGTCCAGGTCCTCAAATTCAAAGAAGGTGATCGGCATACCACGAACAACCTCGACGGCCGGATGTAACTCATCGAGGACAACATTGCGATAGCCAGCACCGTGCGAATCGTGCAACACCACAGATGCTGCTCCCGCCTCAAGCGCGCCTTCCACAGCCGCGTTGACATCACCGGTCAACCATCTGCGCCCGTTGAGATAGTCTGGGGTAGCCTCGGGATCAGCCACTGGCTGGCGGGGATAGCCCATCTCGCGGCCCGTCACGATCCCGGAAGCCCCTTCCATGTCAACAGAGACCAGAATTTTCACCTTGCTCCTTTCGTGTCATATCGCGACTACTTAGCCTTTGAGGCCCGTCACCGCAATGCCCTCCAGGAAGTAACGCTGAGCGAAGACGAATAACAAGAGCGGGGGCAACATGACGACGGTGGAAGCAGCCATCAGCAGGTCCCAGCGACCCACTCCATCTCCATAGACCTGGCGTAGAACACCCGCCAGGCCCAACTGCAGCGTCTTGTTCTCCTCACTGCTCAGGAAAATCAGTGGGAAGAGAAAATCGTTCCAATGCCACAGAAAGCCGAAGATGGCAACGGTGGCAAGTGCCGGTCCAGACAGGGGCAGGATCACGTGCCGTAGAATCCCCAGCACACCGCAGCCATCCATCTTGGCTGCATCGTCCAGATCTCTGGGGATCGTCATGAAGAATTGGCGCAGCATGAAGATCAAGAAGGCATTACCGAAGAATGACGGTACAATAAGCGGTTTGAACGTGTCAATCCACCCCAACAACCTGAACAGGACAAAGAGCGGGACCATGACCACTTGCTGGGGCAGCATCATGGTGCTCAATACCAGCACGAACAGAACGGCCTTGCCACGGGCACGCAGGCGAGCAAACGCATAGGCGACAATCGTACACGATAGCATGTAGCCGATGATGTTTGAGACAGTAATGAAAGTACTGTTGAAGGCGTACAGACCGAAGGGCATCAATTCGAATATGCCCACATAGTTAGACCACCGTACCGGGTTGGGGATCCATCGTGGAGGAAATAGGAATATCTGCCCCACGTCCTTGAGCGAGGACAATACCTGCCAGACCAGGGGCACTAGCACGAGAAAACTGCCGATGATGAGAATCCCGTGTACCGCCAAGTGAGCTAAACGCTCACGATTGCGCTTGCTTTCCCAAAACGATGTGGAGTACAAGGGTTCACCTCCATCCCATAGCGCTGCCCAACCAAGCGCCGATTGCCCTATCACTCGGCCTCATAGTGGACCCACCGTGGAGCAACCTTGAGCTGCAGTACGGTGACAGCCAATATCATGAAAAAGAGACCCCACGCCATAGCCGACGCATACCCCATCTTGAAGAACCGAAAGGCGTTCTGGTAAAGGTACAAAGCGTACACGTTTGTGGCGTTGGCAGGACCACCCCCAGTCAACACGTACACCTGGGTGAACACCTGAAACGAGTCAATCGTGTTGACGATCAGGCTGAACAGAATGATGGGCGAGAGCATGGGTAGCGTGACATTCCAGAAGCACGCCCATCGCCCGGCTCCATCAATCTCGGCAGCCTCATATAGCTGGCGGGGCACAGCCTGCAGGCCAGCCAGGAAAATGATCATGCCCCCACCTACACCCCACAGACTGATGAGAATCAATGAGGGTAGCGCCCACTGAGGATCGGCCAGCCAGCCAGGCCCCTGAATACCTAGAAAGCTGAGTCCCAGGTTCAGAAGCCCAAACTCCGGGTTGAGGACCATGCGCCACAAGTGGGCCACTGCCACACCCGAGATCACTGAAGGCAGATAGTAGACGGCACGATACACACTGACACCACGAATAGATTGGTTAAGCAACGATGCCAGGAGCAGTGAACCTGTGGTACCCAACAGCACAGTCCCCACCGTATAGAACAGTGTAACCTTGAGTGAATGCCAGAAGAGGGGATCGCGGAACAGCATTGTCACATAGTTGTCCAACATCACCCACTGCGGCGGCTGAAGGAGATCCCATTCTGTAAAACTCAAGTACAAGGACGAGAGCATGGGGCCAGCAATGAAAACGACAAAGCCGATAATCCAGGGCGAGATGAGCAGGTAAAACATGAGCTCTTCCCGCCTCTCGATTCCGGGCCGCCAGCGGCGACCGGCGCCGCGCATAATGAGGGCAAGGTGTGAGAGAACCCAAGAAGGCAGGCTATGCTCGGACGCATCCCGGACGGTGTCCTGAGTAGTTGTTGGGCGTCCCATGTGACCCCCCTTGGCACAATGATGTACGGCTCACTCAAGGGGGGCAGGCCCGCGAGCCTGCCCCCCTGAAGGGATCTCAGATGCTCAGACGCACCTGTGAGGAGAAAACCGAGATGTTACACGGGCCAACACTCGTGACGATAGATCTGCCCCAGCGAACAGCGCGCTCAGCCTCACGAGGCAAGCAACGCATCAATCTGGGGGACGATGCTGGCGGTGGCTTCTCTGGCCGTCTTCTGACCCAACCAGACGAGGTCCAGGTCAGCCTTGATGATCTGCTCTTCCTGGCCCCAGGTGGGAGTTAGCTCATGGAGACGTGCAAACTCGCTGGCCTCAACAAACACCTCTACGTTCTTGCCTTTGGTGTTCTCGGCCCCAACGTAGACGCCTGGCTTGGTAGCCACAGACTCCCGCGATGGCATCGAGTAACCTAGAGCAGCCAGCATCTCGGAGCCCTCATAGGTCATAAACTTGACGAACTCCCATGCTTGATCGGGCCACCTACACTTGGGCGAGATACCGAAGGCGCCGCTATAGATGATAGACCACCGCCCGTCAGGGCCTTTGGGCTTATGAGCAATGTCCCACTCAAAACCGCTCACTTGCTGGAAGCCTGGCACCATGTACGTGCCCTGGATCAGCATGGCGACCTTGCCGGTCTCGAAGCCCATGCCTGCCTGCTGGGCCTGCACAGGAGTTGGTCCAGTCTCATATACGTTGATGAGATCCGCCCACCACTGCAGCGCCTCGTAGGCGGCCGGCTCATTGAGGAAGCACTTGGTATGCTCATCATCCAGGTAACGGCCACCATGTTGCCAGATCATGGGGAAATAGTTGCCCCACGACGTCGAGATCAGGTCGCCATATTGGACAATGCGGCCGTTGTCATCCTTGATGGTGAGTTTTTGGGCAGCTTCCAGATAATCCTCCTCGGTCCAGTCGCCAGGGTAATCCAGGCCGGCCTGGTCAAAGAGCGTCTTATTGTAGTAGAGTGCCCAGGTCACCAGATCCTTGGGCAGGGCGTAGGTCTTGTCCTTCCATTGAAAGACCTGAAGGACGGCCGGATAAAAGTCATCCGGCTTGCCCTCAGGGTCCCCTTTGAGATAATCATCCAAAGGAATGAACGCGCCCTTCTCAGCCCATGGTGGCATGTATGCCTCACCCATCTGCATCATGTCGGGTGGACTACCGGCGGCTACCTGTGTCTGCAGCACGGTGTAGTAGTCTCCGCCGCTGGGGATCGAGACATCCACCAGGATATCGGGTTGTTTGTCGTTAAATGCTTCGACAATCCCCTTGACAATGGTCAGGCCCTCGCCTGATTCATCAACCAACAGACTGAGGTTGACCTGCTCAGGTACAGCAGGGGCTTCAGTGACAACCGGTGTGGATTTGGGGCCACAACCGGCCAGGGCTAGCATACCCGCACCGGCGCCAGCCAGCTTGAGAAACTCCCGGCGGCTCAGGGTATGCCGTTCGTCGTCGTGAACCGATTTAGGGGCTTGCATAGTATCCGACCCTCCTTTTCTCTAATGCGATCTTCCTATACGTCTCACTTCTCGCGGAAAAGTACTGCGGTGCCTCAAACCCGGATACACGCCCAACCATCAGGCGATTGATGTCCATTGTAATAGGTTCATCTGCTCCAGTCAACCCCTTTGCGGACTTTGCTTGGACAAATTTTGGACATGGAGGCGAACCTCCCCGAAAGCGCTAGAGCGAAAGACAGCGCTGCCAGATCGCCAGAAGACACCTCCACTCTGTCTGAACGTTCGGTTGAAGACCCAGGCCATTTGCTGCGCCTGACTTGCGGATATATAATCGCCCGCACACTCGCGGCAGCGTTAGTTTCCGCCGCGCTATACACGTATTCGGGAGAGGCAACGATGTCTAATCTCTCGACCAACAACAACGTCCATAATATGCTCGACGACTTGCGCAAGGAGACGCTCGAAGGCCTGCTCAAGTGGCTTCCCTTGCCGACGGCAGGTGTGCTCTTCTACGTCTTTCTGCTCGTCAACCGCCTTTTCGGCCTCCAATCGCTGGTCATCTTCAGCATCACGATCTGGGCAGTCTGTGCCTGCTTGCTTGCTCAGTGGATGAAAGCGCGTCACTTGCGCCTGGCAGCCGTTTCCTACGTGGCAGGAGTGACTACCGCGACGTTCGCCTTGATCTGGGTATCGTTCTCGTCACTCAGCATGGCGGTTTTGCCAGCGATCATTCTATTGAGCCTGGCAATCCTGGGGATCCGGGCGATGGCCACCACCACGGTGCTGAGCAGTCTCGTCATCCCGGCTTCTGCCTGGCAACATGGCCAGTTGAACAACGCCATTTTGGGTCCCTTAGCCGTGGTATGGCTGACAGCTCTCATCGCTTGGCTATCGCAACGTGGTTTGATCACGGCCGTCGAATGGGCATGGAATAGCTATAACCAGGCACGCGCCTCTACGGAGGATGCCCGGCACCACCGAGGCGAACTCGCCCGCACGCTGAAGGCCCTGGACGACGCATACCGCCGGCTGGAACGGTTCAGCGTGCAATTGGCCCAGGCCCGCGAGGCTGCCGAAGAAGCCCGTCGCACCAAGCAAGCCTTCGTCGCCAACGTCAGCCACGAACTGCGCACACCGCTCAACATCATCATCGGCTTCAGCGAGATGCTGGCCCTCTCACCCGAGGCATATGGAGTCAAGAGCATCCCCCGCCAGTTTATGGGGGACATCAACCGGATCTATCGCAGCGCCCGGCACCTGAAAGGACTGATTGACGACGTGCTGGACCTGTCACAGGTGGACGCGCGCCGCATGCCGTTGCTCACCGAACAGGCTGCGCTGCCTGAGGTCGTCACCGAGGCCACCGATATGATGGAAAGCCTGGCTGCACAAAAAGGGCTGCGCCTGGTTGTGGACATACCCGAATCATTGCCATCTGTTTTCCTGGATCGCGTGCGTATACGCCAGGTGTTACTAAACCTCCTGAGCAACGCTATCCATTTTACAGAAACGGGGCAGATCACCGTCTCCGTCCAGTTGCGGGGACGAGAGTGTCAGGCAACCGTGAGCGATACCGGACCGGGCATCGCACCACAGGACCTGGGCAGGGTCTTCGAGGAGTTTCATCAGTTGGACGCCTCCCTCAACAGGCGTCACGGCGGCACAGGGCTGGGACTGACTCTGAGCCGCCGCTTCGTGGAACTGCACGGCGGCCACATGTGGGTTGAGAGCGAGTTGGGCAAGGGCAGTTGCTTTCACTTCACCCTGCCCCTGGACCCGGCGGTGGCAGATCTGGGCAAGGCGCTAAAGCCCCTGCCTTCCATATCCTCCACAGTCAGGGCACAGGTCGGCCAGACCGTCCTGGTGACCACCGAGGAGCCTATGGTAGTGAACCTGCTCAAGCGGCATCTGCGGGGTTACCAGGTCATCGGTGTGCCTGACGAGGACCTGCAGGAAGCTATGGAAACGTACCTGCCCCACGCAGTCATCACGAGCGAGACCACACGGGCATCGAAGGCCAACGAGCGCTTCTCGCGGACACCTGTCATCTCGTGCCCGCTGCCCGATCCTCACCATCTGAGCCAGGCACTGGGCGTTGACAAATATCTGGTCAAACCAGTCACGCGCGAGCGGTTGTTGAGCCTGCTGACGGGCTATGGTGCGAAAGTACAACACATTCTCATTGTGGACGATGACGCGCAGTTTGCCGAACTGATCGCCCGTATTGTACAGGGGGCACCCAGCCCTTATGCAGTGGATATCGCCTGCGGTGGCAAGGAAGGCGTGGCCCAGATGCAGAAATCCAGGCCCGATCTGGTGCTCCTGGATCTGATGATGCAGGACCTGGGCGGTCTAGAGGTGCTTCATCTTATGCGAGCCGATGAGGAGCTGCGAGACGTCCCTGTCGTCATCGTCACAGCCCGCGACTTGCCCGGCGAGGAAATCCGCCTGCTACCCCACAACCACATCTCAGTCCAAGGGCCGGAGGAGCTCACAGTGACTGAGGTACTGGACTGTGTGCAGGCAATCCTCGACGCGCTTCCTCCGCCCAGACCATCGTCTTCGCCTCCGCCAGGGCCTGGAGCAAATCTGCCTGCTCCACCGGCTTCTTGAGACACACCTGGGCCCCGAGGGAGAGCGCCAACTCGGGCTCTTCGAGGACGCTGCATACGATGACGGGTATGGAGACACTGGCCCGGTTCGATCTCAGAGCACGCAGGAACTCCCACCCATCCCGGTTGGGCATCATAAGATCAAGGGTGATGATGTCCGGTTTGACCGACTGGATAAGGTTGAGAGCCTGGTCGGCGCTCGCGGCGTGAACGAGCCGATACGCCTGGCCGACAGCGTACCGTTGGAACAGTTCGAACAACTCCTCGTTGTCATCCACTACCAACACGACCGTCTCCTCCCGGAGCGGGAGTAACACCCAGACTCTTTCCTCGTGATCAGTCAGTGGCTCTTTCAGGAGGCGGCCACCCACAGTGGCCGTCAGAGTCTCCACTGCCCTCAAGTCGAGGGCGGCCAGACCAGTCCCTGCCTGAAGGTCCTGCTGGCGATACTCCAGGTCCAGACCAATGCCGACCGCCATGTCCGATGGCCACGCTTCGAAAGCGAGCCGGGCGAGAGGTAGCGCCGTCAGGGCAGGGCTGGCCAGACCAATCAGGATTTGGCGCATCAGCGTGCGATTCACGTGGGGCCTCGGCAGGCCGGGCTTTACGTGCGAGAGCAGACGAACCCCCCGTTTACGGGCCATCCCCTCCAACAGGGGCAACAGCTCGTCCACCAGGGTACCCAGGTCCACAGCATCCCGTTGCTGCGCCAGTCGCTCACTCTCCAGCCGCAGCGGTTCCTCTCCCCATGGCAAGGCACCGGTCGCTGGGATGGCTAAGTAACGGTCCCGCAGGATGCTGGCCAGAGCGCGCAGGGCTGTGGCACGGTCTCGCCGGAGCTGCCTGCCGCCGATGCTCAAGGAAGCAGCGACCTCCTCCCACCGGCGCCCCTCCACATAGAGGCCATAGAGAATCGCATACGGCCGCCTTTCCATAGCCCGGATGGGGACATTGTCACCTGGATTGAGGACTTCGATAGCGTCCAGCAGGATGCGCCGTAGCTCTTGGGCACGCGTCCGTGTAACCACGGCCTGCGAAGGCACCAGGAGCTCTGCCAGAGGATGCCGCTGCAGATGGGCGTGGTCGTAGAGACACGTCAACGCATCGCGGATCTGCCGCACAAGCTCAGAATCGTCGCCTGGTCCCATAACGCACCTTCCACCGGATTTCAACCACAGTCGCCGGATGTACTCATACGCATTATACCCCAGAGGCATGCCCGTGCAAGCGCATACCTGGGTACTCATCAGTTCTGTTGTATGCGACACGAGATTGTGTTATACTGTAGGCAAACGCTCACCCGGCTGATCCACTCGAGGTCTCTTCCAGGCATGGCCGCCAAAGGAGAAACAAGCGTGACAACCGTCACCCAGTTCACCGATCAAGTCATCCGCAACGTCGAAACCGTCATCGTCGGCAAACGGCCGCAGATCAAGTTGCTGATGGTGGCGCTGCTGTGCCAGGGCCACGTGCTCATCGAGGACGTGCCCGGCACCGGCAAGACCATGCTGGCGCGCGCCATCGCCGCCAGCATGGGCATCAGCTTCAAGCGGCTGCAATGTACGCCCGACCTGCTGCCCAACGACATCACCGGCGTCAGCGTATTCAACCAGTTGACCCACGCCTTCGATTTCCGGCCCGGCCCCGTCTTCGCCCACATCTTGCTCACCGACGAGATCAACCGGGCCACGCCCCGCACCCAGGCTGCGCTGCTCGAGGCCATGCAAGAACGGCAGGTCACCGCCGACGGCATCACCCGCCCGCTACCCGCGCCATTCCTGGTGCTGGCTACGCAGAACCCCATCGAATACGAAGGCACCTTCCCCCTGCCCGAGGCCCAACTCGACCGCTTCCTGATCCGCCTGTCGCTGGGCTACCCCGAGACCGGCGACGAGATCCAGATGCTGCGCAACCTCAGAAAGCAGCACCCGATCGAGACGGTAGGCCAGGTGGTGGAGGGGATCGAACTGCTGAACCTGTACGACGTCGTTACCGACGTGCACGTAGACGAGACGTTGGAGCGGTACATCCTGGCGATCGTGCAAGCCACCCGCGCCCATCCCGACGTGGCGCTGGGAGCGAGTCCGCGCGGGTCGCTGGCGCTGTACAAGACCTCCCAGGCGCTGGCTGCCCTGCGCAGCCGTGACTACGTCATCCCTGACGACGTCAAGACTCTGGTCCCGCTGACCCTCGCCCACCGGCTGATCGTCAGGCCCGAGAGCCAATTGCGTGGACGCAGCGCCGAGGCCATCCTGGCCGAAATCCTGGAGCAGACGGAATTGGACATTGGGGAGGGGGAACGGGGCACGTGAAATGTGAAACGTGAAACGTGAAACGTGATGTGTAATGCGTGAGGTGGGTGGGTTATGCAGAGTTTGGTGCCGTTCCTGCTGGTCGTGTTTTTGATCGCCGTTCTGCTGCGGGCGGATTTTTTCTTCACCATCGCATATCTCTTCTTCGCCGTCTACGTGCTGTCGCGCATGTGGAACCAACACACGACCAGCCACCTGCACGTCGAGCGGCGCTTCACAGACCGCGCCTTCTCCGGCGACCAGGTGATGGTGGATGTGACGGTACGAAACGACGGCCGGTTGCCCATTCCGTGGCTGGAAGTGCACGAGTCGCTGCCGGTGGACCTCGCCGCCCCCCCCTTCTACCGCGAAGTGGCCACCTTGGGCCCACGGACACGACGTCGCTTCAGTTATACGCTCCAGTGCCGCCGGCGGGGTTACTATCCTATCGGCCCACTGACCATGCGGACCGGGGACCTCTTGGGGATCCTACGCCACAGCCAGATAGAGCTCGCGCCCGAGCACATCATCGTCTACCCCCGGGTCGTTCCCCTGCGCCACCTGGGCCTGCCCACGCGCTCGCCGCTGGTGGCACTGCCCGCCCGTTCGCCCCTGTTCGAGGACCCGGCGCGCGTGATGGGGGTGCGCGATTATCAGCGCGGTGATTCACCCCGCCGCATACACTGGACGGCCACCGCCGCGGCTGGGCGGCTTCTGGTGAAGCAATACCAGCCGGCGATCGCCCGCGAAACCCTCGTTTGTCTCGACCTGGACGCGGAGGATTACGGCCAGCGCCAGCGCCAGACAGCCACCGAACTGGCCATCGTCGTCGCGGCCTCTATCGCCAACCACATCGTCGTGCAGGAAAGACTGCCGGTAGGCCTGGCCACGGAAGCCTGGGATCCATTATTGGAATCAAGTGCGCGATTCTTCCTGCCGCCGCGCCCAGAGCGCGCCCACCTGATGAACCTGCTGGAGGTGCTGGCCCGCGTACAGACCACCAAGGGGGTACCGTTCGTAGAACTGTTGCGCCGCCAGAGCGTACACCTGCCCTGGGGGGCCACACTGGTCATCATCACCGGCCGCGAGAGCGAAGCGCTGTTCGATACGTTGCTCTATCTGCGGCGGGCGGGGTCCGCCGTCGTGCTGATCCTGGTACAGCCGGTCCACTCTTCTGCCAAACTGCGACAGCAGGCCGCTATGGTCGGAGTGCCCGTCCATCGGGTGTGGCGAGAACACGACTTAACGTGAAACGTGAAACGTGATGCGTGGTGCATGATGCGGTTACAGGATCAAAATCCGTGGCTGACAAACCTGTTCCACCCGCTGATGATCGGCGGCATGTTTGGCTGTACCGCCATATCCCTGGTGGGCCTGGTACATCTGGTCTTCCCGGCCTGGAACGGCACGTACGTCATCGTAGGGTGCGTCCTGGCCGCACTGGAGGCCAACTACTCGTACCGGCTGATCCGGTCCAGGCGGCTGCAAGGCGGCGAGGCCCTGCGCTTCCAGGTCGTCGAGATTGCGCTTCTGTTCATTGCCCTGAAAATCGGGGGCACCATCGGCGATCGGTGGGCCGACGTGTGGGCAGACGTGCAGACCTGGTCGCACAACCCTTTTGGCATCGCGGACCCCGCGACCATCGTCGCCTTCATCCTGGCCGCGCTCTCCTGGTGGGTCTCCACCCAGACCACGCGCGACCTGGAGCGGCTGGGCGAACCTCCCGAACACAGCCGCTACTACGTGCCCCCCAGAGAGAGCCTCACCCAGCGCTTCTTCTGGGGCGGAGTGCTGCTGCTCGTCATCACGGGCTTGCACTACACCGGCATCGTCCAACTGCTGGACCCAAGTCGCCCCCGGGTGCCAGGGCCAACGATCAACGTGCTGGTCTACTTCTTGCTGGAACTGGTGATGCTGGGCCAGATCGAGTTCACCCGGTTACGCAACCAGTGGCAGGCGCAAAAGATCACGATGCCTGGCGAACTGACCGGCCGCTGGGTGCGTTATAGCCTGGTCTTGCTTGGCCTGGCGGCATTCCTGGCCTTCCTGCTCCCCACCGGCTACACGGCGGGCCTGCTGGACATCGCGGGAGACGGATTGCGCCTGATCGTCGGGATTCTCACGCTGATCGCGCAGATATTCCTATTCTTGCTCACGCTCTTGCTGTGGCCACTTCTATTCCTACTCTCCCTGATCTTTGGATCCACACCCCCTCGCCTCAGGCCGCGCTTCCTGCCTCTGCGCCTGCAGCAGGAACCGACCAGCAACGCCGCCCCCGGTGGATGGTTCGGCATCCTGCGCTCCGTTCTCTTCTGGGCCGTCACGCTGGGGATGCTATTCTACGTGGTCCGCAACTACCTGCGCGACCACCCGGAACTCTTGAAGAGCCTGGCCGGGCTGAGCCTGATCCGCACCCTGCGCCGGTGGTGGGCCGCCCTGTGGCGCCGCTTGACCGGGCTGGTGGAGGCGCTGGGTGAGAGGTTACCGGGCCGGCGATCGCCGGGAGAGGGTGGCTGGCAGGCCCCCGTGGGGCCCTTCCACTTTCTCCGGTTGAGCGGACTCTCGGCCCGTGAACGTATCCTGTACTACTACCTGAGTGTCCTGCGGCGTGCAGAGCGGCAGGGGCTGCCGCGCCGGCGCACCCAGACACCCTACGAATACGACGCCACCCTGAGCCCCAACCTGCCCTCCGCGCAACAGGAGCTGGCCTCACTCACCCAGGCCTTTGTAGAGGCGCGCTACAGCCCGCACACAGTTGATGCAGCACAGACCAGGCAGGTACACACCTATTGGCAGCAGGTGAAGGCTGCACTGCGGGCGCTCAGGCGCAAGGAGGAAGATACCGGCAAGTGAAGAATCAGACAACGCCTCGCCTGGCTACCCGTGCTGTCCACGCCGGCACTCGTAGCCCGCAACCTGATTTCACCCCGACCGTCGTTCCCATTCACCCCTCGGTCACGTATTACTATGAACGCATGGAGGACCTGGATGGGGTGTTCGCCGGGACACGCGAGGGATACGTCTACACGCGCTACGGCAACCCCACGGTGACGGCGCTGGAGGAGGCAGTGGCGGCGCTGGAAGAGGGAGAGACCGCCCTGGCGTTCGCCTCTGGCATGGCGGCCATCCACGCCGCGCTGTTGGCCACGGGAGCCCGGGCAGGGTCGGCGATCGTCGCCGCGCAGGACGTGTACGGCGCGACCTACGCCCTGCTGGACGGGCTCTTGCGCTCCCAGGGGGTCACAGTGCGCTTCGTGGACGTGGCCGACCTGGAAGCCGTGGAGGCGGCCTGTGCGGAACTCGTGCCGGTGGCGCTGCTGGTAGAGACGATCTCCAATCCACTGCTCAAGGTCGCCGATCTACCGGGGCTGGCCGGGATCGCTCACCAACATGGAGCAGCCCTGCTGGTGGACAATACCTTCGCCACTCCCTGCCTGGTGCAGCCGCTGAGCCTGGGGGCCGACGCGGTAGTCCACAGTGCCACCAAGTACCTGGGAGGCCACGGCGACGCGCTGGGCGGCATCGTCGTCACCTCGGCCGCGCGACGGGCGCGCCTGTTCGAGGTACTCAAGGTCAGTGGGGCCAACCTGGGGCCCCAGGAGGCCTGGCTGGTGCTGCGGGGGATGAAAACCCTGCCGCTGCGGATGCACCAGCATTGCGAGAACGGCCTGGCGGTGGCCCGCTGGTTAGAGGCCCACTCCCGGGTGAGCCGGGTCTTCTACCCCGGCCTCCCCTCCCACCCTCAGCACGCGCTGGCGGAACGGCTCTTCCAAGAGCAAGGGTACGGGGGCATGGTGTCCTTCGACCTGGATGGGGCAGGGAAGCGCGAAGTCTTCCGCTTCTTCGAATCGTTGCGGCTGTGCCTGCCCGCTACCACGCTGGGCGACGTGGTAACGTTGGCTCTCTATCCGGCCCACTCCTCCCACCGCGCGCTGAGCCCCCAGGAACGCGCCCGCATCGGCATCGGCGATGGCCTGGTACGGTTGTCGGTAGGGATCGAAGCCATCGAGGACATCCTGGGCGACCTGGAACAGGCACTGAACGCCCATCGAACCCCACCCCATCATCCTGCACCGTGACCTGCAGTCCTCCGCTGCTCCACGCCAGCCGGACCAGGACGTGGCTGGCGTGGGCGTGGCGGGCCACGGAGCGGGTGTCGCCGCCTACGGCTGGGCTGCACCTCGACGTCGCCTGCGGGTACGCTACCTTCATGACGCAATTGGGCTGGCGCTTCCCCACGGCACGTCTGGTGGGGCTCAACATAGACTTCGACGGCCCCCACGCACTGGCCCAACCGTTGCTGGCCGAGGCAGGAGTAAGAGCCGCGCTCGTCCAGGCTGACGCCCGGCGTCTCCCTTTCGCCGATGGCACACTGGGATCGGGCAGTCGTATGGCTGTAGAGGTGAAACGGCAGTTGAAACCTCAGGGGTACTAATTCCGTTTGGGCCACGGCGAAGCCAACACACTGCTGGCTGTGGCCGGCGCGTTGGGGGTACTGGGCAGGGTGCTCTTCCAACCGTACATCGAACTGGGCCACGGATGGGATCCTGCCCGGCTGCGTGATGCCCGCTACCGGGACGCCTGCCGCCTCCAGGCCGAGGCTGTGCTGGCCGCCGGATTGCGCCTGATGAGTCGCCCTTCCCGAAGGCTCCAGAGTGTGCCGCCTGCTCCCTGAATTGACACAACCGCCTCCCGCGATTATAATCCACCCCACTTGTAACATCGCCCGACGGAAAGGAACCGTATGAGAAAAGCAGAGACCTGGCAAATTGTTGTCATCATCGTCATCGCGCTGGTGGCCCTGTATGTGGACCTGAACATCCAACATCCAGACTGGGTCAGGAACTTGGTCTTCTGGCAACCGGCAATTCAGCGGGACATTGCGCTGCGCCTGGGGCTCGACTTGCAAGGCGGCCTCCAGGTCCTCCTGGCGGCCGACGCCCCGGCCGGGCAGCAACTCGACGCTGCCTCCATGGAAACCGCCCGCCGCATCGTCGAGAACCGTGTTAACAGCCTGGGGCTGACCGAGCCGGTCGTACAGGCGCAGGGTGAACGCCGGATCATCGTCGAACTCCCCGGCATCGAGAACCCCGAGCAAGCCGTCGAAACGATCAAGGGGACTGCGCTCCTGGAGTTCGTGGACGCCGGGGGTTTCCCGTTGATGCCTGGGACCGTCATCACGACGAGTATGGGCGGGCCCTCTGTGCTGGCACCCACGGCGGGGCTGTCGCCCACCACCTCGCTCAACCCGGCGGCAGAACTGACACTCCCCACCACTGCCGAACTCACACCCACGGCCGAACTCAGCCCCACTACTGAAAGCCCCATCACGCCCACCCAACCTGCTCCAGCCTCCGCCGGTCCGGTGATAGCCGGTGAGTACACCGGTGAATACGAAACCATCATCACCGGCGCAGGTCTAAAGAACGTGGGCCTCGACCGCACGGAGCAGAGCGAATACATCATTCCTTTCGAGTTGAACGAAGACGCTGCCAAGGTCTTCGAGAAATACACGACTGCTAACGTGGGTGGCTACCTCTGCATTGTGCTGGACAAGACCGTCATTTCCTGTCCAACGGTCAGAGAGCCCATCCCTGGCGGCCGGGCCTCAATCTCCGGCAAGTTCACGTTCGACACTGCCCGCCAACTGGCGATCCAACTGCGCTACGGTGCGCTCCCCATCCCACTGCGCGTCGAGAGTTTCAACCGCATCGGCGCCACGCTGGGGCATGAGTCCGTACAGAAATCGGTCCGCGCCGGGGTGATCGGACTGGCCATTGTGTTTCTCTTCATGCTGATCTACTACCGGCTGCCGGGCGGTTTGGCCGACCTGGCGCTCTTCATCTACGTGCTGCTCAACTTCGCCCTCTACAAACTGGCCCCGATTACGCTCACGTTACCCGGTATCGCGGGCTTCCTCCTTTCAGCGGGGATGGCAGTGGATGCCAATATCTTGATCTTTGAGCGCATGAAAGAGGAACTGCGGCGTGGACGGGGCCTGACGACCGCGATCGAGATCGGCTTTAGCCGTGCCTGGACCTCCATCCGCGATTCGCAGCTTTCGACGTTGATCATCTGCGCCATCCTGTTCTTCTTCGGCACCAACTTTGGGGCGAGTATCGTCAAGGGGTTTGCCATCACCCTGGCCATTGGTACGGTCGTCAACGTCATCACAGCCGTGTTCGTCACGCGCATCTTCCTGCGCCAGGTCGCTGCCTCGGCCGGTGAATGGCTCGCCGGGCGCAAGTGGTTGTTGGGGGTATAGTCATGTTCAACATCGTCGAGAAACGACGCTGGTACTTTTTCTTTTCCGCTGTCCTGATCGCACTCAGCATCGCCGCGATGGTCATCTCGACCATCCAGTTCCGCCAGCCCATGCGGCTCGGCATTGACTTCACCGGCGGGTCCATCTTCGTCCTCAGGTTCGAACAGCCCGTCACAGAAGCTGACCTCCGCGCCGTCTTCTCCGACTACGGCGGCGCCATCCTGCAGCCCCTGGGAACGCCGGAACAGCATACCTGGCAAGTACGCATGCGCCAGGTCACCGCCAGCGAGGTCGGCAGCCTCTTGACCGCTGTGGAGACGAACCTCGGCAAGATAGACCAGGATGCCCTGACGTTTGACGCGGTGGAACCGGCGGTCGGCGGCGAGGTGGCCCGGGCAGCGGGGTTGGCGATCCTCGTCGCCGCGCTCATGATCGTGGCGTTCATGTGGTTTTCCTTCCGGCGTGTGCCCAACGCCTTTCGCTACGGCGTATGCACGATCGTGGGAATGGTCCACAACCTGCTCGTCGCCTTCGGCTTCTACGCACTGATGGGCCTTGTCGCTGGCTGGGAGGTAGACGCGCTTTTCCTGACTGCCATCCTCACCGTGATCGGCTTCTCCGTGCAGGACGTGATCGTCGTCTTCGACCGTATCCGTGAGAATATCCCCAAGCACAAGACCGAGCCCTACGAGAAAGTCGTCAACCGTTCCATCCTGGAGACTCTCCATCGCTCGTTGGCGACACAACTCAACGCGATGTTTGTCATGATCGCCATCATCCTCTTCGGCGGTACGACGATCAAGCCGTTCATCGCCACCATGCTCGTCGGTATGCTCAGCGAGACCTACTCCTCCATCTTCGTCGCCGTACCGCTATTGGTCGTCTGGGAGAAAGCCGCCGCGCGCCGCGCCCTGGCACGCGCAACTGCATAAAACCGTGGGGCAGGCGTTCCTGTCCACCCCACTTCCCTCCTCGCTGAATGTAGGACAAGATGCACCTTGTCCTACATTCTTTTTGCCTGCTTTGCCCATCTGGCGTATAATAGACTGTGCTCAACTCGCACCACACATTGCTCCTCACACTTTACACCGGAAGGACAAGTCTATGGCTGGAGAGAAAATCCTGATCATCGAAGATGACCGGGACGTCGCCAGGCTCATGGCCACCCTGATGCAGCAGAGTGGATACCAGACCGTCATCGCCGAGGATGGCGTCAAAGGCCTCAACCTGGCCCTGGGGGAGCGACCCGATTTGGTCATCCTGGACCTCCTCTTGCCCCGCCTGAGCGGCATGGAACTCTTGTACAAACTGCACGAGCGCCAGATGAATGCCCCCGTGGTGATCGTTACCGCCTGGGGCTCGGAACAACTCGCCATCCAGGCGTTGCGGATGGGAGTCAAGGATTATATTAACAAACCATTTGACCCGCAAGATCTGTTAGAGGTGGCCGAACGCGCCCTGGCCGAAAACCGGCTGCGCCGCGAACGGGACATCCTGACCAAGGAGTTGCTGACCTCCAACCAGGAACTCGAACGGCGGGTACACCAACTGGCCACCCTGTACGAAGTGGGGCAGGCCCTGGCCGCCACCCCCGATGCGGACGAACTCCTCTTCCTGGTCCTCCAGGCCGCAGGCAGTGCCCTGGAAGTGGACGTGGTCTCCTTCTTCCGGGTGGACGAACAGAGCGGCGAACTGGTCTTCCGCGCCAGCACAAGTGAGAGCGCCCCCCTGTTGTTCGGCATGCGACTCGCACCCGGCCAGGGCATCGCCGGCTGGGTGGCCCAACACGGTGAGCCCCTCCTGGTCCGCCACGCCCGCTCCGACCCGCGCTTCAGCCCCACCTTTGACGAGACCACCGGCCTGGTCACCGAAGCGATCCTCTGCGTACCCCTGGTAGTCAAGGGGCGCGTGATCGGCGTGGTGGAGGCCCTGAACAAGCCACAACCTGGCTTTACCGAGGACGACCTGGCGATGCTGCGTTCACTAGCCGCATCGGCTGCGATCTCGATCGAGAACATGCAGTTACTCGAGGAGGCCAACCGCCTCCACGATCAGACAGAGATGCAACTGGTCCAGACCACCCGCGCCTACAACGAGATCCGGGCCTTACAGGAGACCACCGGCGCTCTGCTCTCCTCACTGGACCTGCAAGAAGTGTTGAACCAGATCGTCAACAGCGTGGTATCGGTGTTGGGGTTCAATTCCGCCATGCTGGCCGAGTACGACGAGCAGAACCACGTCCTGCCAGTGCGGGCCATTGCTGCGGATCCGGCTCTGGTCGAGGCCTTTGAAAGACGGGTCGGGCTGCGCGTCCTGGAGACGTACGTCACCATGGACCAGACAGAGAACCTGGCCGTGCGCGCGGCCCTGGCTGGCAAGATTGAGGTCACCCACGACCTATTCGACCTGTTTCGTCCCTGGATAACGCCAGAGATGGCTGAGATCATCCAGACAGCAGCCGGCATCCACACACTGGCGACCATCCCCCTGCTGGCCAGGGGCCGCCTGGTGGGCAACCTGTTCGCTGGCAGCCTCAAAGACCGACTCTCAGACGCCGATCTGGATTCGCTACAGGCCCTGGCCAACCAGGCCGCCATTGCCATTGAGCACGCCCGCCTCTATCAGAATCCACTGGAGTCGCGGGACTGGGTCGCAGAACGTAGCGAGGCACTGGAAAAGCGTCTCAGCGCCTTGTCTCGTCTGCAGCAAATGGCGATGGAACTCGGCAAGGTGACAATCGGCGCTGACCTGCGAGATGTCTACAGGCGGCTGACCGAGCAGGCGACCGAACTGCTGGAAGCGACCAGCGCTGCGATCCTGCTCTTCGACTCCGACCAGAAGGAGTTGATCTGTCAGGAACCCGCCTGCGGCGTGCCTGCTGACATCATCCGCGATTATCGCATCCCCCTGTCCCAAGACAGCCCGGCCTGGGCGGCCTGGAGCAGCGGGGGGCCGTTGATCCTGAACAACGTGGCCAATGCTCCCATGGTGGAAGCGCTGGGCCTGAAGGACCTGGCGGAGCGCATGGGGTTGCGCTCCACCATATTCTCCATGCTACGCGTCGGCGGACGGTCCATCGGCGTGCTACAGGTGTCGGACAAACGGGATGGCAGCGACTTTACGCCAGACGACGAGCGCGTGTTAGAGATCTTTGCCTCCCAAAGTGCAATTGCCATCCAGAACACACGCTATTCGCAGACGATACGCGTCTACCAGGAGCAGCAGGCGGACACAGAACGCATGGCCGCCATGGCCGACATCGCCGGCAACATGGTGCACCGGATCAACAACACCGTGGGCGCAATCCGGCCTCTCGTTCAACAGATCGAGATGAGACTGGAGCGGAACACATTGGACAACGACTACCTGCGAGAAAAACTCCAGGAGATTCGAGGGAGCGCTGACCGCACACTGGAAGTCGCACGGCAAATCGAGCGGCCTTTCGAATCAGCCCCCTTACAACTCATAGACGTGAACGAGTCTATCGCCACGGCCTGGGCCGAACTGGCCGCCCCCATCGGCGTCACGGTAGAAATCGAGCATGGCCAGAACATGCCCCCGGTTACCGCGACCCGCCAACTGGATGAAGTCTTCCGCAACCTGATGACAAACGCGCTGGATGCGATGGCAGATGAAGGTGGCTCTCTGCAAGTTCGCAGCCGCTGTGCAGGCAACCGCTCGGTCATCGTGACGGTCAAGGATACCGGCCTTGGTATCCCACCACAGGTCCGCGACAAGATCTTTCACATCGGCACCACGACCAAACGAGGCGGTATGGGGTATGGGCTATGGTGGTCCCGCACATTCTTGCGCCGCCTGGGTGGAGACATGGTCGTGGAAAGCGAAGAGGGAAAGGGCTGTGTGTTCACGGTCACGCTGCCGGTAACACAAGGCGTAAAGAAATAGGATGCGCTCGGAGGGGAACTTAGCTCCGCGTATATCGGGCAGAGGAGGAGCCATGGACAGACAACACCATATCCTGATAGTCGAGGACGAAGAACGATGGCGCGAACACATCTTCCGTGAAACCCTGGAGGATAGTGGGTACCAGGTCAAGACGAGCAGCAGCTATGGCGAAGCGATCACCGCCCTGGGCCAACAAGCCTTCGACCTGGCAGTGATTGACGTCAATCTGACTGGTCTCTCCGGCAACCGGGACGGCGTGCGGGTGCTCGAATACGTGGCCTCCATGAAGCCCAGGCCACTGGCCGTCGTCGTCAGTGGTTCCAAGACCTGGGCCGCTGCTGAGAAAAGTGCCAGAAAGTTCCGGCCCATCGCTTTTCTCGACAAGACGACGTTCGACGTCGCCGAATTCATCGCCCTGGTGAGAGGCGCCCTCGCTACACCGCCAGGGTAGAGGCCAGCCTGGCAGGAGAGCCGCGTATGACCGATAGACAGGCAATCTTGATCGTAGAGGACGACGCAGAGTGGCAAGAAGTTCTGAAAGAACCCCTGGCAGACGAAGGATATGAAGTCACCGTCGTCGCTGGCTACCAGGACGGCCGCCAGGCCCTGGAAGCGCGCCCGTTCAGCCTGGTAATCCTGGACCTGCAATTGGATGAGACGGCCCCCATGCTAGATGGAGAGCGGCTGCTGGCCCACATTTCACGGCTCTATCCAGGTACGCCGTGTATCGTCGTCAGCGGGCGAGGGGACACCCGGGTCGTGCGGGATGCCTTTAAGCAATACCACGTCGTGGACTATATCGCCAAGAACCGGTTTGACATCCCCACCTTCGTGGATGCAGCCGGGACAGCCCTGGCAGCCGCCCTCGATCCTGTGGCCCTGCGTCGCACGTTGGACGACCGATTCGATCTCGAGGAGATCAGGAACCTCTGCTTTGACCTGAACATTGACTTCGACGACCTGCGCGGCGAGGGCAAAAAGACCCGCGAGGTGGTGGCCTACTGCCAGAGACGTGGCCGCCTGCAAGACCTCGCCATCAGGATCGCTGCACTGCGTCCCGCATCTCCCTGAAAGCATCGGCCAGCCAGCCACGTCCAGCCAATCCACCAGCACGCTTGACACTTCCTGATCCTGGCATATAATTGCGCAGATTACTTTCGGAGAGGAGAATGCATGTGACGGAGGAATACACGCAAACACAACCCAGGACCGTCGCCGAATTACAGCCCAAGATGTGCCTGCAGGGCCGCGTCAAAGAAACCCAGTTGTACGGTGCGGTGGTGGACCTCGGCCTCGAATACGACGGCGTAGTCCATATCTCGCAACTTGCCCCCCAGCGGGTCAACCGCGTCTCTGACGTCGTTCACCCTGGAGACGTGGTGACCGTGTGGGTCACCAAGGTGAACCCAGAGAAAGGTCGCATCGGCCTGACGATGGTCGAGCCTCCCCAGGTGGATTGGCACGAGTTGGCAGAAGGGCAGGTTCACACCGGTACCGTGACACGGCTCGAACGCTATGGTGCCTTCGTTGACATCGGCGCAGAGCGCGCTGGCCTGCTGCACGTGCGGGAGATGTCCAGTGGCTACGTTCGCGACCCATCTGAACTGGTGAAGGTCGGCGAACAGGTCGAGGTGCGCGTACTGAGACTCGACCGGGACAAGCGACGCATTGACCTGACCATGATGGGCATTGGCGACGAAATGGAAGACGAGCCCGAAGACGAAGAACCCGCCAAGACAGCGATGGAAGTCGCGCTCCACCGGGCTCGGGCTCAACAACGGGAGCGCGGACATCGCCACGGGAAACGCCGGCCTGACCTGTCCGAGCAGGAAGACATCCTGAATCGCACGCTCAAGCAGCACCCCAGACGCTAGAGTGCTGCATTGTACAGCGCCTCCATAATCCCATAGGCTTCATCGGCCCCCAGTACTGGGGGGCCGCTCCACCTCAATGATGGGCAGAGGGTAGCACGCAGCACCGGGCGAACGCTGGCTCACTCCAACAGTGCGAGCATGTCATCCATCAGGTGATATGAGTCAAATACGGCGAAGCGGTTGTACTTGGCTGCCGCCCACTGCCCCAACTGGTCTCGGAGTGATTCTGTCCCGTCCACATCGGACACGCCAGGCACGATGCGCCACCTTGCCCGCGATGGTAACGTGGCGATGTATGCCAGTTTGTCTGCTATCGGCACGCTGGTGTAACTCATCATGAGCGCCTGGTCCGCCAGCCCCTCGCTCAGCCAACGCGGCACATCCCGCTTGACCTCTTCGTTCCGGACCTGGTTGCCGGAGATAGAAACAGTCAACTCACAGTCTCTGCCTATTGCTCTACGTGCCTCAATCAGCAACTGGCTGATGTGATCCGGCGTGATGACCGGGCACGCCGACTGGGTGTGATGCACCCTGATGTAATCCAGATGGATGCCGTCGAGGCCCTGATTTTGCGCCACCAGGTCGCCCACCATCCCTGCGATCATCTGCCGTGCTCCAGGTTCCGCCATGTTCACCCAAGCGACTGTATTGCATCGTCCATCGTCGAGCGTGCTCGTATTCCACGTTGCCGAAGGCGGGTCCTTCATCTGTAAATAGGTAGCCCACCAGCCCGTGTATATCCAGGCGTGCACCCGCATCCCCTTTTCGTGTGCACGCTGGATCAGGTACTCGCCAATCGTGAGTCCGTCTATCTGCCGGTCCTGCATTGCCGCCAGAGATGACCTGAACCACATCCGTGCATCGTCGTCCAGGCGGGCTGCCAACACCAAATCTGTGAACTTCCCCACCGTCCTGTCCACCAGTTCATCAATCCCGGCTTGCGTGTACAACCGGGCATCGCTCGAATAGTCCTGAACCCACAACCAGCGACGGGGCTCGGGATCGCCGGGGAGAGTGGCGCAGGCACCCATAGTCGCCACGCACAAAAACGCGACGGACAGCGCCAGCGCCAGTGCCTTACCGGGCCATGGTCTGCTCATCCTCGCCTCCTTCACGTCTCTAGCGAAGCCTCTTCCACCGCTTCTCGCGCCGCACGGATGTTTGAGGCAGGAGCCACGATCGGCGTGACGCAGCCTGTACCGAGGATGAAACGCCGTCCTCCGGTTTGTGCGATCGCATCGGCGGCCTGTTCCCGCACCTCGTCCGGGATGCCCTGCACCATCACCTCCCACTGCCCTAGCCCGCCGCACACCACCCCGCCAGACCGGCGCTGGGCCTCGGCCAACGTCGGCCACGTCTCTCGATCGTGCCAGTTGATCACATGGACCGGGTAATCCGCCAGAAGGTCGAACATCACCTCGCTCCCGTGCAGATGCAGCACGTTCAGCCATAGCCCCTGCGCCGCCTCCAATACCCGCAGGTCATAAGGGCGGCCGAAAACCTGATACTCTTCTCGGCTCAGCAGCCCATACTGCGCGTGCTGCACCGCGTAGAACACGCCAGCGATGCCCGTCTCACGGGCAGCCCTCACGAAACGGATCGTCGTCTCAGTAATGATTTCCAACCCGGCGCGAACTATGTCCGGGTCACGGCGCAAATGCACCAGCAACTGATCCCTGCCCACCAGGTTCTTGGCCTGGGCCAGGGGGCTGAATATCGTCTGGATGAACGGGGCCTCGCCCATCAGCCCGCTCCCAATGAGACGCAGGCAATGCAACTGCGCGCCCAACGCCCCCTGGGTAGGGTCGAGCACGCGCAGCCTGCGCCAGTCCTCGAGAGCCTGGACAGGATATGCCGTGTACTCCCGGGTCCCTTCCATGTTGCCCATCCAGCGATCCTTGGCTCCCCAGTCTTGCACACAGAAACTGCTGGCCGGCGTGACTTTGACGAAGTCAAAGTCATACTGCCTCTGAAAGGCCACTGTCGCCGCCGCCAGGTCCTCCGCTCGCAGGTCATCGCCTGGAAAGTGCCGCCACAGCGCCACCGGTGGGCGGTCCACCACCTCGCCGTCAATTGCAGCCCTCAACCGCGCTTCCTTCGTCATTGCATTCATTGCCATCCCTCCTCACTCGTTCTCCTTCACACGGATCTCTACCTCGCCAAGAGGCACAAACTCGTCCAATTGAGAAACCTGGTTTCCTGGCTCCGCGTACACGGGATTGTCCCCACGTACCACTACACCAAAGACATACGTGCCCTTCTCCAGATTGACCGGCGCTGCTGCGACGAATTGGATAGGGTCGCGCACGATCTCACCCGCCTGCCACATCTCGAAGGGATAGTCTGCCGGGATCCCTGAGAATCGCCACACCTCGTTCCCTGCGGGATCCAGCAGCACCAGGTCACGCGCACGCACAGCAGGATGATCGCCGTCGGCACGCCAGAAGAGAGTGATGGGCCACACGCCCGGCAGTTTCACCTTCGGGTAGGGCTGGACATACCCCACCAGGGTAATGCCCGCCTCGGGGAAGGTCACCGTCATCTCCTGCGTCAAGCCTAGTTCGGCCGGCCGGGGCTGGCGGCGGGGCCGTTCTACCTGGACCGATGCCAACGGCAGGCTGTCGCCGGCCGGCTGTCCTCGCTCGTCGTAACGCTGCAAACGGTAGCCCTCAGCCATTGAGTACAGTCCCACGTTCAGCACGTACTCCCCCGGCGGCGTTCCGGGCAGAATGCGGATCTCGTACTCATCCCGCACATACTTGCCGAGTGGCCAGCGCGTCGTCGGCAGGTCGCCTGGGTTCAGATGGTCCTCTTGGCCCCACAGGACGTGCAGGGGACGCGCCAGGTGTACGAAAGACTGGTAATTCGTATCCACAGGCCTCAGGGCGTGCCAATAGAGCAACACGGAGAACGTATCCCCGGACCGCACGCGTTGGCGGGGTAAATCGTACCCCAGCAATTCGATCTGTCCTCCCCCAGCCTCTCCTCCGATAGGAGCGAACGTAGCCCGCTGCTCATATTGAGCAACCCAGGCCTGGCCCGGCGGCGAGGTGTAGCGCATCCAGTTGTCGTGAGGATCTATCAGCCCGCTCTTCAAGATCACGAATAGGAGGAGCCCCCCCCCCAACCAGACCGGATAATTGCGCCCGTGAGTACACCGCCCGTGAGTACACGGGGAGGCGGATTGCGCCCGTGAGTACACGGGGTTGCGGATTAATGCCAGAGCCACGACCAATGCTACCAGGCCAACTGCTGAGACGATCCATCCCGCTGTCCTGGGCGGCGTGTCCTCGAAGCGCACCCACACCTCGTGCGGGCCTGCGGGCACCCGCAGCGTGATGAACCCTTCGGGGTGGGCTACCTCGATCTCGACCTCCTGGCCATCCACGGTTGCCCGCCAACCAGGAAAGTAGAACGTGTACAGGCGCAACACAAACTTCACAGACGACGAGATGGCGAAGCGGTCGTGCAGTGGCCCATGTTCGACGACCTGGACGCTGGTACCATCCCGTAGAGTAGCGCGGTTGACCTTGTCCACCGGTCCAGGACCCGCGTACGATGCGACCAGCGTCGGTTCAGGATGGATCGGCCCTCGCGCTGCTCCTACCGGAAGAAAGTCGCCGGTCGAGGTCGTGCCGAGGGCCAGGCTATGCTGTTCCCACTCGATAATGTCCTGTGGCCCAGTACCGCCGAACTCGGGTGGCCACGCTGGCGGGTAGAGCACCGGCAACGCCAGCACCAGGATCGCGCCCAACGTGGCGGCCAGCACAGGGTTGCGCCAGCGCCAGGTGGAAAGCAGGGTCACACTGCCCGCCGCACACACCGCCAGCATCAGGTTGGCTGCCCCCAATAGCCGCCACGGGAACTGCAGGTACGCCATCCACGGCACATGTTCCCACACGGGTGTAGAGGCCGGCAACATCAGGAAACCCAACCCCAGCCCAGCCAGGATAAAGTAAGGGAGCACCCGCCACCCTCCCCCAACCCCTCCCTCAGAGGGAGGGGAGACTGCCCCCTCTCCCTCCCAGGGAGAGGGCCGGGGTGAGGGTAAGGTCTGCCCTCCCTCACCCCCTCCCTGGGAGGAGAGGGGAAATCTTCTGCGGAAAAGGGCGACGGCACCCACTGCCGGCAGGGCCAGCAGCCACTGTGCCAACCCCAGGTTGAACCGATAACGAGGAGCCGTCGCCCCCAGATCGGATATACGCGACGGAGCCAGCAACTCACCCAGTGACAGGAAGTGTTCGTGAAAGTCAAAATGGCCTGGGCCGACGACGTTCAGCTCGACGGCACCGCGCTCCAACAGCGCCGGAAGCCAGAAGAAGGCGATGATCGCCGCGGCCAGGGCAAAAGCCAGCGCGCCCCACCCGGCGCGCTTGCGTCCTGTCCCGACCACCACCTCCCAGGCCCAGTAGCCCAACAACAGGCCGCTGGCCACCAGGCCGAGCAGGTTATGGCTGAACACGAGCGCTGCCAGCGCCAACACGCTCCCCGCCAGCGCTCCACGCCCTCCCTTCCCACTCATCAAGCGCCGGAAGGCATAGAAGGCCAGGGGGAGCAAACAGATGGCCAGGTGCTCTGGCAGGTCACCACGGGCGTGCGGGTCAATGAACACAACGTAGGGGGCAAATGTGAACGAAGCGGCCGCCACCACACCGGCCGCCGGTCCAAACAACTCGCGCCCCAGCAGGCAGGCCCCCAGCGCAGCGGCGCACAGCCCCAACACAAACACCGCCTTGACCCCACCCACGATGTCCACGCCCGGCAGCAGGCCAAACAAATTGGACAGATAGTACGTCAGCGGAGCGTAATAGTTAAAGATCGGATACCCGTAACCGAAATAGAGATCGGGTGCCCAGCGTGGGTACAAGGCGCCAGCCCGCACGGATTGCCCCAACTGGGCGGCGCGATAGACGTGCAGTTCGGCATCCGTCTCACGCGGCAGGCCAGGCCGGGCGAGGAAAGGAGCAGCCGCGACGACAGCCAGCGCTAACGCGAGCAGGATAGCCCAGTCAAGTTGACGAATCCACTGGCGCATGTGATCAGCGTCGCGCGCTGGCTACCAGGTCCGAGATTTGCTCCGGATGTTCGGCCACCCGCACCCCGACCGCCTCATAAGCGGCGATCTTCTCCGCCGCTGTGCCAGTGCCGCCCTCGATGATGGCTCCGGCGTGGCCCATGCGCTTGCCGGGCGGTGCAGTACGCCCTGCGATGAAGGCCGTGACCGGCTTGGTCATCCGCTCGGCGATGAAACGCGCCGCTCGCTCTTCGTCGCTCCCGCCGATCTCGCCGATGAGCACCACCTGTTCGGTACGCGGATCGTTCTCGAACATCTCCAGCACGTGGATGAAGGTCGTACCAATGATGGGATCGCCACCGATACCGATACAGGTGGTCTGGCCCAAACCTCGCATCGTCAGTGCATAGACCACTTCATACGTCAGCGTACCGGAGCGCGAAACCACGCCGATGGGGCCAGGGGTGGCAATGTGGCCCGGCATGATGCCCACCTTTGCCTGGCCAGGAGAGAGCAGCCCGGGACAGTTGGGGCCTACCAGTCGCACCCCCTTCTGATCGAGATAGGCGCACACCCGGATCAGGTCCTGGGTAGGGATACCTTCGGTAATGCAGACGATGAGCCGGATACCGGCGTCGGCCGCCTCCTGCATGGACTCGGGAGCAAAACGGGCTGGCACGTAGATGACCGACGCATTGGGCTCGGTCGCCGCCACTGCCTCCGCAGCGGTATCGAACACCGGCACCCTGCCATTACAGGCCCATTGCCCCCCCTTACCGGGAGTCACGCCCGCCACGACCTGCGTGCCGTATTCGAGCATCTGCTGGCTGTGAAACTCGCCCTCGTGCCCGGTAATGCCATGCACGAGCAGACGGGTATTCTTGTCCACCAAAATCGCCATCGTCTTCCCCCTATTGCGGAATGCGGATTGCGGATTCGCCCCTGGCCGCAGCCGGAGGGGAACCTGCCTCCGCAACCGCCTTCTGGGCCGCCTCAGCCAACGTCGTCGCCGTAATCAACCGGTATCCTGAACCTTCTAGAATCGCCCGCCCTTCCGCCTCGTTCGTCCCCACCAGCCGGGCCACCAGGGGGACGGTAGGTTTCACCTCTTCGAAGGCCGCGAGGATGCCCCTGGCCACCTCATCGCAACGGGTGATGCCGCCGAAAATATTGAACAGCACCGCCTTGACATTCGGATCGGCCAGGATCAGGCGCAACGCAATTGCCACCCGCTCGGCTCTGGCTCCACCACCAATGTCGAGGAAATTGGCCGGGCTGCCACCAAAGTGCTTGATGATGTCCATCGTCGCCATCGCCAGCCCCGCCCCGTTGACCATGCAACCGATCTGTCCATCCAGTTGGACGTAACTGAGGCTCGCCTCGCGCGCTTGCCGCTCGGTAAAAGTCTCCTCGTCCACGTCCCGCATCTGAGCCAGATCAAGATGGCGAAAGAGAGCGTTGTCATCGAGCACCATCTTACCGTCCACGGCCAGCAGGCTGCCCTCGCCGGTGACGACCAGCGGATTGATCTCGGCCAGCGAGGCATCGCAGGCCAGGTACGCCTCGTACAGGCCGCGGGCAATGCGGTCGAAGGCCCGGAAATGCTCACCCGGCAGCCCGATACCCTTGGCCAGGGCCAGGGTCTGATAACTGCGCAAGCCCAGGAAGGGATCCATAGCGACCCTCTTGATCGCCTCAGGGTGCGTACGGGTGACCTCCTCAATCTCCACACCTCCCTCGGAGGAAGCCATCATCACCGTCCTATGGGCAGCACGGTCCACGACGATGCCCAGGTAAATCTCCTGCCGGATGTCGGCCGCCTCGTCCACCAGGACCTTGCGCACAGGCAGCCCCTTGATCTTCAGTTTCAGGATCTCGCCGGCCACCTGTTCAGCCTGGTCGGGGGTCTGAGCCAACCGGATGCCACCCGCCTTGCCGCGCCCTCCTACGAGCACCTGCGACTTGATGACGACGGGTTTCCCCAATTCTCCGGCAATGCGGCGCGCCTCCTGAGGGGTAGTCGCCACGTCTCCACGCGGAATCGGCACCCCGTGCGCGGCGAACAGCCGCTTGGACTGATATTCGTGTAGTTTCACTTACACGCCTCCCGACTGGAATGGAATCTCGTGCCACAGCGCAATAGCGGGCGAAATTATACCACAGCGTACCTAGAAGCCAAAGTTGGCTCTGCGAACCAGGTTATTCGTCATCCCCTCGGCGCTCCTGCTTCCGCTTCAATAACCTCCCAGCCAGAGTTCCCACCTCGGCGGCTCGCTCCTCTCGGTCTCCTCCGGTGAGGGATGAGGCCGCCGGGGTTGGCGTGGGAGCGATAGGATGAGGCAATCTCCGTAGCCACACACGTACCGTCGCCTGGGCTCGTTCCCAGTCACGCCGCCCCAGTGCCAGGCGCCGCACGCCCACGTCGAACGGCAACAAGATGGTTGCCAGCCCCAGCAGATATGGCCACAGGTCACGCGTGGTGCCTGTCCCCCGTAGTGTGTGGGCGAAGGCTCCGGCCGGCCCCTCCAGAACCGTTCCACCGCCCAGTTCGGCCAGCCGCGCCAGGTAGGCGGGATCCCCCTCCAAGGCCGCGTACTCAGGAGAATAGCCCATCACCCAGCCGGTGGTCAGCGCCAGGGCCTGCTGCCCCGCCAGTGACCCGGCCAACCGCATCAGGTAGGCCCCTTCGGCCTGAGGCACGAACACCCCCTCGTAATGCCCCGGTGCAGTCTGCGCCAACTTCACTCGTGTTGCCTCACCCGCCGGCCCGACTACGCTCACCTCGGCGTCCAACCCGTTGACGAAAGCGCCGCTCTCGTCCAGCGCATCCACCGTGACGCGAGCCACCCCCTCCTCCAGCGCGACCGCGACCTCCACCGGCACATCGGCCCGCTCGACGATCGTCCAACGTACCACCTGGGCCCAAAAACGAGCAAACCCATCCCACGTCACCCAACGCGCCGCCCAGCGGCCGGTTGCATCGGACGTCCAGGCCAGCGCCCGGCCCAGGCCGTACTGCCAGGCCGCCAGTAGCGGATCGCCCTGGTGAGTCGAGAGGAGCACCCGCCCCGCCGGCCTGGCCGTGGTTGCGACGTAGCCGGCCAGCGGTGGCACCGCCTCGATGGCAGTGAGGATCGGACTGGGAGAGCCTTGCCGAGGGTAGAACGGCTCCTCGACGATGTAGGAACGCATTGCCAGTTGGGTCTCCTGGGCGAAGATGACCGGCAGGTTGGCGGCCCGGTCGGTGAAGTGATAGCGGCCGTTGCCCAACGCGGCAATCTCCTCCAGGAAACGCAGGTCTTGCCCGGCCCCAATAGCGACGGTACTGAGCGTGACCCTCTGAGCCGCGATCTGATCCTCGACCAATTCCCGGACACCCTCCTGGTGCTCGGAGTCGGAGCCATCTGCCAGGAGGATGACGTGCCGCACCGCACGCTCGGAATCCGCCAGGTACTGGAGCGCCGTCTGGAGACCCTCGCGCACGTAGATGCCACCACCGCCAGCCTGCAGGCGGACCACCCGGCCGATCACCTCCTCGCGCCGGCTTCCCGGCAGAGGGCCGATCACGTCGGCAGGGCGGTCGTCGAAGGCGATCACGGTGATCTCGTCCAGATCGTTGATCAGTTCGGCCACGCGGGCGGCCGCCTCGCCGGCCAGCCGGATCTTCTGCACCCCACCCTCCTGCGCCCCCATGCTGCCCGACTTGTCCATCACGACGACGATGGACATGGGCGGGAATCGTTGCGGGTCGTGCACCACCATGCTGACCGGTAGCGTCTCCTCCAGTGGCGTGTCGTACCAGCCCCCCACCCCATAGGCGTGTGGCCCGCCGACGGCCACCAGCCCGCCCCCCAGGTCACGCACGTAGGACTGCAGCGCGGCCATCGCGCGCAGTGAGAGCGCCTGGCCTGGTGTGTCCACCAGCACGACGGCGGCATAGGCAGCCAGCGCCGCCGGGTCGGACGGGAGCGCGCCGGGTGTACGTTCCTCCACCTCCAGTCCAGCGGCCCGCAACGCTGCCTGCAAGTGGGCGCTTTCGGCAGGGTCAGCAGCGACGACGAGGACCCGCGGCGGCCCTTCGACGAGCACGAAAGTGGACAGGCTGTTATTCTGGGGATAGAAATCGGCGGCAGGGGTGAGGTAGGCGCGCAAGGGGGTGAAGCCCGGCTCGCCGGCCACGAGCGGGATGGCGAAGGTGTTGGGGCCGGGGTTCAGGCGGACCTGCGGAAACAGTGCCACCACTTTATCTCCGGCCAGCACGGTCAGTGCCGCCTCCGTGCGGGCCGTAGCGCGCGCGGTGACGGACAGCGTGAACTCCTCGCCCTGGTGCAACCGGTCGGGGGCAGACAGGTCAGACAGCCAGGCCTCACCCGCCCCCTGCCCCCTCCCTGGAAGGGCAAGGGACAGCGGGACCACGTCTACCTGGACGGATTGGGCGCGGGCCAGCCGCACGGCCTGCTCGGCCTGGCCCACCGTGGGGCGACCGTCGGAGAGGATGACCATGCGCCGGGCGGCGCCGGACGGAAACAGGGCCAATCCCAGGCGGATCGCGCGCTCCAGGTCGGTCTGATTGGTGCGGGGAACCGAGGCCACCTCGTCCAGTTCGCGCATGCCGGTCATCGGGCGCTCGACCAGCGCATCGGCCCCGAACAGCACCAGCGCTGCCCGGTCGTCCGGCCCCATGCTCGCCAACGCCTCCTTGACGAACGCGAACGCCCGCTCCCGCTCCACTTCCGGGACACTGTCGGAGACGTCCACCAGAAAGACGACCGCCAACTCATGGCCGCCGCGGACGGATTGGACGCCCGCCAGGCTGAGAATGACCAGCAGCACGATCAGGCAGCGCAAAGTCAGCGCCGCCCAGGCCCGCCCGCGCCCATAACGGCCCTTGGGCCAGC
>Ga0315277_10001568_pt1 | contig 33175 bp, 43 predicted proteins | sample YL17G05_15_MG_FD_203695 | JGI IMG/M metagenome (GOLD analysis project Ga0315277, IMG submission 203695) | Sediment microbial communities from Yellowstone Lake, YNP, Wyoming, USA - YL17G05_15 | ecosystem: Environmental > Aquatic > Freshwater > Lake > Sediment | place: USA: Wyoming | collected...
TGGCTTCTCATTTTCAGAGAGAGAAAAGAGAGAGACAGATTTTTGAAAGATTTCAACTTTAAAAATGCTTCTATGAGCAATTTTTCTAGAAAAAATTGGGATGTTAAGTTTCAGGGTTTACTTAACAGTAAGCGCTTTTTTTATTTTTTCTTTAAAAGTTAAGATTCTGGAAAATAAAGGAGTTTTTTATAGCTGCCCATACCAAAAAAATTCCAAGTGCGTATTTCAGGAAACTCTTTTCTTAAATTTTCTATTATTTTGAGAAATTCCTCTTTGTTTTTAACTTCCAAATCAAACTCAAAATCACTGCCGCCTATTGTTTGGTCTATATAAATTATATTAGGATTTTTATGCGCAAAATTAACAAGCTCTTCAAATCTTGTTATATCTTTTAAGGTCAAATCTATTTTATAGTATTCATAGCCAAATTTCTGGAAATTAAAAATAAACCTATATCCTTGTATAATTTTGTTATTTTCTAGCTGTTTAATTCTATGCGCAATAGTTGTTGGAGGAATTTTTGCCTTTGCAGAGATTTCCATTATAGGAACTCTTGCATTTATTGCTATTATCTTTAGTATCTCAAAATCAATTTCGTCATATTTAACAATTTTTTTCCCTCCGAAAAATTGTACTTCAGATTCATCAATTTTTTTATCAAGGATGTAAGCCCGGTGAAAGTGATGCGCTTTGGTAAAAATAGATATCTTTTCCTCTCCCATATACTGCTTAAACTCTTTTTTGAAGTCCAACCAAAAATCTTCAAATTCATAAATATCTTTCACTAATGTTCCAATGTCAATATCGTAGGAACCTTCAATTACTGCAACATAAAAAACTTTCTTATTCTTAATAAGAAAATCTACAATTTCTTTTTCTTTATCTGGAGAGGCATCATAAAGCTTTAAATAAACCCTCACGCTAAAATACCCCAGGCGTGAAAAATCAATAAGTGCATAGTAGCCTTTGATTAATCCATTTTCTTCAAGCTTTTTTATTCTATAGCCAACAACATCTTTGCTTAATCCTACTTTTTTGGCTATTTCTGCGTTACTTTGTCTTGAATTTACATCCAGTTGGTAAAGTATTTTTCTGTCTTTTAAATCTAGTTTTACTTTCTCGTTTTTGTCTTCTGTATTATTTTTGTTCATTTTAAAATGGTTGAAGCCACACGCTTTAGCGTGTGTGGCATTTTAAAAGCCTAAAAATTTCCCTGCAGGAAATTTTTTTGATATTCTTATATATAACAATATGAGTATATAAATTTTGTGTTTTGAGGCAAAAATTAACAAATACTTTTATATTATCTAGTTACCATTAAATAGTAATAAAATTAATATGAAGGAAAATGGCACAGAAATATCCAAAGCACAGATTGAACACTAATGTAGTATCTGCTATAATTAATGGAGAAAATATTTCTATTTCTGCATATACTCAAGAAGGTAGAAGAGGAAATTTTACGATACCACAAGTGGAATATGCTTTTAGAGTAATCCCTAAACTCCTTGAGTTAAATGAGAAATTAGGATTTAAGTTAGAAAATCTAATTGGGCGAGATTGTACTTATTTGAATGAAGCGAATGGATCTGTATTTTTTCATGACGTAACATTTTATCAGAGGGGTAATGTGGACGTAGGTTCTTTAGAAGATAAAAGTTCCTTATGTTTTGATTATCATAATAATGGGTTTGCAGACCGAGTTGAATATCAAACAGCTAATTTAGAAGCAAATCTGAATAATCTTCAAAACTTTCCGAATCATTATACTGTAATAAAAAATCATCATAGAATAGGATCGGGGGCTTTTGCATAAAATGAAAGCATTAATTCAAAAACATAAACTTGAAAATTATGTTTCACCACCAGAAACTAAAGAAATTTCATCATCTGAACTGGAAAGACTAATAAGATCTTCGAGCGGATGCGAAAAAACTCATATTGCTGAAACATATTTGCCTTCATTAGATGTTTCATTTTTGGGCACGGGTAGTAGCTCAACCTTATCAGGAAATATTGGATACCTCCGAAGAGGATTTAGTATAGATTATACGATTTCACTTCCTCTCTTTGCTGTATTTAATACAGAAAGTTCGTATTCACAAATAAATGGGAAAGTCGTATTCAACTTAAGTAGGGGTGGAATATTAGTTTATGGAAATGTAAGGAATATAGATCATACTGCAGAATTTACCCCCTCTCTTCCAGAAATAATCGATGAAAAATTATTAAAAGGAATTACGGAAAAGGACGAGACAACCCCCGGAAATGATGATAACTGTTGGATTGGTCCAAGTAGTCTGGGTGCGACTTATTCTGCCTCAGCATATTTTAACGGTTATTTGCCAAAAAATATAAAAGAAAAAATAAGGGTTTTTAAGAGGCTTTTTGGGGACAATCAATTTTTAATCTCAGAAGCAGAATGGACAGAAAAAGAAACTAAACCTTCACCTATAAAAGACCCCTTGTTAGTAGGAGTTCTTGGAAAAAGAGTTTATTTGCTTGATTCATTTAATTGTACAACTGCAGAAGAATATGCAAGAAGAGAATTTTCTTCAGGAGAATTAAATGGATGAAGAAGAGCTAAATAGAGAGATTGAGAGAGTCAAGAGATACCAAGGTGTATCTAGAATAATTGCAGATTTAGAGCAGAAAGACCTTTCTAAAATTAATTCTAATGAAATGAGAGAGTTATCTTCTGCATATAGATTAAGAAACGAACTTGGTGCGGAAATTGGATCTGTGATACCAACATTTCCAAAGAAAACTCAAGAGAGAAGAGCAGATGGAAGACCTTATATTAGTCTAAGCAATAAGGAGATCCAAGAAAGACTTAGAAGTCATCAAGAGACTATAAGACAACTTGAGAGAGATGAAAAAGCAAGTGAAGAAAAAAGATTTCAAGCAACATTAAGAGATGGAAGAAATATAACCGGATGCGACTGTTGGGAAGCCCGTGCAATAGCTTCATTTTATTCTTGGAATCCAGATTCTTACGAATCTGTAAGAATCAGAGAGCTTTCTAAAGTATGTAGAGACCTAAATGATGAACTAAGTAGAATATAAAAATAAAAATGGTTAAAAAAATGGAAGCTGAAAATTATTGGAGATTGATGAGAGAAACTTCAGATAGAGTTAACCCTCTACTGGAAGAAGCGATAAATTCTTCAGAATGCATAAGCAAAGACTCGACCTTGCTGGAGCTACCCAGAGCAAGGATAGCAAACCCAAGCAAATTAAGAGCGCATGTTGCAAGATTTGCTTATGAAGCTATTGAAAGCTCTGAAGGCAGAAAGCCAAGAGAAGCAGATTGGATTCCTTTGGCAGCTGCTTCTGAATTAGAACTTATTAGTATGTATTATCTTAATCAACTTTGGGATGGGAAAGGGGGCTGCGTAACAAAAGCAGATATTGACAAAAGAGCTATTGCTGCAGGTATTACAAGAAATCTGGCTTTTAGAACATTAGAAAAAGGGTATAGAGGAAAGATAGATTCAGGAAAAATAGACGAACTTTCTGCTTTTTTACTGGACTCTGATAACGTTTTCCTTGAGGGAGAATATGTTGATATTTTCGAAGACACCTATTCAAGTGCAAAAGCTCTTTCTTTTGAAGACATGATGAATTTGTGCAGTAAGAGAATTTATCAAATAAATGCAAGTTTCTTTGAAAAAATTGCCCGAATGGCAGTAATAGTTTCTGATACGAAAGATGAAAAGAAAAAAGAAGCATTAAGAAAATTTGGCTATAATCTTGGAATGGCTGTTCAGATAGTCAATGATATAGCGGACTTTGTTCCAGAAGAGGAGAATAGTGGAACTTGTGAAAAATTGCCCTCTGATTCTTATGCAGATATAAAACATGGAAAACTTACTTATCCTATAATTTGGACTCTGCACAAAGGAACAGAAGAAGAAAAAAGAGAAGTAATTGATATTCTTGAAAAAGGAAGATTAGCTTCTTCCTTGGAATTAGAGAATCTAACAAGAATGCTTGTTAATAATAGTGCAATTGATTTTGCTGTAAAAGAAGCAAAGAAATATGCAATTCAGGCAAAAAGAGAACTATTAGTTTTTCCTCCTGAAATAAGGGCGCCTTTATCTATGAGTTGCAGTATGGCTCATATAAATAGATATTATGATGCATTAAAAAAATATAAAAATTAGATACTATTTCTACTCTTTTAGCCCAAAATCTTAAATTCAGGAAATTTATAACTCTGTAATCTTTGCTCATTTTTTAAAAATGCAATTTCATTTTCATCAAAATCTTTCTTGTCTAATGTTACAAATATTACTTTTTCATTTTTTGAAGTAGTATACTTAAGAACTGATGCAAAAACATTGCAGTCTGCATAATTGCCAATAAACTCTCTAAGAATATTTACCAATGGCTTCTCAATCTGATTTAGAGGGATAACCCTCTCATCAATTAATCTTTCTAAGAAAAAACTGATTCTTGCTTCAATATCTGCTTGAATTGCTGATAAATTTTTTTTAAATCCCTCTTTATTTGTTTTATCTAGATTCAATGAGTAATAATTATAAACTTTTTTTGCACGGTTAATGTCTTCGGGATATAACGATTTTGCATTAGTGGAGCCTATATCATAATTCTCGTCATCTATCTTTTTCTTTATCTCATTAACCCAAACTTTTTGCCTTACTATTAAAGAAGCTATTTCCTTCTCGATTGTAAAATAACAAACAGTAAACTTGCCTTCTTTATTTTTTATGAAATCTGCGCATATTTTGAAGACATTTTCTCTCCTTTCTAATTTTTCTACAGAAAGCAGTCCAGAATAGCTGATTATTACTGATGTATCAAGAAATTGATTTATCATCCTTGTAAGTTCCCTCCATGCCCATTTCAAAGAAGATATCTCTAAGCATTTTTGCTTCTGGAATATTAGATAATGCTTTTGGCTCTCCTAGTTCACTTGTATTATTTAAGTAGAGCGATAAGAGATTTGAAACAAGCTCTTCTGCTGAAGAGATTCTGTTATACAGAGATTCACTAAAGTAGAAATCCCTGGTTCTTTCTCTGTCATTAAACTTTTCATATTGGGTTAAGCTGTCATAGAACATATAAGTAGCAATCATCTTCCATAATCCTATAAAGGTTTCAAGAATATCTTTTCTGAATTCTTCAATATTTTTTATCAAAGACAGTTTATAAATTACTGAAACGAATTCCTGGGTTATTCGTAAAATTTCAGAGGCATCTTCTTTTGACGGGCAATAAGCATACAAGCTTGATGAAAGATTTTTTAGCTCTTCTTTAGAAATATCCTGGTTTATCAGCAAATAAATTATTCTTTCTTTTAGTTGATACAGCTGGTTATTATACAACTCATATTGCCTTACTCTTACATCATGTGTTTTGCTCGAAACTAAAAAAACTTCAACTGCCTTTAATATTTGCTCATTAAATTCTTTTAGGTTTAAACTCTTTACTTTAATCGAGCTTATTTCTGTTTTGTATTCGGGCTCAGGAGAATATTTTAAAACAGGAATTTTTCCATAAAGATACCAGACCGTAGGAATTTCTCTGTTTAACCCGGTTTTCTCTAAAACTTCTACAGCGGTTTTTAAAACTTCTGTATTCTTTGGAACTTTGCCTGTCTTTTCATGCCAAATTTCCCCAATTTTATTAAATAAATAAAAGCCAATTATTTTGTACTCTTTTTTAATAGGGATATCAAGATAAGTATCTTCTCTTACAAGCCTAAACAGCCTTGCGTTTTCTCGCAGGAGCATTTCCCTAACTTTTCTTTCATTCTTCAATTCTTCAAGAAATTTGCTTATGGTGAGCCAATTTGAGCCTACTTCTTGGCTAATCTGTTGTATGGAGAGTGGCCCCTGTTCAAGTTTATCGAGAATATCCTGCTTAATTTGCTGGGGAGTTTTTTTGTTCATACACTAAAGACAAAGATATAATATATAAAGGTTTCGTTTCTTTAAGTAATGAGTGTTTATTATTTGAGTATAGAGATACTTAAAAAATCTAATTTCCTTATAATTCTGCATTTTTAAGAGGAGAACCGTTAACTATAGTTATCTTGAGGTATCTTTTTCATAAGCTTTTTTTATTTTCTCTTTAAACTCCTTAAATGTTCCTTCTTTTATGTGTTTTTTTGCTTCCTTTATTAGGTTTTGAAGATAGGCGAGATTATGGTAGCTTGCTAGCTCTTTTCCAACTGGCTCTTCCTGGCTCAAGAGGAATTTAATATAAGCTCTTGAATAATTTTTGCAGGCAAAGCAATCGCAGTTTTTATCTATTGGATTTTTGTCTGTCTCATATTTTTTGTTCAGGATTTTTAATTTTCCTTTGGAAGTAAACAAAGTGCCTCTTCTTGCACTTTGAGTTGGCATACGCGAATCAAACATATCAACTCCAAAAGAGATTGCTTCTAAAATTTCAGGAGGATTTCCAATCCCCATCAAATAAATAGGCTTGTTTTCTGGAATTATTGATTTTTGCAGATTTACTATTTTCATCTCCTCTTCAAATGTCTCTCCTAATCCTAATCCTCCAATAGAATATCCGTCAAAATCCAGCTTTTTTAGCTCTACGATGGACTGTTTTCTTAAATCTTCGTATATTCCTCCTTGGGAAATCCCAAATAATAACTGTCTTTTTTCTTTTTCTGTATTTTTTTGTAGTTTATCATGCTCTTGCTTGCATCTTTTTGCCCATAAGATTGTTTGCTTAACTGCTTTCTCTATGTCTTCTTTGGATTTGTCATAAAGAGGCATTGAATCCAGGCACATGGCTATCTCGCTTCCAATATTTATTTGAATCTCCATGTTTTTTTCAGGAGTCATTAATATTTTTTCACCTGAAAATGGATTTCTGAAAAAAACTCCTTTTTCATTGGAACTTATGTATATTGAGTCAGAATACATCTGAAAACCTCCTGAATCTGTTACATTAATTCCAGAATAATTCATGAATTTTCCAATTCCTCCAAGCTTTCTTATTATTTTATCTCCTGGCCTAAAATGAAGAATCATTGAATTAGAGATTACAGCTCTTGCACCAAGCTCTTCGAGTCGCTTGGAATTAAGATGCTTTGCTGCTGCTTTGGTTGCAACTGGCATGAAAAAAGGAGTTTCTATTGAGTGTTTTTTTGTGTTGATAATACCAATTCTGGCATTTGTTTCTTTGTCTTTGTGAGTAATTGTAAAAGCTTCCATAGAAACAACTAGAGAAAGGGGATATAAAAAGATGGCGGCGCATCGTTTTCTTTATAAAGTCAATAATATACTCGAAAACTTCGGTGCTCAGTTTTCTCCTCGCTAATTTTTGATTTGCAATTTGTTGAACCTTTTATTATCTATAAGGGGGGCATGTAGTTGAAGGTGTTGAATCTTTGTTGTATTCTGCTTAGCCAAGAAATATCGCATCTTTCTATAATAAAATTATCCAATTTTGCAATTAAAATCTGCAAAAATTCTTGAACTCTGAAAGAATTTTTGGTGTATACTTCTTCCTTTAGGTAAATTAAAGTTAGTTCTGTACTCCAGCAATAAATCTGTTTCTTCTTAGTTCTTGCTATACAGCCCTATTATCTCTGCTTTGTCCAAGATATGTCCTTGCATTGCTTTTTCCAGCTGTTTTTTAGATGCTCCTTTTCCTAGGCTGAGCCCTGCATCAAGTGCATACACTTTGAAAAAATATCTATGAGTGCCTGAAGGTGGGCATGGGCCTCCATACTCGGTATTTCCAAAGTCATTTTTCCCTTCTGTTCCTGGAGATTCTCCTTCACTTAGGTTCATAGAACTTCCAGCGACTTCTATGTTCCAGATTGTCCAATGCAACCAAGTGCCTGCAGGGGCATCAGGGTCATCAACTATTATTGCTAAAGTCTTTGTATTTTTTGGTATTTCAGAAATTTCCAGTGGAGGACTAATATCTTCCCCATCACAAGTATACTTGGCAGGTATTTTTCCATTGTTTTCAAAAACTGTTTTTATTTTCATCTGATTTGGCAAATTTATATTTAGAGTGTCATTTGAATTATTTGAAGTGGGGGGATTGTAAACAAATAAAGTTACGCTTGTTAAAATAAGAAAGATTATTGCTGCTATTAAAATTATTCCCCATTTTTTCATAACTTAATGTAGATATTAGAATATAAAAACTTATTTGATGGTAAATTCTGCTTCTGCTGTTTCTATTGTTATATTCCCTTCTGTACTATTTACTGGCTTTTTAGTATAATAAAAACTTATCTTGTATTTTCCTGGTGGGGCTTCAAGTTCTTGGTAACAGATACTGGTTCTATTTTCCTGTACATATCCTGTTAGGTCTGTGCAGTTATATTTTCTTTCTTCTGCGTATTTTTGGTCCCATGTAAAAGTTGTTAAGGGGGATAAATATTCCACTTCTATAGACTCGGGCGAATAATCGCAAAAACTGTAGGAACATTTTTCTATTTTCTTAAAATTTACATCCTCGCAACTGCGCAAGCAAGGGTCTATAGAAAGGAGGCTCCAGGAATCATTGGCCCATACACTCACATCCCAAAAACCTCTAAGAAAATGAATAAGATATATCTTTCCAGAGAAATTTGCTTGGGCTCTTACTTTTTCTCCAATGTTATACTCTGTTTTATCTGTTGAAATAATAACCCCTTCATTTGCCGGTCTTTTTAACTCAACACACTTTCCTTCAACACATTTAATCTCTCCCTGAGCGAAGCAATCAATTACTGCGCCAGTTGTGTCACATACTTCATCTTTATTTATTACTCCGCATCCGCAGATATATTTACAATCACTATCTGTTTTGCAGGAAGTATCGCAAGATGAAGCATTTCTCCCTTCTCCGAGAAATGCTGGTCCGCAAATTCCTTTTTTTCCTACTAGAAATAAGCTTATTACAATTGCAATTATAATTATAACTAATGCTACCAGAATAATTATTCCAATAAGCCACCCTTTTTTCATATTTCTATTAAGGAAAGAAGGTATAAAAATATATGTTTTACCATAGTTATTTTTAAAAAGAGTTAAGACTACATAAGAATATGGCTCATTTAGTTAGTAGTCAGTTTCAGGTAGATATGCGTTTTGATGAAAGTCTTGAGGAATTAGCATACACTCCAGGAGACTTAGTTGCTTTTGATAATTCAGATTTAGAAATGCCTCAGCCATTTCTTTTAGCAATAACAGAAAGACTTGTTAAAGGTTTTGATAGGTATCATGGTATAAAATTATTATTTTGCCCTGAAAGAGGGGAAAGAGAAGAATGGACCCTTTATACCCGGGGAGATGCACTTGGATTATGGACTCCGAGACAAAGACATAGAGGGGGTAGAACATTTCCAAATTTTGAGGTAGTTGCGCAAGGAAGCGGTCAGAGAAATCCTTATTTTGTAGAATATGCTTGTTCTGGAGAAGAGAGGGTATTGCATGCGTTAGCAAGCAGGAAGGGTCAGGGGATGGATTATTATGCAGCTTGCATCAGAGGAGGGAGATTAATCATAGAGAGAGGGAAATTTGGAAAGTTTATGGAAAGATGGGGTTTTGATTCCATTCTACCGAACCAATTAAGGTTTAAGTAAGTTCATAAAAAATTATGCTTCTTCTCCACATTTTGAATGAATTCCCTCTTACTTTTTGATACCTTTACCCGATAAATTAACTCCTCTACCGAATATAAAAAGGGTCATTAGATTCCAGATAAAGAAAAAATTTGGTTAGCGGATGCTTCCAAATTTTTTAAGTATGAATTTCAACTTTTATTATCGATAAAATTTATTTTTTAGTTCAAAAATGGGAGAAGAGCCAAAATTATCTAAATCGTGGTATATATCCATTCGTCTTCTTCTTAAAGCCACAGCAGGATATGCTTATTGTTCTTGAGCCATGTGAAGGGACAATATTAGTTACAAATTCATAACCTCTCTCTATAGCCATTTGTGCTAATTCAAGTTCTAATTTATCAAAATCTCTTCTAGCGTTTCCGTTTAGCTCCCCTGCGATACTAAGGTTTTCATCCACATACTTTCCTTTATCTATCTCTCTAAAAGAAAAAAAATCAGCCGCCTGCATGACCGACATATTGTCTCTTCTGTATCTTTCTAATTCAACTCTGCCAACATAAACCATCTTTTTTATTCTTTTTATTTGTTTTAAGAAGATTATAATTGGGAGAGCTTATAAACTTTATGTAGCTATAGTTTAAAAACTTTGCAGAGATATTATTTCATGGAAAAATTTAGATTTTATGCAATATGGTTGTGCCTTATTTGCATAGGGGTTTTTATAGTGCAAACAATAAGCTCGGGTTTTACAGATGCTCTTGTATTAAACCAGGCATCTTATTTTGAGCCCTGGAGGTTTTTAACCTCTATATTCTTGCATGGAGGCTTGGCTCATTTGCTTTATAATTTGTTTGCCCTTGCTCTCTTTGGGAGCATCTTGGAAAAATTAATCGGCAGAAAGAAGTTTTTGACTGTTTTCTTTTTATCTGGCTTATTGGCTAATTTAGTAGCTGTTAATTTCTATTCTTCTTCACTTGGAGCGTCGGGAGCAATCTACGGAATTCTTGGATGCTTAACAATAATCCGCCCTAGGATGGTTGTGTGGGTTTATAGCTTGCCTATGCCAATGTTTGTTGCTGCAATTCTTTGGATTGCCGGGAGTATTTTAGGAATTTTTATTCCAGACAGCACAGGGCATATAGCTCACTTGTCAGGGATAATAGTCGGATTGCTATTTGGTTTTTTAATTAGGATGAGAATGCCAAGAAAAATGTCTTACACACGAAAAATAGAAATTCCTGAGGATTACATGCGCGAGTGGGAAAAAAGTTATATGGGAAATTAATCTAAATCCTCAAGTCCATAATCTGGTTCTATAGCTTCTAAATCTGGCGAGGAGAGCAATAAATCTAGCTTTCCCGGTTCGTGATAATATCTTCTTATTCCTAATCCAATCGCTCTAGGTAAACCAGACCCGCTTCCTGATAGTCTGCTTGTATTGAGACCCATTTCTTGGTCTGTATCAGTTATTCCAGAATATCCTAATTCAGAAGGCTGAGATGATTGTGACCGAAAACCTTGACTTATAGGAGGACTTCGATAGCCATGCCCTCTCCCCCCATGATAATGATGATTTATCTTACTTTCCCTTTTTCTTTCTTGCGGAGTTTGATAGTTAGGAGACGCCCTTTTCATATTATTTCTATTTCTTCTTTGTCTTCTTGCTCTGCATTGTCCTTTAATTACTCCTTTAGCCATTTTATTTGTTAACTTTAACTCTTTTTATTCTTTGTTGTAATCTATTATAAACTTTTTAAATGCAATAAACAGTATTAATGCATGAAAACTCCAGAACTTTTATGCCCGGCAGGAGCGCTTGCCAACTTAAAGGCCGCTGTTGCATCCGGGGCAGATGCTGTTTATTTAGGAATGCCTAAATTTACAGCCAGGGCATATGCAAAAAATTTTAATGAGGACTATCTGCAGAAAGCAGTAGAGATATGCAAGTCCAATAATGTAAAAGTGTTTTTAACAATGAACACTCTTGTTAAAAATTATGAGATTAAGGAATTTTTTAAACAACTGAGTTTTGCTTATTTGGCTGGAATTGATGCGGTAATTATTCAAGACCCTTCTTTTATAGCAATAATAAAAGAGAATTATCCCGGCTTAAAAGTTCATATGTCTACGCAGACGGGTATTTTGAACAGCCTTCATGCTAACTTGTTTAAAGAAGCAGACAGGATTAACATTGCTAGGGAGCTTTCAAAAGAGGATATAGCTTCTATTAGAAAAAATTTTGGCAAAGAGATTGAGATTTTTGTTCACGGGGCTTTATGCGTTTGTATTTCTGGACAGTGCTTATTTTCAAGTTTTATTGGGGGCAGGTCTGGAAACAGGGGAAGGTGTGCTCAGCCATGCAGGAAACTTTACGATGGAATCTATTATCTTTCTACTAAAGAACTTTGCCTCATAGATAGAATAAAGGAAATAAAGATGCTGGGCATAGATTCCTTAAAAATAGAGGGAAGGATGAGAACTCCCTACTATGTTGCAACTACCGCTTTAATTTATAGGAAAGCATTAGATAATGAGAACTTTAAACTAACTCCTGAACTTTTGGAAAAACTAAAATCCGCTTATTCAAGAGAGTTTACTCACGGAAAATATTCTGGCGAGGAAGTCTTTAATAGAAAAAAGGCAGAAGGCAAAAGCCAGATAAGAGAAGAAACTTATAATGTTCTTTCTAAGCCTTTGTTTGCTAACAGGAAAGTTCCTGGGCTGAAGCTTCCTGAAATTAAAACTAGCGGGGCTGGTAAAAAACAACTTTTGGTGAGGGTTTATAACAAAAAAGATGCCTTGCTTGCAGATAAAAATGGGGCAGATATAGTTTATATGGACCTGTTTGACAAGGATTTTCTTGAAACAAAGAGATTAGTCAAGAAAGTTTATGCAGTTACTCCAAGAATAATGTTTGATTCAGATGTAGAAGAGATAAGAAAAAGAATTAAGGAGATAAAGCCGGAGGGTATACTTGCTGGCAATCTTGGGGTGCTTGGAATGAAATTGGGAATCCCCATTCATCTAGACTATAACTGCAACTGTTTTAATGATTATACTCTTGCCTATTATAAAAGTCTTGGAGCATTTCCTATAATCTCTCCTGAACTTTCAATTGAGGAACAATCTGGATTTAAGGATAAGGGCTTTGCTTCTCTTGTTCATGGAAAAATTAGGCTAATGACTCTAGCACATCAGCTGGATAAGAAAGAGATAACTGATGAGAAAAAATTCAAGTTTAAAATTAATAAGATAAAAAATGGCTCAGAAATATTAAATGAGAAAGAGCTAGGGCTTTTTAACAAATCCAGGAATCTCTTAAAAACAGGCATTACTTCTTTTTTCATAGATACTGAAGAGAATACCGGTGAGATAACCAGAATTTATAGAGAGATTATGGATGGAAAGACCCCTGATGTTTCAGGTATCAGGAAAAATTATGTTTTAGGATGGAGCAGGGAAGGGGTTTTGTAATTTTGTTTATATAGATTTTTGTTAAATTAATCTTTTGGTAATGTATTTAAATGGATTAATATTATCAACTAAATGGGCAAAAAGGTGACTGTAATTTTAGTTTTAATCTTTTTAATAATTTTAATAGTAGTATTAACATCTGCTGTTCTTTTGTTCTCTTTAAAAAAAGACACTATAAAAAGCAATTCTGAAGAAGTCAGATTAAGCAATCAGAATTCAGCCTTAAGATCATACAAGTTGGATTCTACATCAAGAATAGATATGAAAATACAAGTAAGAATAACTACCACAGAGAGCGCAACGAATTCTATCAATAGTTCAACCTATTATAATGGCTATATTGATAGAGAAGGAAAACAGCTTATCATGCACAAGCAAGGAAGCGGTGTTGAAGTTGAAAATGAATATGGCCGGGCTAATGTGCAAGAGGATAATGAAAGTGGATGGATATTGGTTAAAGATGGCAAAATAACTGAAAGTGGCAGCAGTTTTGATTCTACTTCAAGTCCAGAATATGATAACTGCATAATGCAGTGTTCAAGGAGCTATGATCCATGTGATGATGCATGCCAGGATAATTATGATACTTGTTCTTATTCAACATATGAAGGCTCGTTTTCAAGGCATATGGACGCCTGCTACACTCAACTTGAAAATTGTCTAGCTTCATGCAGTGCGGATGATTGCTTAAATGCATGTGAACAAAAGCGGGTTGTAGATTTTGAAAGGATTTTAAATGATATAGACAGTTTAAATAAAATCATCATGCTCGCTGAAAATAAGACTGGAGAAGTAAAAAGGGAAGGAGGATTAAAGACAGTAAAAATCTATCCTTCAATTTTGGACCTTCAGAGAGTTTCAAGTTCTGAAAACTATCAGGGAGTGAGTAATGAATCTGTAAAAGAGTTTTATATAAAAATCTGGTTAGACAATAATATAATTGTAAAAGATGAGCTATTTTTGAGCGCACAAAATCCTCAAATAGAAATGACAATAAACCTCACTGAACAAAGAAGTGAGATAAATAATGTCCAAGAAAGTGTTTTTGAGTTACCAAGTGCTTAATAATAAATGCCCCCGCCTTTTTTCAAAAGCATTTTTCTTATATTATAATAAGAGATAGAAGATGTTGAGCAAGTTTTAGGAGATTTTATTATGCTGTGGATTCAGAGTATAATGCACATTCTTGTTCTAGAGCAGTCATTTCTTCTATAGAGTTTGCGAATAACCGGGTCATCCTAAATCCACTTTCGTTGTCTGCTGTTGCTGCCCTTCCAACTTGAGCAAGGCCATGTTCCATTAATACATTACTTCCCTGAAAATTATAAAATCTTGTTTTATCACTCACCATTCCAAGGCTTCTCTCTCCTGCTTCTCCTGTTATGCTAATTCTGCTTGTCATTATTTCGTATTGATTTTCAGGAATTGCAGTAATAACTCCCTCCAAATTGCCCGTTGTTCTTTCTCCTTCAGCAACATAATGCCTGTCTACTAATGCTCCCATAATAGCTTAAGTGGTTCATTCTTTTTAAAGAAATGTGTGTTCGAAAACCATAAATGCTTAGTAAGGTTTAAATGCTATTACCTTGCAATAGCATAATGCCCCCGCCGAAGTTGTATACATTTTGGTATATTGCGGGGTTTCGCATAAATTTTTTGGTATATTTATGGAATCTTTATTATCGCTTAGACCCTAGGACACGGCGAGTTTATAAAACTTGTCGTAACACAGTGGATAGGTCCCTTAAAGCAAGAAATCTTTTATTCTGTCTCTTCTTCATACTCAGCTAAAAGCTTCTCGCCTTCTTCAGAATCGAAGTCTACAAAATCAATGCTGGGCTTGTTATGATCGACTTTCCTAAATTGTCTGAGCCTTTCGTCTACTGTGTATCCTTTAAATTTTGGTAAACCGAAATGTTTATATACTCTATATGCATTTGATATGCATACTAAATGCACATCGATTAAAATGGCAAATGATTTGATTTCAGCAAGAGTTGAATTAAACGATTATGCAAACAGAGTTCTTGGAATCATTAAAATAAAGTTTGGTCTTAAAGATAAATCTGAAGCATTAAATAAATTTATTGAACTTTATGGAGATGATGTCATGGAAAAAGAAGCTACTGAAGAATATGCTAAAAAAGTGATTGAGATTTCTAAAAACCACATTAAAAAATATGGGAACAAGAAAATGACCTTGAATGAGTTAGATATGCTTTGTGAGGCATAAAATGTTTGATTTTGATTTAACAGATGAATTAAAGTTAATAATTCGAAAATTAATAAAAAAAGATAAGAAAAAGGTTGAAATACTAAACAAAAAAATTAAAGAAATAATCAATTGTGATAACAATTCAATACAGCATTATAAAAATTTAAGGCATGATTTAAAAGAATATAAAAGAGTTCACATTGAAGGAAGTTTTGTTCTAACATTTAAAGTAGATTTAGTAAACAATTTTATTCTATTTGCTGATTTTGACCACCACGATAAAATTTATAAGAAAAAATACTTCTGAACAAAAATACAGAAATCCCCTTAAGGTAACAAAATACTATAATGCCCCCGCCGTAAGCCTAGGATAAAATTATGTGCACTTTCTATTATTTTACTCTCGATAAAATAATAAATTATCGAAGAGGACAAACTTTATAAATGTTGTCATTGCTCTTTAGAAAAGTTAATAAACGTCGTTGATTTCGATTTGTTTGAATAAAAAGCAAAGGTGATTTTTTGCTCTTGCATTTTAGTTTCGCTTCATACAAAATGGCTGAACAAATAGAAAATCCCAAGATAAAACCTGAAGAGCTTAGAGTTGAAAAGCTAAGCAACGCCCATGCAGAAATAATAAAAAATATGTGCTCCTACGAGCCAGAGTTAGTAGATTTTCTTCTGGAAGATGCGCTTAATCAGCAGAATAGAAAGATTTCAGTGACTTATTTATGGTTTTTAAGAAAAACAAATGAATTAGTTGCTTATGTAACAGTATCTCCTGATTGTGTAAAGCTAAAAAAGATAAACCCGGAATTATCCCAAAAATTTAGGGATAAGGGGATAAACTACAAGTCTCTTCCAGCATTGAAAATCGGAAGGCTGTGCGTAGATGACAAATTTCAGAAGAGAGGCATAGGTAATCTAATTATCCAATTTTCTATCAATATAGCTATTAAGTTAAGCCAACAAGTAGGATGCAGGTTCCTTTATTTGGATGCTAAACGAAATCCAGATAGTTCTAAAGATGCGATTCACTTCTACAAAAAAATGGGCTTTGAACTCTATAAGGAAAGAGACACTAGAGAAACACCTTTGTATATGGATTTATGGCCTTTTATGGAAGAATTAGCAGACAACTAACTGGCTCATATTCTTTTTTATTGCTTTGGCAAAAGAACTCTGTTTAAGAGTAATCTTAGATTGTTCAACTTTTATCATTTTTCTTAAAAATTTATCTGCTTCGTTCCCAGTTAGTTCAGGAGTAGATCTTATTGGTTTTGCCATGTTCTTATAATTCACCTATAATTCTATAGAATTATATCCCTTATAAATTTATCTTGTCACATTAAAAAATGCTCTTTGGGTTAGTCTGATTATTCTGTTATTTCTTGTTATCAAAAAAATCATTAAGGAAAAGATAGCTAATAACCATGCAAAGAAATGGGCTGAACAAGAGAGAATATTAAAAAAAGAAGAGACAAAACAGAAAAGGAGAAAAAAGTATGAAGAAAGAAAATTAAAAGAAAGAGTAGAACAAATACATCAAGAAAAAATAGAACCGGAAATAATTCCAAAGACCCCACCAACCAGAAAGCATGTAAAAAACACTATTGTTCCAGGTCAGAAGGCTTATACAATAGAAGAATTAAGTGATTTAGATAGAAGAATTCTGCTTGAAGAGGGATTTATCAGAGTCGAACAGACAGATATTAATGGAAAGAATCAAATTTATATAGTTTTTGAGGATAAATTTGAATCTCCAAATCACATTATTTGTGTCAAAGAAATTACAGATTATTTAAGGCAATTCACAGATGAAATTAAAACATACAGAACTGCAATGCCCGATATTGTTTTCAAAGCAAATGAAAAAGAGTATGCGGTTGAGGTTGAAACAGGAAAGATGTATACTAACAATAGAAAAGGATTAATTGCAAAAGTCAAATACTTAAATAAAGAATTTGGGGAAAACTGGTTTTTTATGATGACTAATAAAAAATTAACTGAAAAATATCTCAAATTAGGTCAAACCTGCGATAAAAGAACAATTATAAATAAAATAAACAGGATTATTAGAGACGCCCAGGTGGCATAATATCTGCCACCTTGATTTTAGCTATTTTTAGCTATATTTTAAGCGTTTTATCGAATATAACCCAAAAACATAAATTCAAATCTGCCACCACATGAATAAGTAGTTCGTAGACTTCTTATTTTATCTTTCTAAAATTAATTTTCAATAACTTCAATTTTAATTTCAGCAAGAATTCCTGGTTTTAATTTATCTTTCAAAACCTCAGGTATGCAAATGATTGCTTGGTTGCCATGTTTGGCAATCTTTTTGGTGATAGTAAATGATTTTTCCATGTTTATACAAACAAAGGGGTATCATCATAAGTTGTAAAATCTCTTAAATCAAAGAAATCTACTTGATATCCATTTCCATTAGGATTGATTAAAAAACTATCTGAGTTATCAGGTACACCGCTTGCCAAGATTTTAAGTAATCCCTTCTGATTTGGAATGAAAAGGGTTTTAGCCAAATTTCCTTGATTTGTTTCAAAAGATTCTTTATAAAAATCATCAACTTCTTCAGTTGTTAGTTGTAATCTTGAATCTAATCTTCTTTTTTGTGTTTCTCCGACTATCCTAATATATTCATAATAGTCTAAGGATTTTTCAATTCCTTCTTTTGGTCTCGATATGTAATGTGTTCTGGCATCTCTATAACATGAGGGTTCTTCCCCTATTTTTACATCAGGATTAGGAGCCAAACCATCTGGTCGAATTAATTTAACTACTCTTTTATATACCGCCTGTCCAAGAAGAGAAATATCTACTCCAATATGGGAGATTTCATATTCGTTCCCTTTTTTATCTTTCCATTTATCCCTAGAAGATGTACATTCTTTAGAATCGGGAACTAGATCGGGCACGTCTAAATAAACATCAAATTTTGCATAAGATTGTAAATTTCTGCATACACAGTTTATGCTATCCTGCCTAAATTTTGCCAATTCATCCCGGCATGCTTGATCTCTTCTAGCCTTATCTTCCTTTATTATTCTGTCTTTTTCGGTTTGTGTTTCATTTGTCATTTTGTTTTTCTCCTATTTTGTTCTATTATTTCTCTAAGTATCTCTGCTCTAAGTTTATCAACAAGCGCTTCTTTGCTATGTTTTAGCTTGAACATTAACTCAGATACACTGCAAGGGCTAGTGGTATAAACTTCCCCCCTGGTATCGCAAGTTAAATGCACAACGGTCGAGGGTGAATAATCTTCATCAAATTTAGGTGGAACGGGCATATAGAAGTCTACATCAAAATAATGTCCGCTTGGTATTTTTCTTACAAGGTATCCTTTAAATCTATTAAATTTTGATTTAGGCTCCTGTTTTGCATCTTTAGAAAGAATTTCCTGCAGCCTACCAAAAACCATTTCTCGTTTAATCTGTCTTTTCAGTGATGGCACTCTTGTTTTGGGTATATACATTTCATATTGTGCTCTTTGTTTATCTGTAGACTCTGAATTAGGCAAATATCCAGCAAAACCGTAATCTACAATTTTCTCTCTTTCTTCTTTGCAATCTTCTAAAAAATCTTCGAAAGTTGCACTTACAACCCTATATAAAACACTAGGGATTCTGTTTTTCTTGACTGTTTGAAATTTTATTGTCATTTTATTTTTTCCTTATTATTTTTAATTACAATAAAGTAATAACAAAAGGTTATTTATATGTTTGCTGAAAATTATTTTCGACAATATAGGAAGATTTATATATTTGTAAGCTATTAGTAACTTATGGAAATATTAGAAGCATTGAAGAAATTCGGGTTAGCTGAAAAAGAAGCAAAAGTATACCTATGCTTATTAGGAGTAGGGGAGGCTTTAGCTAGTGAAGTTGCAGCAAAAACTAGTATTGCCAGACAGCTAGTTTATGACTTGTTTGAAAGATTAATTGAATTAGGGCTTGTTTCTTTTGTTGTGAAAGATAACAAGAAGTACTTCAAGGCAGCTCCGCCAGAGCAAATAACTTCAATCTTGCAAGAAAAAGAAAGGGCAATAAGTGAAATTATGCCTGAACTAAAGAAAATAGAGGCATTTGAAGAGCATAAAAAGCCAAAAATCGAAGTTTATGAAGGGATTGAAGGTTTGAAGACTATTCTTAATGATGTTTTGAGGACAGAAAAAAAAGAGTTAATAGTTTATGGGAGTTCAAAGTCTTCATTTGAAGTTATGCCCTTATTTATGGAAAATTGGCATAATAGAAGAATAAAACAAAAGCTTAAAGTAAGGATAATTTATAATGAAACAGAAGAAACAAAGAAGAGAGTAAAAGAGTTTAAACAGACTCTGAAACTTATGAATGTCAGATATTTATCTGTTGAAGCTTCTACTCCAACTTCTAATCTAATTTATGGAAATAAAATTGCTATGATTGTTTTATTAAAAAATGAACCCTATGCTACTTTAATTGAAAGTAAAGAATTAAAAGAAATTTATAAAGAATATTTTGAAGCAATTTGGAAGATCGCTAATAAATAACTTTTAGCTTCTCTCTCAAATCCCTAAAATCTTTATAACATCTAATAGATTAAGCAAATAAAATTTCAGGATCGTGTTTTCTTTCTTCAACAAGATGCTGTAATATAGGTTTAAAAAATTCAAAAACGTCCCCTTCTCTTTGTGCTCTTTGTTCTAAACTTTCATTTTCTGGGGTATCATGATACATTTTTCTTTGCCTATCTATTTCATCAACAGTAATGCCTTTTTGAATTAAATATTTGTCAAGATCTATAAAAATAGGGATCCAATTAGGGTCCCCGCATTCAAATTCAACTATATTAGAGTCGTGAATCAAATCAGAAATTCTTACTCCCTTAAGCCCATATCTGTAAGACCCATATTTCTCATTATCTTTTGTTGGAAAAAAATGTAGAAAATGAACTAGAGGAGTAGAACTTCCACTTCTTGGATCAAGTTCTTTTAGATAGTCCATTTATAATTTCACTCTCTCAAGTTTATTTTTCAAATCCCCAAAATCTTTATACTCTATGGAATTATCAGCAGCAGCCTCTAAAAAAGCTGCTTCTGTGCCTTCCTGATGTATTATAATTACCTTTTTTCCTAATGCTTTTGCATAGCCAACTTCGAAATAAGCCCCGCTTGCTTTTTCTGATGCTTCAACAAGAATAGCATCGCATTTTTTAACTGCTTTGCAAGCCTCTTTAACTAATTTTTTAACATCCATTTTAATTTCCCCCCATTTCTGAGCATCTCTAAAGAAAATAAAGGTCTTGCATTTTAGAGTTTCTTCTATGATTTTGCTTAGTTCTTCGAGTTTTTGCTTTAACGCAATAGGATCTGAATCCTTGAACTTGTAGGCTATGTAGATAGTTTTCATTTTGTTCTATCAATTTCTATTGCTTTATTGATTAATTTTATAAAATTCTTTTCGGATTTGTAAACGTCTATTAATTTATCAATTATCCTATCAACTTCCTGATAAGATTTTCTCACTCTATCCACAGTAATTTCTGGAAAAAGTTTACCTATATCGGGATTAACTAACATAAATAAAATAGGTATAGACTCGTTAATTGCAACTGATGCTGCTTCAATTGGCATTTTTTCTTTTTTGCATACATAAAAATAATGCAAATGGAATAATTCATGTGCCAAAACATATTTCATTATGTTTGCAGGAAGGATATTACTTAAAATTACTTTATCCCAGCTTTTATCAACAAGATCTCCAAGTCCTGGGACATTTAAGCTTACATAGCAAATATATCTTTCATGTTGCCAGTCAAGCCCAGTGGATTCTTTAACTTTTTGAAAATACTCTTTTTCAATTTTTTTCCATTCTTTTTTTAAATCTTTAACAAATTGAATAAAATCTTCTTTTTTATAACCTTCTTCTAATCTCTTAATTGCTTCTTTTTTATCTAAGCTTATTAATTCTAAACTCTCTTTTTTAAGTTTAGAAGTTCCGCATGATTTTACAAATCTATCAAAATATTCTAATTCTTTTTCAGGATCTGTTTTAAATTTTACGATTGTCATTTTCAAGCCGCCAATAACTCTCCTTTGAATTTATTTCTCCTTCTTCCATTAGGGTAATACATATTATAAGCTTTTCTTAACATCCCTGTTAACTCTTCATTGCTTAAAGTTGAAAATGAGAAGTCATTTCTTATATGATATTTATCAAAGTTTTCTGCTAAAGGTAAGGAGACTTCTGATTGCAAATGGTGATAGGTTTGAAGTTGAGTTTCGCCATGCTGTTCTGCTAACTGCCTGAACATTTCTGTTCCAGGATAAGCCTTTACTAATAAAAAGCATGCAATATCTGTATTAAGCTCTCTTGCGTGCCCCAATGTTTGCTCCATTTCCTGACGTGTTTCTGTTGGAAAGCCAAACATATAATATGCTTTAGTTTTTATTCCAACTTGTTTGCATAAAGAAACAGCTTCTTCTGCCTGCTGTGGTGTTGTTCCTTTTTTAACTGAATCTAGAATTCTTTGGCTTCCTGATTCAATCCCAAACACCAACTCATAGCATCCTGCTTCTTTTATCCTTTCTAAAAAAGTTCTGCCAAACTTTGAAACAATGTCAACTCTGGCAAGAGCACGCCAGCCTATTTCTATACCTCTTTTTTCCAGTTCATCTGCAAATCCTAAAATTCTTGCATTGTTGTAAATAAAATCATTATCTATAAAATGAACTGCAGTTATTTTGTATTTTTCTTTTAATAATTCAATTTCATCTGCAAGATTTTCTATGCTTCTTGCTGTACTTTAAGTGCTTTCTCTAAATCTTCTGTTTTATTTTGCTTTTTCATCGTTGGTTTTTTATTTAGGATGTAACCTCCAAATGTAATTTATTTGCAATATCCGTAATTCTTTTCATTTCTTTTTCCATGCTTGTAATTCTATCCTGCAATATCTCGTTTTTCTTTTCGGATTGCAGCAATCTTTGCTCAATTTCTGTTTTAGTTGTATCAACTAACAAATCCTCTTCTCTTATTGTGTCTTTCATTCCTAAAAGCTCGCTGTAATAATGGATTTTATCAGAGCTTTTCCACCCAAATCTGTATTTTAAGGCAGACTCGCTTTTATAACGAGGCAACCAGTAACAGCAAGAGCAGTGTCGAAAGTCATACATAGTTAAATCTGAGTACTTCTGCCCTGCGGGGCTTTGCTTATCCCCAAAAACTTTAGTAGATAACCTCTTTAAGTATTTATTAGTCTTTTGAGGGCTTGTTTTGAATAAAAAATCATCAGGGCTCAATTTCTTTTCAGAAACATACTGCTTGACAATTTCAGAACAAAGCATTAGTTTTATTCTTCTTCCAAAAGTCTTGCTTATTTCTTCACGGATGTTAAGCTCCTTGCAGTTATTATTCAAGTCTGAGACTTTGATGTTGATAAGCTCTGTTGGAGCCCTGATTCCTGTATCAAATAAAAACATCATTAGGACTTTGTATTCAAATTTTGTGTTTTCGCATAATCTTTTTACTTCCTCTTCTGTTAAATAAACCCAATCGGGCTTTGAGCCAGTAGTATCTAAGCAGACAGTAGTATCAGGAACTTCTTTTCCTTGCTTTTGGGATACTTTTTGGTGCCAGTGCCAGAAAGCTTTGAAAACTTTTGCATAATCTCTTACTGATTTATAGCTCCCGCCATCCTGCTTTTTTATCTCCCCGTTTCGCATTCCTGTAAAAAAGCCGCATATCTGCTCTTCAGTCAGCTCCTTAATGTCGTATGCTCTTTCTCGGGCTTCAAGTTGCTTAACCATAAAGGTTATCCTGTTTTTTAATGTGTTAAGCCGAATGTAGCTTCTTGCCCCTTTTTTATTTACAAGGGAGATATTGATGCCTTTTTCCATATCACCAAGGTAGCGCAGGATTATTTTAGAATTCTCTTCACTAACGCCTAAAATTCTTTCTTGGTTATTCTTTTTCCAAGCAAGCCATGAGGCTTCGTTATTGTAGGGATCGATTTTTATGTCCATGTTATTATCAGCAAAATGCTTTTTTAAAGCACTTTGGACAAAACTTGAACAAAAATCTTAAAGTCCCACCAAGGTAACAAAATATACCAATGCCCCCGCCGGGATTTGAACCCGGGTCTCAGCCTCGAAAAGGCTAAATACCTAGCCTTCTTTCTATGTTTTAGAAAGAATTTGGCCACTATACGACAGGGGCATTAGTCTATTGAGATGTCTTGGGTTTTTAAAACTTATTGTTTGGATATATTTTTTTATCATCTCTTTATTTGCTATGTATATATAAGAGGATCTGTTCTCTCTTATGTTCCATTTGGAAGTTTTTATGCCCAGCTTTTTCATAGCCTCACTGAATGTTTTCCTTAAGTTATCTATACTGGAATAAAACCATATGTAAGGGTAATCTCTACCGGTTATTGGGCAGACACATCCATCGGTGTCTATTAGCCCTCTAATGCAGGATTTTAGATACTCATCGGATTCAAATATCCATTTTGGAATTCCTACATTGTTTTTTAATTTATTCCCTGAAGGTAAACCAAATTTTTTTAATGTAAAAACTACGTCTTTGCTACCTATAGAAATAAATAGCTCTTTTTTACTCTTATGCTTGTAGGAATACATTTCCTTTTTGAACAATTTTTTGAATAAGGGGTTTACATAATCTAGCAGGTATCCTTTGTCTTTTTCCGAATCTCCTACTACTGTAATATAGTAATAGTATTTCTTAGTCCAAATATTTCCATCCCCTAGCATTATTCCAATAAACTCTGCCAGTTCTTTTGATTTTTTAGTTATGAGCAATTTTTCTTCTTTTAGGGACTTTTCCCCTCCTTTAACCTGCCCCCAATTATCATTCATTGTTTTGAGAATGAATTCATCATAATCTATTTTTGCTATTTTGGATAGTTCTCTATAATCTTTTTCAGATAGTAATACCCTTTCGTTAAGTAGGTCTCTTCTTAAGTAATCTTTATTGATTTGGGATAATTCTCCTAGCCTTTTCCAAGTCAGATTTTTCTTTGCTTTTAGGATCAATCTTTTTTGATACCCCTTCTTGAGTTTTATTCTCATGGTAGATAAAAGCAATGGGTGTTTATAAATTTATTCTTGTGTACTAAACCCCTACTTACTATTCAATCGAACTTTCCTAAAAATAAAAATATAAGAAAAATTAACTTAAAAATCAAATTTCTCTGCTAAATCTCCAATAAGAAAAGTTTTTTTCTCTTTTCCCATCAATGCATAGACCCAGGTTATTATCCATAGGACAGTTAATCCAATTGCACAGATTGTATATAGTACTTCGCCCACTACTGGTACAACTTTAAGCACGATTGCTATAACAAACCCTATAAACAAGACAAGGCTTTGTTTGGCATAAAACATCACGTACTTATCCTTTTTCCAGAGGACCATCGCCACTATAAACCCAATTATTAAGAGCAATACTGCAAGAAATGCGTATAGCTTGCTGTCATCTTCAGAGTTTTCTTTTTTATTTACCTTCTTTTTTGCCATAGAATATTTACGGCGAGGATATTTTTAAAGCTTTCTGTATCACTACTTTTTTTCAAGAAAAAATTTCATAGCTCAAAGAATATATGTTCTTCTGCAATAATATTTATAAATGGGCATTTGTTCAAAGAAGGATGAAAAAAACGAGGAAACTCATTATAGTATCGATAATAAGCACAATTTTGCTTTTGTCTTTTGTAATGGCTCAATCAACAAATCCTTGGAGTGCATCGGCTGCAGGGATTGAGAAAAACAAGTTCAAAAGTTCAGAAGATGTTTATATAAAGAGCGGCAAGTTATGTGAGCCTGCCAACGAAGTTGATGTTTATATTACTGAAGATAATAATAATTGGACAGATGGAGATGCCTTAGATGATGTTAGGGGGGCGCCTGAGCCGGTTGTACTTATTTCTTCTGCTATTCCTTTAACTGACCTTTGGGAAAACCCGGATAGTGGGCAATATGATATTGTTGTAGATTGCAATAAAAATGGAGTGTACGACGAGTTTATTGATAAAATAGATAGTTTTTCTGCAGCTGGATTTGAAGTAGAGGCAGTTGCAGGAAGCGGGAAGGCAGAAAGGGGAAGTCAGGATATAGGGGATCATGAATGGCAGTATGATCCTGAGGAACCAGATTTTACAAATGAGATGCTACAATTGGCATTAACTGCTAGCGGAGAGGATATTGAGCTGGTTAATATGACCATAAGCGCATCTGGAAGCGGGGACGATACTGAAATTTCTGCTTTGGAAATTTATGTTGATGAGAATAATAATGGAAAATTAGAAGAAAATGAAACTTTGATTGGGGATTCTCAGCCAGCCTATGAAGATAATAACGGGCAGGTTGTAATTGATTTGGATTATTTTTTAACAAAAGATGTCACGGAGAATATTATTATTGTTTATAAGATGAAGGAAAATATTTCAAAAGGAGAGTTTTCACTTAGTGCAGATTCTATAACTGGAATTGGAGGAGATTCTAGCAATATAATAAAATTTTCAGGGCTTCCTTTAGAATCTGGGAAGAAATTAGTGTCGCCTGAGAAAACTTGTCTTGGTGAAGTTATTGTAACGCTTTCACCAAATCCTGCACAGGCAGGAGATAATGTAAAGGCAGAAATTTCTGGTTTAGAGGGCTGTGATGGTAAAGATGCTTCTTTAAGAAACAACCCTTGTGGGTCTTCAACCCCGCGAATTGTTGGAAGCTGCGCTTTAAAAGATAACTCGTGCAACATCAGCTTTAAAGCCACTTCGTCATTAACTTATCATGTTTGTGTTGATAAAAACGGCGATGGTGATTCAGTGGACTTTGGGGAATATTCTTATGAGGACCTAGTAGTAGAGCAGCCCGTTGAGGAAAATGAGACAGAAGGGAATGAGACTGAAACAGAAGAAACAACAACCGGAGAAAATGAAACAGAAGAGACAACAGAAGAAGGAAAGAATAATACCGGAATAACTGGGGGAATAACTGGAATTGGAGGAGAGATTACTGAGACCAGCAGCTTTTTCATCCTGCTTGAGGTCACATTGCTACTAATTTTATTTGTGTTAGTGATGATATTATTCCGACTAAGGCCTGTTGTTGTTGAGCAGCAGAAAGAGCAGAAGCCAGAGAAAAACGGAAAGAAGGAAAAGAAAGAAAAAAGTGAGTGAAAACCTATATAAATAATTCTTTAATCTATCTTTTATGTTATTTAAAGAGCGAAAGGTTTAAATATAAGTAAATATATAATAGTTATAAGTAAATAACTATTAAGTACACATGAATAAACAAATAATGAGACAAAAAACTCCAGAACACTGGCCTACTTTGAATACTGTAATTATGGTAGAAAAAACTCTAATAGAGACTAACGAAAGCGTTATAAGTATAGCAGAGCTTAAAAGAAAATTACCAAGGCAAGTTAACCATAATACCCTAATGCTTATTCTTGAATACCTAGAAAAAAGCAACAAGATAGCAGTCACTCTGAGAGGAATAACCTGGATTCATAATACAAACCCTAATTTAAGAAAAGCGCTTAACAAAGGGCTAGAATTGTAAATGAACCAAGGAAAAAATGCTAAAAACGTGTTAAAAATAGCATCTTTCTTGGATAAAGAGGCACAAGAGATTTTATAAATTGCGCATATTTTAACTGTTAATGGAAGATAAAAGGTTTGAGATGGATTTAGCAAATCAGATTGAAAACAGGTGGACTAAAGATAGTATTCTTGCAATAAAAAATAAGGAAGTCGGTTTTTCCATAAAAATAAAAACCGATGATAAAAAATTATTGAAAAAGAAATTTGTTATCAAGTCTAAGGACAAAACAGGCAAAAAGTATAATAAAAAAGTGGTGATGACTATTTATTCGTTTTTGATATACAAGGTAATTAAACTAAACAAAGAGAGAATTAAGAAACTTTACATTTGTAGAGACTGTGGACCATCTTTTCTTGTTTATAAGTATCTTTCAAAAATCTGTAAGTATTATAAAGAGGAGCCAATAACAAATTATATTCGCTTTAAATTCAGGAAAGGTGGAAAGAAGTCTAAGGCGCATAAGTTGGCTAATACTGTTCTGAAAGGCAGGAAAAAAGAAGATTATTGCCTTAATAAACAAGATATTTTAGAACTAGAAGATTTGATAAGAAAGTTGCGATAAAGATTGGGAGCAAGCTCCCCTAAGCCTAACAAGGCTCGTTCGTCCAAAACTATTGGAGCCATACATTAGGTATCTTTATCTTAAATTATCTAAGGATAACAACTATAAAAAGTTTTTGGTTGGCCTCTTAGAAACATGCAAAACCTTAATTACCAATTATCTCTATCTTTATCTCTACAAGCAGACCAGGTTTTAATTTGTCTTTTAAAATCTCAGGTATGCAAATGATTGCTTGGTTGCCGTGCTTGGCCGAGCAATTTCGCGAGACTATCTTTTTTTATTATTTACGAGCGAGGTTGCGAGTTATGCGCTTGGTGATGGTGAATTGCTGTGGCATTTTGGTAAATTTTGCAATTACTAATTTATTCTTTCGAAAAATTCTCTGTGACCTAAAACAATGTTACAAAGATATCTCTGAAAAGCCTTTCTTAATTTTAACTCAGTTATCCGTTCACCACCAGTGAAGCACTGATAACGATGTCTTTCTGTACCGGCAAAATAATTCATCTCGCTTTTTACTGTATAGTCAAAAGTCATCCTTTCTAAATTGAAGCTTCTCCCATTTAATTCCCCTTCAACAGACCCATTTAATTCTGAAACTCCTTCCGATTTTTCCCTCCAGTAAGAAACAAAAATCTTATTATGACGGAGAGAGTTTACATCGATACGAATATCAAATCCCGCATTTGATAGAACAGTCCTAGCTATTTGTTGTAATTTATTTCTAAGGGATAATTCTTGCTCTTCTTTTGAGGTTATACCTGCATTTATGGAAGAGTGGCATAAAGAAAGAATAAAAAGAAAGGTTGTTATGAGAATATTGTACAATAACACTAAAGAAGCTAGAGAAAAAATTAAAACAAGAACCGAGTCATTAAAATATACAAATTTTAAATTTATGCCAATTGAATTAGAATCCCCCACTGCAACAGTCATCTATGCAGATAAAGTTGTTCTGCAATCATGGACAAAAGAACCTTTTGCAGTGGTCATAGAAAGTAAAGATATGGCAGAAAATCAAAAAAGATACTTCGAAGAGTTATGGAAAATAGCCAAGCCCTAAAGAAATCTATATAAACTAATTTCTTATTTTAGTTTTATGGCATTTAAAGAGCAATTAGCTGGAAAGCTTAAGGATAAGCTAAATGAAGAGGAATTAAAGCTACTTCCTACTGGATTTCAGTTTATAGGAGATATTGTAATTTTGAATTTAAAGCCTGAATTGGCAAAGCATGAGAAAGATATAGGAGAGGCTGCTTTAAGTTTATTGCCACGATTTAAGACCGTTTGTGTTAGAAAAGGGGCTATAACTGGAAAATACAGAGAGCCTCAAATAGAAGTTGTTGCAGGTATTCCAAATACAGAAACAATACATACAGAAAATAACTGCAAGTATAAGCTGGATATAAGCAAGCTGATGTTTGCTAAGGGCAATGTAAGTGAGAGGGCTCGTTTAAGCAAGCTAGTGGCTCCTGGTGAGGTTATAGTTGATATGTTTGCGGGAATAGGCTATTTCAGCGTTCCTCTTGGCAGATTAAGTCCTGCTGGAAAGATTTATTCTATTGAGTGGAATCCTAATGCATTTCATTACCTCAATGAGAACATAAAACTAAATAAAATAGAGAATGTTGAGACTTTCTTTGGTGACAATAGGGAAATTGTTCCAAAACTTATAGAAAGGGGAATTAAAGCGGACCGAATTGTAATGGGTTTATTGCCTCCGCCTAAAGATTTTATTGAAACTGCACTAAAGATATCTAAAAAAGGAACTATTATTCATTATGAAGACATTCTTCATGCAGATGAAGAAAAGAGAAAGGGAGAGATAGAAAAAACAATGGGCTATCTTAAAGAAGAAGCTGCAAAAAAAGGAATGAAAGCAGAATTGCTGCATATGCAGAGAGTCAAAGGCTATGCGCCTAAACTGGACCATTATGTTCTTGATATAAAAATCATTTGAAATAGCTCGCTTTCAGCTCAGATGTATATCTCAATTGACTCCTCTTGCTCGTCAATTTCGCACTTTAAAATAACTGTAATTTCCAGATAAAATTTATTAGTGATAAAACCGGGCGGGCTGAGCATTAAAATTATTAGATATAAAAGTTATTTAGAAGCATGCAATATATAAAACCCATCTGCAAAATTATGGATTCTTGCATCAAGAAATTTGTCAACTTGCTCTTTTTCGTCTCCTAATTCTTCTCCGTGGAACGCCATGCAATAAAAAACCTCTCTTATTTCTTTTGCGTCTTTAAAATCCAGCCTTAACATACTATCTCTTGTATCTACTTGATATCCTTTCCCTTCAAAATATGCAAGGAGGCGGTCTCTATACCCCCTTCTTCTTTCTCTTTCACTAGGTTTGACTATTGATACGAGAGTTGGTTCATCTCCGTTTATTCCTGGAAGCAGAAATAAAATATCTTTTTTGGCAACTCTTGTCACTTCATCAAGGAATTTTGGGTCTGTAAATGTCTTATGAGGCAGCCAGGCTGCATAAACAACATCAAACTCTCTATTTCCAAATGGAAAAGGCTCTTGTTCGTATCCTTTGTAGCTAACTACACTTATTTTCCTGGCGAGTTCGGCCATTCTTATCTTGCTTTTAATTTCTGGGATAACTTCTGCTCTTTTTTCTAGTAATGTTATATGCTTCGCAAAGCCCGATAGTTTAATAGAGAGTCTTGCTAGGGGTCCTGGACCTATTTCTAGGCAGTTCTTACCTTCAAAATCTACACAGGCTAGCAAAGTTGGAACTTCTATTGTGTTTCTTTCCACACTTGCCTCAACCATCTTCCTGTAAGCTTCATCAAAATCCATATTCCTTCTAGGTTTCTCTATTTATTATAGTTTTTGGTTTTTTGTAGGGAAGTTCCCAGGCGAGAACATAGCAGTAAGCCCCAACATTCTCTACTTTTATTAGGTCTCCTTCTTCTAAATTGCCCTGAAAAACTCCGAGTTCATCATTGGAAAACAATAGCGGGCCTGCTAAAATGTACTCTTGTTTTTCTTTATTGTTTTCCCGGCTTTTTTCATTTTCATTTTTAATGCTTGAAAATTGGTAAGAAGAAAGAGTAACTTTTGGCAGGACGTTAATTCCAGCATCAAGAATTGCGTATTTCTTATTGTTTTTTTCTTTTATTACATGAACTTTGGTTATTAGCTCAAAGGCATCTGAGACCGGGCATCTTCCTGGCTCTAAAATTATTGTTTTTTCTGGAAAATATCTTGCAATAATTTTTATGTAATCCTCTAAATTCAAATTTAAATTCTTTAATTGAAATTTATCTGGAAATCCGCCTCCCACGTCGATAAATTTTGGGTTTAAGTTTAATTTTTTTATTGCTTCTGAAAATTCTTTGATTGCATTTTCGTATCTTTCCAGTGTCTGCTGAGTTCCTGGGTGAAAATGTAATAGAATTATTTCTATATTTTTTGATTCTGCATATTTTATCGCTTCTTCTATCTTATTTTTTTCAATTCCAAACTTATTTTCCCCAATTCTTATTCCTGCTTCTATTTTATTTCCTTTTCTGATTCTAGCTATCCTGTCGATCTCGTTAATCGAGTCAATATTTATTAAAAAGTTGTTTTCTATCGCCTTTTTTATCTCTTGTTCGGTCTTGCACGGGCTGTTAAAGACAACAAAACTTGATTTGCCTTTAACGAGATTTATTTCTTCCAGCGAAGCTATTTCAAATCCGCAGCCTTCTTTTGAGAGCGTTTCTATTACATTTTTATCTGAATTTGTTTTAACAGAATAGGCTATTTTGAAATCTTTCAGATACTTTTTGCATGTTTCATTAAATCCTTTAATATTGTTCTTTAAAATTTCAGGATAAAAAATAAAACAGGGGGTTTTCATATTATAATAATCCATATTGTTTAAATAATTCAAAGTCCTTTTTAACACCTTCTATATCTGATGCATGTGCTGCACTCCTGTAAGCATTCAAGGCACTAGCGAACCTTTCTCTTAAGGTTCCTTTTCCAATATTTGATTCATATTTTGTTGGTCCTACAATTTTTCTTGCCCTTTCAATAATGTCTTCTCCTTCTAAAACATAAACGATTATTTCTTTATCTGCAAACTCAGCGCACATTGTTTCGTAGCCTTCTGGAAATTTTGGTTTAACATGCTTGTAAAATTCAAGCCAAAATTCTTTTGAAGCTTTAACTCTCTTGCAAGTCAGTGTTCTAAAAGTATCTTTTCCTAATTTTTCTTCAAGAAAACTTCCTGCTTCTTGCCTCTCTTTTGGAGTAAATCTTCTTGCCTTTGCAGGCAGGGCTATGCTTTCATCATATTCATCAAAGTAAGGCTTTATGAAAAATAGTGTTTTTTCCATAATTTATAATAAGATTTATCATGAGCCTGCGCGGATTTGAACCGCGGACCCCCGCCTTTCTTAGCAATTTTGGTGATGCTTGAAAAATTATTCCTAGCGGAATAATCTCATATAAGAGCGGTGCTCTAACCGGGCTGAGCTACAGGCTCATAAAATTCTAAGTATGAGGATGTTTTTAAAGGTTTTGAGGATAAGAAGATTATAAAGGCTAGCCAAATTTTTGCTCTAAAGCTTCTGTAAATCCCTGAAGATTGCTCTGGTCCACTAATCTCCAAGCAGTTGTGTTAAAATCGATTTTTTTGGGTACTTTTCTTCCTGTTATTTTTTCAATATCCCCAAAAGTGTCTGGAAGATTTTGAAAAAGGAGGTAGTCGCCAGCTTTCATCATTTGGTCTCCTGCCCAGTTATAATATTGTGCAACTCCTTGCCATCCATATGCGGGCTCTATTACATACCTTAAACTTTCCAATTCCCCTCTTCCATCAGTTGTTTGAGCATAAGTCCTTTCTATTGCATAAGTTATATGTCTTGAAGATGGAAGAAGCAGATCTTTCATTTCTATTCTACCTTTAGTCAATTTTGTGACTTGCCGCCCGTCCCAACCTAATATTCTCGTGTTAGTTCTTCTGTTTGATTGGCAAATAATGCTTTGATGCCCCTCCCTATTTACGGAAACGGAAGTTCCTTCTTTGTTTGTTCTATAAATAATTAAGAAATCATCGTACTTAAAAGGCACCCCTCTAAATTCATGGAAATTTGCCTTTACCAGAGGCATTGCTCGTTTGGCAAGCCCATTTGCATACTCCCATGCATCGCCTCTGCTAGGTTCTGATGGAGATTGTTGTGCTGAAGAATGGTCTGGCACAATTAAAGAAGGAACTAGGATTAGTCCTGTTGTTGCTGCGATACTCCCCTTTAGAAAACCCCGCCTGGATATTTCTTTCATACTAAAAGAATCATTTTTTTATTTTTAAAGATTTATGTTTTGAAATATATAATCTTTTATAATTATATTTATATACTAATAATGCCAAGTAGATACATGAAAGAGGAGATGACTAGAAGGTCTTTTCTGAAAAGTAGTGGATTGGCTACAGCATCTTTTGTGTTAGTTGGATTCTCTCGTAATTCTAGAGCAGGTAGTTCTGTAAATGTTCGTCCTGGACGGCAAGAATCAGATGAGAGGCTAGAGTGGATAAAGGAAGTATGGAAAGTTCCTTCTACGGGGCATGTTGGCGTTGAGGGGTGGAATGAGTCTGGATTATGGAGTTTTTATCACGATTCACGCACTGGGCAAGTAGTTAGTGGATGGTTTTTTGATTATAGAGACACTACTTTTATGAAACATGATTTTAATTACGAGCAGAAAACTCTTGCGCAGCTTCTTGCAGAAGGA
>Ga0315277_10001569_pt1 | contig 33142 bp, 28 predicted proteins | sample YL17G05_15_MG_FD_203695 | JGI IMG/M metagenome (GOLD analysis project Ga0315277, IMG submission 203695) | Sediment microbial communities from Yellowstone Lake, YNP, Wyoming, USA - YL17G05_15 | ecosystem: Environmental > Aquatic > Freshwater > Lake > Sediment | place: USA: Wyoming | collected...
AGCCCAGGGATCCGTGTAACTTGTACAGATTGATGATACCGCGAAGTGGCGCAAAGGTCGGTCTGTTCCGTCTCAGTTCGAAGGAACCCCGGTAGTCGCTGAATGACCATGGATTGAAATACGCCTCGACTGTGCCCGAGAAACCGTCGACCAGATGCTTCTGTTCGGTATCCGCCGCCAGCTCGAGGAGCGGGTCGTAGTTTGGCGTGAATACCGGAACCCGCCGTTCATTTCTTCCAGCCAGACGAGAGACAAACTGCCTGTGGTGGTCGAGGGGTGGACGACGGCTGCGGAAAGCCGTGGCGATGGCGTCAGTCACGCGATGGCGAATGACTGGGTCGCCCTTCCCACGGTCGAGCGCATCAAGGGCCTGTTCAAGGTTCTCGGCACCACGAGTCAGCCCCTGTTCAATCCGGCGCCGGTCTCCAGCAGTCATCTTGCCCTTGATGGCTGGCCAGAGTGAGCGAGCTAGTGGGTATCCGGCTCCACCGAGAAATGAGGCGCCAGCACCCAGGAGGAAGCCCGTTCTTCTGCCCCTGACCTGCTCGCGTAGCTTCGCAAGCAGCCGGTCCTCAAAGCTGGCCGGTTTCCTTACGGAAGGAGCCAAGACACTCCCGTCTTCCCTGCGACGCGGCGTCTCATTCCATCGATTCCTTCAGGCTTCGCTGGATTTCCGCGAGGTCGGAGACGGAGAGGTTCCAGAGCTTGGCGGATTCGAGGTCAACTTGGGCTTCGACGGCTTGCAGCTCACGGCTTACGGCTGACGGCTCAGAACCCGCCAGAGTTCGGGCCAGCTCGTGCGCCTGCATCGAAAGCTCGGCTAGCCGCTTGTGCACCTTGTCCTTCGGGTCGTACTTCGGGATGCGGATGTGCTCCAGAATATGCACATCCATCTGTGTCTGGACGGCGTAGCTGACCACGCCCGAGGCAGACGGGCTGCTGTTCAGAAGCGCACATAGGAAGTGCGCCTCATTCTCGGTTCCGCAGGCCACGAGCATCAGCTTGTGGTCCGGGACGATGGGTTTTCCCTCCGACAGTCCAGCGACGCTGGCCGACATCATGGAGGCCATCTCGCGCCAGACTACCTTCCACTCAGTAAACGTGTAGTTCTTCACGTCGTACAGGCTGTACCACGGCTCCTTCGCCGGTTTGAGATACTTCTCATAGGCCAAGCGGCCAGCTAGGACGTCCCTGAAACGACTGAGGTAGTTGTAGCTCTTGGGATACTCCTCTTGGCATATCTTGGGCGAGAGTCCGTGCTTGAAGTCGGCCGGGTCCTGAGGCACGAGGATGCGAGCTGATGGTATCGCCGACCAACGCTGCGTGTCTCTTCCACGAAGCAAGGGGTACAAGAGGTCACGCTCGACGGGTTCCGTCACCTGCTGCACCTTGACCTTGGCTCCTTCGGTGATGTTCCGCACGACGACAAGGCCGTCGGGTCTCACCTTCACGACATCCAACCAATAGACCGCATTTGCGCCGCCAGTGAACGTCCCGGCGTGTGCCTTGTAGTGCGATGTCCCGAGCACGTGGCGCAGCGCCTTCAGCGCCTTCGGTCGTGCCGTCAACCAAGACGAAGCGACGTCCTCGCGCTGCACTGGCTCCGCCGCCATCTTGGACCGGCTGGTTGCCGACACCACCTCATCGAGGGTGCTCTCGTATGTGAAGCGTGCGCCTCTCTCTTTGCGCCAGACGGTGTAGGGCACGGGATAGCGTGTGCGGGTGCCCTTCTCCAAGACGACCACGGCGGTGCGATTCGATGCACCTTCAAACGGGTTCAGTTTCACGAAGTCATCTACGTGCAGCACACGCAACGGGACTTCGTCGTCCTTGCCCGCCGCGATACTGAACCGCCGAAAGCCTTTCCCGGCGTCGGTCTTGAACACACTTTGGGTTATGACGAAGCCAAGTCCACCACCCTGTGCGAGGAGCGTATCCGAAACGACGTAGAGCATCAGCGTAGAGATGTCTATCTTCGCGCTACCATGCCGTGCCCTGAAGCCGGTGTGAGGAAACAGTCTGTAGCGTTCTTCGTAGAGAGGGACGAGTGACACGCGGTAGTCGTCAGGCAGGCTCTCCCAGTTGACCCACGGCGGGTTGCCGACGATGAAGTGGAAGCGACCGATGGTGAGTGGCGCGAAGTTGTTCTTGAGCAGACGCGCCCAGAGACCGTTCATCCCCTGCTTGTGGAGATCCAGCAAGCGCGTGTACAGAGCCCTGAGCAACTCGCGCCGGTGCTCGTACCAATCCTGCGTGCCACAGACAAGACCCAGTCGGTTCTCTACACGGGTGACGAAGATGTCAGTCTCTGTCTCGGCAGTTACCGCCTCTTCTAGAAGGCCACAGAACGTATCGAAACGACCGGCCGGCTCGCAGAGAGGAATTGGCACGACGAACTTGCCGATTGCCGTCGGGAACAGGTATCCGTCAGTCGCCTCGATATCCCTTCCAGTGGCTGGGACACGTACCGAATCTGCCAGGTACACCGGCAACGTGACTTCTCCACGGCGATGCTCAAGTAAAGGCGCGATGGCGAGGACGTAGTTGACGCGGGCGGTGAGAACGGCGAGCGGGTTCAGGTCTATCCCGACGACATTGTGCAGGATGGCGTCCAAGAGTTCGGTCTCGTTGAGCATCAGGGCAAGACCAAGCTCGCGCATCCGGGCGATAATGAGAACCGGGAATGTGCCGGAGCCACAGGCTGGGTCGAGGAAGCGAAGGGCCAGCAGTTTCTTGCGCAGGCTCTGCCCGACGCGGTTGGGGTCGCCGGTGAAGTACTCGTTGTCGAGCTGGTTCAGGAGGCGCTGGGCCAGCCAGTCGGGCGTGTAGTATTCGCCAAGGTTGTGGCGGATTTCTCTGGGCAGGAGGTAGTGGTAGAGCTTCTTGAACAGGTCGCGGGTCTCTTCGGGCACAATCGAAAGGGTTGAGGGGTCGTAGCGGTCAAGGCGCTCCAGCAGGCCGCGCACGCCTGCTTCCATCTGGTCATGCCATGCGTAGAGATACCAGGAGAAGAAGTCGCCTTCGAGGAGGTTGGAGATGCCGAAAGCGCGGAAGATGCCGCCTTCTTCCATTTCCTTGAGGCGGCGGCGCAGGGTCTCGGGGTCGGCGGTGACAAGCTGGGCAAAGGACGGACCGGAGAGTCGGCCGCCGATGTGGCGTGAGAGCGCAAGCCAGGCGAGCAGCTTGACCAGCAAGGCGAAGTAGGTGTGCAGGGCAAAGAAGAAGCGCTCGGCGTCTTCCGATGACTTGACCTCGATGCCGGCTTTGGCAACCCACTTCTTGAGGGGGTCGAGCTTGCGGCCGCCGAAGGCCTCGGAGTAGTCGATTGACTCGGAGAAGAAGAGCTTCCATTGCTCGAAGAGCTTGGTGACGATGCCGTCCTTGTCGGCCAGACCGGAGTCGAGCGCGGAGCAGAATGCGGCGAGGATTTCCTTGGTGTGAGGCTGGTCAATCGAGAAGTCACGGTTCAGGTTCTCGGACGTGAGCGCCGGCCCGGACGAGAGCCCGGCCAGCCAGCCGAGCATCCGACCCAGGCTTTGCTCGTTGACTGCGAACGGACCGGAGTCGGTGAGCTTGCCGGCCAGATAGCGGCAGAAGATGATGTAGCAGCCGTCGAACACGACCCCGGCGAGGCGCTGGCCCTGACGCTTCTCCTTGACTGCCAGGTCGCGGACGTAGCCGTGCAGTTGGTCTACCGCGCTGCGAGTGGCCAAGTCGAAGTTGGCGGAGAGCGTGCCGGGGCGTTTGTACTCAATGGTGAATCGGCTGAAGACCGCGTCGGCTGTGCCTGACGCAAGCGAGAACTCGGCGTGGGCGAGCGACGGGATGCCCGCCTCAACGCAGAACCCGTCGAACAGCGGCTCAATCGCGTGGCGGAAGTCGGCTTCGTTCGGCTTGTTGGGCAGGAGGCTCTGAAGCTTCTGTGCGACTTTCTTGGCCCAATTGCGGACCAGGTGGTCGCGGGCCAGGTTGGACGCGGATGGGGACTCACCCATGCGGCAAGAGGATAGGCGTCGGACGCCGCAAGTCAAGCAGGCAGGCCTGCGGGCCGGGCCTTGCTTGACTTACCCGAGTGGCCGAAATACAATCACGCCTCTATGACACTCGCTATCAGCGCGAGCCGAATCCGGCCGCTCCGTCTGAAAGGACGTCGTCAATGGCCAAGATGAAAAGGTGGAAGGCCTGGGTTTTCCTGGTGTGCTGGATTGCGCTGACCTGCTTCGCCATGACGTACGATTTCCACCCCGGGCGCATGGAGAGAATGCTGGAGCGCGGGGGCGACAAGATCATCCACACGTCGCTCTTCACGGTGATGGGATTATCGGCGCAGGCGGCAGCGCCGTGGATTTCGCTCCTGGTCACCGCGCCATTTGCGGTCGGCCTTGAGCTCGTGCAGAAGAAGATTCCGGGGCGGCAGTACGACATCGTTGACATGCTGGCCAACATCGCGGGTATATTCCTCGGCCTGTTCGCATACGAACTCTCGACCCGGCTTTCCAAGTGATGGCAGGACTGTGGACACAATAACCACGGATTAACACAGATGAACTCAGATTCCCGGCTGGAACCCCCGAACCCCAGGACCCTTGGACCCGGTTTTCTCAGTCACTCTGTCCCTCGATCCCTTGATCCCTCGATCCCTCTCCAATGGCTGAGCTGAAGCAGTCCCGGCCCAAGGGCACGCAGGATTTCGTCCCGCCGGACTCGGAGCGGATGCGGCAGGTCGAGGAGACGTTCCGCAACCTGGCCGAGTGCTACGGTTACCGCGAGATTGTGACGCCGACCTTCGAGCACGCCGCCGTGTTCGTGAAATCATCGGGCGAGACGTCCGACATCGTCACCAAGGAGATGTACTCGTTCAAGGACCGCGCCGACCGCGACCTGGCGCTCAGGGCCGAGGGCACGCCCTGCGTGGTGCGCGCGGTAGTGGAGAACCGGCTGCGAATGCCGTGCCGGCTCTACTACGTCGGCCCGTTCTTCCGGTACGCCCGGCCCCAGAAGGGAAGGTTCCGCGAGTTCAACCAGGTCGGGGTCGAGGCTCTGGGCGAGGCGAGCCCGCTGACCGACGCCGAGGTCATCTCTTTCGGCAACGCCTTCTTCGAAAGCCTCGGCATCCGCGACTGTACCACCCAGGTCAACTCCATCGGGTGCCGCGAGTGCCGCCCGGCCCACCGCGCCGAGCTCCGCAAGTTCCTGCTCGAGCGGAAGGAGCAGCTCTGCGAGGACTGCAAGCTGCGCATCGACCGCAATCCCCTGCGCGTGTTTGACTGCAAGGTCGAGCTCTGCCGGCAGGCGGTCAAGGATGCGCCGACGCCGCGACAGTACCTGTGTTCGGCGTGCAAGAGCCATCTCGAGGAGGTCCTGGCCGGGCTGGACCGACGCGGCCTGCGCTATGAGGTGAACGACCGGCTGGTGCGCGGGCTCGACTACTACAACCGGACCACGTTCGAGTACATCTCGGCGTCGCTCGGCGCGCAGGACAGCCTCGGCGGCGGCGGGCGCTACGACTATCTGATTGAGGAGTTCGGCGGCCCGGATACGCCCGGAGTCGGGCTGGCTATCGGGCTGGAGCGGACGATACTTGCGGCCCCGGTAACGCCGGCCACGGCGCGCCGTCACCTCGCGTTCGTGGTCTGGCTGACCGAGGCCGAGTTAGGCGCGGCGCAGGACCTCGGCGAGCGGTTGCGGGCGGACGGCATTGCCGCGCAGGTCGATTACGACGCCCGCAAGGTCAAGGGGCAGTTCAAGTCGGCCGACGCGGCCCAGGCCTGCTGCTGCGTCATCATCGGGCCGGATGAATTGGCCAAGGGAGTCTACTCACTAAAAGACCTGGCGACCGGCGAGCAGCGCGAAGTGCCGTCGTCCGCCATTAGCGCAGAAGTCCGGACACTGTTCCGAGAGTAAGAAGGGTTCTGGGGTCCCGGGGTTCTAGGGTTCGGGCAGGGGTTCGGATACCTGACCCCTCGAACCCTTGGACCCTCGAACCCTCCCGCTCTACTTGGTCGCGGCGAGCGCGTATTCGGTGAGCTGGAAGTCGCAGCCTGAGTCGAGCACCGCCACCGCCACAGTCCAGCGACCGCCCGGCGCATCGGGCAGTCTCAGCTCTATCTCCGCGTTGCCCTTCTCGTCCTTGACGCCGAGGTGGTCCTTCCCCATCTGGAACCCGGGGTACTTGGGCCCGCCGACGAGCGAGATATCGGGATCGTCGCCACGGGGCCAAGCCAGCAGGAAGACCTGGCACTTGCCGCTCTTCTTCATCTCCCAGTCGTAGTTGAACGTGATCTTGCCGGCCGGCCCGCGCAGGAACGGCACTGCCACCTTCAGCTCGGCCAGCGACTTGCCCGGGCCCGCCGTTCTGGGCGGGCGCGGCACCCGCATTGTGGCCAGGGGCAGCATCAGCCCGGGAACGGGAGCGACGAAATCGGCCGCCGGAGTCTCGGGCTTGAAGTCATGCTTGGTTATGGTGACTTCGAACGCCGGCGCGGCCTTCTTCTGGCTGGCGAGTTCCTCGCGTGCCTCGACAATCCACTCGTCCCAGGCCCGGTTGCCTTTCGAGACGGCGTGGCGCGCGCACACCGGCAGCAGGTTGTCGACTGAGGTCTGGCCGCCCGCCGAAGGCGGCGTGCGGAACACCATCGTCGTGTGCTCGCCGTAGCAGCCCGGTACGGCGCAGATGGCGCCGCGGATCGTGATCACCGCCTCCTCAATCTCCGGGGGCCACTTTAGTTCATCGACGTAGGCGTAATGGTCTTCGTGCGGAGTCGGCGGGTAGTGGAGCTTCGTGCAGCGACGGCAGTTTACTTCGGCTTCGCGCTGCGACCAGTCGACCGAGGTCGGCTTGTGGCACTCCGGGCAGCTATAGTTCCAGAACATGGTTCCCTCCGCGGGCAAGTACTCTGATATCCTGATTCATCTTGGGCATATTTTCCTCGACAAGATAATCGCTGCTAGTTGGCCGCCTGTCAAGGCAGGCGACGCGCGAGTTACCTGTTTGCAGTCAAGGGAGATCGGCTTCGGACGATTCAGCAGCCAGAATGCAGATACCAGAATGCGGAACTGCAAACACGGACGAACGATGTACGAAAGAGCGGTGAACGAACCTAGTCGCGCGGAGACGGTTCGTGGAAGGAGAGGCCGCGGGCCGCGTGCCAGGCACCGGGGTCCGCGAAATAACGGGCGACTTCGGCGTACTCTTCGTCGGTCAGGAAGCTGATTTCACGCGGTATCTTCGGGGACAGGGCCGCGTCGCGGTTGGTGAGCGAGTCGAGCTTCACCCCGGCCTGCTCGAGGTCCGAGCTGCCCTGCTGCTGCCGGTCGAAGATGACAAAGCAGGCTTCGACCCGGCCGCCCCACTCGCGGATTTCCCGGATGACGCGGGTCTTGGTCCAGCCATGGACCAGGGTGTCGTCCACGAGCAGCACCCGCTTGCGGAAAAGCTCGTGGCTCTTGATGCCCTCGAACGGGCTTGCCTCGGGGTAGCGCCGCGTGCGGCGGGCGTAGAACATGGGCTTCGAAAGCTTCTGCGCCATCACCGCGGCGATGGCGATCGAGCCCGACTCGATACCGCAGATGACGTCGAATTCGAGGTTGCGGACGAGCAGGGCGGCCGACGCGAGCACGAAGTCGTTGACCGCCGGGTAGCTGGCGAGTCCCTTGACGTCGATGTAGATGGGGCTGTAGTTCCGTCCCTCGTCGACTTTGAACAGCGGCCGCAGGTCGCCGAGCGTGACCTTGATCGCGCCAATCTGCCAGAGCACGGCGGCGACGGTCTCCGCCATGTTGCCCGACATCACGCGGCGGATGAGCCCGAGGTCGGGCGTGATGATGCGCTGGTCCCGCATCAAGCGGTAGAACTTGTCGGCCTCGTCTTCGTTAAGCTCGATGGCAAGCCTGGTCTCGTCGATATCGTAGACGACGTGGAAATGCCCGAGCTCGCGCTCGCTGCTCAGGAGCGCGTAGCTCTCGGCGTTCGACTCGCGCTGCCGCGGGCCGAGTTTCGTTGCGGCGCGGTTTATCTTGGCGCGGTAGGTTTCGAACAGGTCCTTCGCGAGCGAAGCGACTTCGTCGTACTCGAGGATGTACGGCGTGCTCGCCCGCATCACCGGGCCGGCGCACTCAATCTCTTTTAGGGGGACCTGGCTGAGTTTCATTGCCGCCGGGCGGCGGGCCCTCGCCGGCCGCTAGCGCTCGCGCGCCACCTTGAACGCCTGGAACTTCGCGCTGTAGAAGAAATTCCAGAGGGCGCGGCACTTCCGGCGCAGCTCGGCGAACGAGCCTTTGTTCTCGAGCACGAAGTCGGCCCGGCGCCAGATTTTCGCATCCGGCAGCTGCAGCTTGAGGCGCGCGACGAGGTCCTCTTCATTCATGCCGGCGTCGACCAGCCGCTTGATCTTCAGGCGGTCCGCGGCCGTCACCAGGATGGCGACGTCGACTTCTTTGTCCAGGCCCCAGGCAAAGAGCAGCGCCGCATCGACCACGACCAGGCCCCTGCGGTTCCGGTCGATCTCCTTGCGCACCCGGTCGAGCAAGGCCGGATGGGTGATTGCGTTCATCTTGGCCAGGCTCGCCTTGCTGGCGAAGGCGATCTTACCGAGCGCCCGGCGGTCGATGTTGCCGGTCTTAGTCAGAATCCCGCGACCGAAGGTCTTGACCAGCTGGCGGTACTCTTCGGTGCCTTTGGCAAGGAGCGACCAGCCCATCTCGTCCGCGTCGATGATCTTCGCACCGTAGCGCTTCAGTTCGCTGGCGACGGTCGACTTGCCGGAACCCATGTTGCCGCCGATTCCCACGAGCAGCCGTTCCTGCCCAAGCTTCCTGTCAAACATCGCGGGTCATCTCCTGTTAGAGCACCTTCGCTTCTTCGTGCAGCAGCTTTACCAATTCGGGTACGGCCTCTTCCGGCGTGCCTTCGAGCACGCGTCCCGGCTTGCGGCCGGGCGGTAGCCGGTCTTCGATGTGCTCGATCCGCCGGGTCAGCGCGGATGGGTCGATCCCGAGTTCGGCCGCGCCCAGCACCGGAATCTCCTTCTTCTTTGCCGCCATCATCCCTTTGAGGGTCGGGTAGCGGGGCTCGTACGCGCCCTTCTGTATCGTCACGAGGCACGGGAGCGGGGCGTTCACCACCTCGGTCGCGCCCTCAATTTCGCGCCGCGCCACAACCGTGCGGGCCGCGAGGTCCGCGGTCATTTCGGCCACGACCGAGACGTGCGGAATCCCGAGGAAGTGGGCGACTGCCGGCGGCACCGCGGCGAGGTCGTCGTCCACCGCCTGTTTGCCGCAGAGCACCAGGTCAAACGGCTGGCGCTTCACGGCGGCGGCGAGCAGGCGCCCGACGGCCAGGGCGTCAATGCCTTCGAATTCCGGGGCGGTGAGCTGCAGGGCGCTGTCCGCTCCCATCGCGAGCGCGGTCCGGAGCGCGGTCTTTACCCGCTCCGGGCCGAGCGCGATGACGGTGATTGTGCCGGAGCCGGCCTTCTCTTTGAGGCGCAGGGCCGTCTCCATCGCGTATTCGTCGTACGGGTTGACGACCCACTCGATTTCGGTGGTATCCACGAAACCGGTCGCGGTGTTGACCCGGATCTTGGTTTCGGTCGACGGGACCTGCTTGACGCAGACGGTAATGTTCACTGCCAGGCTTTCACCAGCAGGCAGGCGTTGTGCCCGCCGAATCCGAACGAATTGGACAGGGCGGCCCGGATGCGGCAGTCGCGCGCCGCGCCCTTGACGAAGTCGAGCTCCACGCCGTCGTCCGGGACCACGTGGTTGACGGTGGGGTGGACCCGCTGGTGCTTCACCTGCAGGACCATCGCCGCCAGTTCCATCGCGCCCGCCGCCCCGAGGCCGTGTCCGATCATCGACTTGGTCGAATTGACCGCGAGTTTGGTCGCGTGCGCGCCGAAGACGTCGAGAATCGCCTTCACCTCGGACGCGTCGTTCAGGGGCGTCGAGGTGCCGTGGCCGTTGACGTAGTCGATGTCCTCAGGCCGCAGACCGGCCTCGGCAATCGCCTCGCGCATCACGGCGATTGCGCCGAGCGCGTCGGGGTCCGGCGCGGTGATGTGGTAAGCGTCGGCGGTCGCGCCGTACCCGGCCAGCTCGCAGTGGATTTGCGCGCCGCGCCGACGGGCGTGCTCCAGCTCTTCGAGGACGAAAATGCCGGCGCCCTCGCCCATCACGAACCCGTCGCGGTCCCGGTCGTAAGGCCGGGAGGCCTTCTCCGGTTCCGAGTTGTGCTTGGAGAGCGCGCCCATGTTGCAGAAGCCGGCGATGGTGAATCTCGTAATCGCGGCCTCGCTGCCGCCGGCGACCATCACGTCGGCGTCGCCGTGCATGATGTGCCGGAATGCGCTGCCGGTCGCATGCGCGGCGGACGCGCAGGCCGAGGTTGTGTCGTAGTTCGGGCCGCGCAGGCCGTACACAATCGCGATCTGGCCGCAAGCCATGTCCGGAATCATCATCGGCACCAGCAGCGGCGACACGCGCCGCGGGCCCTTCTGGAGGAACTGGGCAAACTGCGCTTCCCAGGTCTGGATGCCGCCCATTCCGGTACCGGTAACGACGCCGACCCGGCTCCGGTCCTCTTTCTCGAAGTCGATCCTCGAATCCCGGACCGCCTCGTCCGCCGCCCAGAGGGCGTACTGGGTGAACCGGTCGGTCCGCTTCACCAGCTTCGCATCCAGGCGCTGGGTCGGGTCGAATCCCTTGACCTCGGCGCCAATCTGCACCTCGAGGTCGGCAGTGTCAAACGCGGCGAGTCGGGCCACGCCGGTCTTGCCGGCGAGGAGGCTCTGCCAGAAGGTCGGGACGTCATTGCCGACGGGTGTGACCACGCCCATCCCGGTAACCACGACCCGTCGGCGACCGCTCTGGTTGCTCATCGGCGGTTGGGGTTAGGGATTCCGGCTTACTTCTTCTCGGCCAGTTTCTTCTGCAGGTACTCGGCGGCCTTGCCTACAGTCACCAGTTGCTGTGAGTCCTCGTCCGGGATTTCGACCCCGAACTTCTCCTCGAACGCCATGACCAGCTCGACGATGTCGAGCGAATCCGCGCCCAGGTCATCAACGAAGTGAGCGGTATCGGTAACTTTCTCCGGCGTCACGTGCAACTGTTCGACTATGATGTTCTTAACATCGTCTATCAGCGCCATCAGGTTCCTCCTTAAGGATTCCGGCCTCCACGGCCGGCAGTTCTCGGCAACTGCATAGCCGCACTATCAGCACAGCAGTGTATCAATAAGCCCGCTAAAGTCAATTCAGGCGGGGGGATAGCCGGAAGCCGGGTCAGGACAAGTCAGAAGTCAGAATGCAGATATCAGAATGCAGAATTGCGGAGGAAACAGCCGTCCGGAACCAGAACCCCTGCACTGTCTGACAGGGGCCGCCGAGGCCAACCCTTGAACCCTGAAACCCCGCGTCCTACGGCAGGGCGAGGAGGTTCAGGCCGGAAAGCGGGTCGGGTTTGCGGGCAAGGCGACGGGGCCCGGGAACGAGCGCGACCTCCAGCGTGACCGTGACTGTGCCGGAAAAGAGGTGGCCGGCAAAGGTGGCCAGCCGGGGCGTGCTGATGACGGCGTGGATGTGGCAGACCGGGTTCTTGCCGACCCACGCCACGTTGCCGACCAGAGCTGCCACCTCGTGGTCGCCCTTAAACGTCCGTTTGTGATAGGCCTTGGTCTTCGGGTCAAAGCACCCCAGCGTGACGTCCTCGGCCGCGCCGATTGCGGTCAGGGACCCGGACCTGATGCGATGGCTCCTGACAAAGCCGGCCAGCGTCTCCATGATCTCTTCGCCCGGCATCAGCCTCAGCTGGTAGTATGCCCCATTCCGCACCGATTTCATGCTTTGTCCCTAGTCTTTGGTCCTTAGTCCTTTGTCCTTGTCCTTCTTGATGTACTTGCACTTCGGGTACCCGGGACAGGCGATGAACTTGCCGAACCGGCCCTTGCGCTCGACCAGGTTCTTGCCGCACTTGGGGCATTTCTCGCCCAGCACCTTCGGCTCCGGCCGCTTGCCGCGGACCATGAATCGACACTCGGGATAGCCGGTGCAGGCGACGAACGTCCCGAACCGCCCGCGCTTCTCGGCTAAAGGCTTGCCGCATTTTGGGCAGGGTTCGCCCGGCTTCAGGTCCGGCCCGGGCTCGTCCCGCTTGATGTACCGGCACTCCGGGTAGCCGGAGCAGGCCTTGAATGGGCCGAACCTTCCCGACCGCTCGACCAGGGGCTTGCCGCACTGCGGGCATTTCTCCTCAAGCAGCTTCGGCTTCTCTTTCTTGATGTACTTGCACTTCGGGTAGGTCGAGCAGCCGATGAACTTGCCGAACCGGCCCCAGCGCTCGGCCAGGTTCGCGCCGCAGTCCGGGCACTTCTCGTCCAGCTCCCGGCTCAGGTCCTGCTTGATGTCGGCCGCGCCTTCGGAGACCTTGTCCAGGTCCTCCTTGAATGGCTTGTAGAACCGCCCGATGACCTCCTGCCACTTCTCGGTTCCCTCCTCCACAAGGTCGAGCTCCTTCTCCATCTCGCGGGTAAACCCGAGTTCGAAGATATCCGAGAACCGTGGCACCAGCACGTCGCAGACGACCGTTCCCAGCTCGGTCGGGAAGAGCCTTCCCTCGCGCCGCTCGGCGTACTTCCGGTCGAATAGGGTCGAGACAATAGTCGCGTAGGTCGAGGGCCGGCCGATGGAGTTTGTCTCCAGCCGCTTGATGAGCGTCGCCTCAGTGTAGCGCGCCGGCGGCTGGGTGAACTTCTGCTCGGGACGGAACTCCTTCATCTCCAGCGGTTCGCCTGAGGCGAGCGCGGGCAGCGTCTTCTCCTTGTCCGGGTCGCCATACACACGTTCGAAGCCGGAGAACTTGCACTTTAGAGCGTCGGCCTTGAACAGGTAATCGCCGCTTTCGAGTTCCGCGTTCCGTCCTTCGTCCTTCGCACTTCGTCCTTCGCACTTTCCTATGACTTGCGCTTCCGTGAGTGAATAGACGGCGTCGGCCATCTGGCTGGCAAGGAACCGGCGGTAAATCATGTCGTAGACCCGGAACTGCTCCGGCGTCAGGAATCTTTTCACCGAATCCGGCGTGCGTTCTATGCGGGTCGGCCGGATTGCCTCGTGTGCTCCCTGGGTGCCCTTCTTGTCCGGATAGCGGCGCGGCTTCTCCGGCAGGAACTCAGGACCAAAGCTGTCGGCAACGAACTGACGCGTATCCCGCACAAAGGCATCGGCGACGCGGAAAGAGTCGGTACGCGGATAGGTGATGAGGCCCGCGGTTTCCTTCTCCAGGTCGATACCTTCGAAGAGCTGTTGCGCGACCGACATCGCCTTGCGGGCCGGGAAACTCAGGCGCTGCACCGCGTCCTGCTGCATCGTCGCGGTGATGAACGGCGGCAGCGGCCTTCTCGGCCGGTCGCGCGTCTTCACGTCCGCGACCGCGAACCGGGCCGCGGCACAGCCCTGCTTCACTGCCTCCATCTCGGCCGCGCTGCGGACCTTGAAATCCTCGCCCTTGATCTTGGCGAGCTGGGCCTCGAATGACGCGCCGTCGGTCTTGGCGAAGAGCGCCTTGATTGTCCAGAACTCCTCGGGCTTGAATGCCTGTATCTCGCGCTCGCGGTCGACGAGCATGCGCAAGGCCACGGTCTGCACCCTGCCCGCGGACAGCCCGCCGCGCACGATCTTCCAGAGCAGCGGCGATACCTGGTAGCCGACCAGCCGGTCGAGCACGCGCCGCGCCCGGTGCGAATCGACCTTCTTCATGTCGATGTCGAGCGGCTCGGCCAGCGCCTCTTTCACGCCCTTGGGCGTGATTTCGTAGATCAGCACGCGTTTAATCGGCGCGCCGTTCTTGATTTCGAACCACACCGAATAGGCAATCGCCTCGCCCTCGCGGTCCGGGTCGGTCGCTATGAAGATTGACTTCGCCTGACGGGCCGCGGCCTTCAGCTCGTTAATAACCGGTGCCTTGCCCCGGATGCGGATATACTCCGGCTCAAACTCGTGCTCGACATCAACGCCGAGGCGGGACTTGGGCAGGTCGGAGATGTGCCCCCTGGAAGAAAGCACGTGCATCTTGCCGGCGAGCAGCCTGCCAATCGTCCGCGCCTTGGTCGGCGACTCGACAATCAAAAGGTCCTTCCCGGTCCTCGGTTTCCCCGGGTCTCCACTTCTGACTTCTAGCTTCTGCCTTCTGCCTTCTGACCTCGTCCTTACCTTAGTGTCTTTGTGTCTTTGTGGTGAATCTCCGGGCTGCTTCTGCTCCGGGTTCACCTTTGTGTCTTGGAGTCTTGGTGGTAAGACTCCGACCTTCCGGCCAGTCTTTGCCCGCTTTGGGGCCTTTGCGGTTTTCTTTGCCATTGCGCGTGTAGAATAATGGGAAAGAATGAACTGTCAACTGCGGACACGCGAAGGCTCAGTAAAAGGCTCCCTTGAAAGCTCGCTAGAAAGCTCGTTTCAGAGTTCGCCGGAAGGCGTCGTAGAACGCTTACTCGAAGGCTTGCTTCATCGCTTCTTTCATTGCTCATCTCAATGCTTGTCACATCGCATCGTGCATCGCTCGTCTCAAGGCTCAGCGCATCGCTTCTCACATCGCTTGATTCAAAGCTCCGTCGAAAGCTCGCATCAAAGCTCTTCTGAAAGCTCAACTCAAAGCTCACTTCAAGGCTTGTTTCATGGCTTCGTCGAAAGCTCCTCAAAGGGCTAGCCCCCAGGCGACCCCTATATGTGGACTCTCCGCGACTCGATAGGGCTTAACTGATTGAGGGTGCCCAAGTTATGCTCGGTCGGGCAGCGTCGCTAAAACTTCGGTTCTTTTGGCCCTCTCGGTGAACACAAGTCCGCCCGCACCCACGGGAGATTTGTGGTTCCGGCTGTGCCTGACCACCATGTATGGACTACCGGCAACCCGCGCGCCCGCCGCGTCCAAGACGGTTACAGGCGTCGGACTTCGCCACTGGACACTGGTCACTGGAACCCGGCAACTCGCGCCGGAGGCGCGACCGGTCTTGGCCAAGATTTCGGAAGGACGTCTTCGACATAGCCGAGCCGACGCCCTAGCGGCCTGCACAGGAGTCACGCCTTCCCCTAACCGCCGCGCAGCGTGGCCCGGCCTTGACAGCATGCCTCTGACCGATACTATCTGGGCAATGGTTGCGCAAGCCCCAACGACCTTGACATTAGCGAAATGAGCGAAGCTTCCCCGAGGTCCCGCCCGAAGTCGCGGGCCCGCCGGTCGCCGTTCGACGTGCCCGGAGTGGGTCGGGGAACTACGCGCCGGGAACTACTCGCCGCGATTCGCGAATCCCGCAAGCGGCAGGGCAACTCTCGCCGCGCGGGGTCGTAGGCCGCCGACTCTTCGCCAAGTCTCGAGCCGGACAATCCCGCAATCCGGGACAACCAGATTCACACATCTCCGATTCTGGCGCGGGCGGGCTAGTCTTCGATGACTACGATTGCCGTGGCGTAGCCAGGCAGACGTGAGATACTGACGTGGACCTTCCTGCCCGCGAGAATCTTGTCGGCCCGTGACCCTGATGGTCGGCCTTGGCGTTCTCATCATCCATGTAATGCTGGCACGGAATTCCTGATTTGCATGGTTTCTTCCTGATACTCCGCGTGCAGCAAGAGACTTCCCGAGCCGGTTCCACCTGCATGCGAGTTGCCAGTTTCCAGCCTGGGCATGCGGTGGCGGAAACCGATCTTGGCGCTCTTGGCGTCTTGGCGGTTCTTTGAATCCGCAGTCCTGGTTTCTGCCATCTGCCCTCTGACTCCGCCCGGCCCTTTGTGCACCAGTCTCCTTGTGGTAGTGCTCCGCGTCTGCCGTTCTACGTTCTGGCATCTGGTCTCTGAATTCTGAATTGTCCGGCGTCCGTCGATTCCGGTCCTTGCGCTTGACTTCGAGGTCGTTAGTTCTATATTGGCTGCGACCATGATGCGCGAACCGTTCAGCCGCTTCAACCTCCACTACGACAAGTTCATGGTCAAGTATGTTGACTACAAGGGCTGGGTCGACTACGTCGTGCGCGTATTCGGCCACTTCCATTCCGACCCGAAGACGATTCTCGACCTCGCCTGCGGGACCGGCATCCCGACCCTGATGCTTGCCCGGCGCGGCTACCGGATGACCGGTGTCGACCGCTCGCCCGAGATGCTCGCCGTGCTGGAGTCGAAGCGCGGGAACCTGCCGGTCACCACAATCCACGCCGACATCCGCGACTTCACCGTGCCCGAGCCGCTCGAAGGGGCGATCTGCCTCTACGACAGCATGAACTACCTCTTGACCGAGGATGACCTGGTCCGTTGCTTCCGATGCGCGCGTGCTGCGGTCATGGCCGGCGGGCTCTTCGTCTTTGACATGAACACGGTCTTCGGCTTGGCCGAACACTGGGGCACGCGGACGACTGCCCGCGAAGTCGGCGACATCTACTCAATATGGCAGCACGACTGGGACCAGGAAACGCGCGTTTCCACCCTGACGCTGACCTTCTGGGAGAAGCCCGAGGCCGGCAAGTCGGGCGAGAAGTTCGTGGAAATCCACCAGGAGCGGGCCTACTATCCCGAAGAGGTCGAGCGCTGTCTCAAGACCGCCGGGTTCTCCGAGGCGCATTTCTTCCAGCACGGGTCATTTATCGAGCCGGGGCCGCACACCACGCGGGTGATGGTAGTAGCACGCTAGAAGCGAATGACCAATTGCCAATTCCCAATGACCAATCAAGCCCGAATGACCCTATGTACAAACCCGGCGTCCGTAACAGGTCATTTGTTGGGGATCGGGACTTGGGGATTGGGCACTGCGCACTTCCTCTTTGACTTGGCAAAGCCCGAGACTAGAATGGCGGACACCGATGCAATTCATCGCTGACCTGCACATCCACTCCCGGTTCTCGCGCGCGACGAGCCGCGATATGGACATTCCGGCCATCGCGGCTGCGGCCAAGACCAAGGGCATCAAGCTGGTCGCAACCGGTGACTTCACCCACCCCGAGTACATGAAGTCGCTGAAGCAGCACCTGAACCCGAACGGCAGGGGCCTGTTCACCTTCGAGGATACGTACTTCATCCTTAATGTAGAACTCAGCGGCATCTACAGCGCCGGCGGCAGGCTGCGCCGGATTCACAACATCGTCTTTGTGCCCAGCTTCGAGACCGCGGAGAAGCTGACCGCCTGGCTCGACGGCTACGGCAAGCTCGCCTCGGACGGCCGCCCCACGCTCAGCCTCTCAAGCTACGACCTGCTGGCAAAGCTGCTCGAAATCGACCGGCGTGCGTTCCTCGTGCCCGCGCACATCTGGACCCCGTGGTTCTCGCTCTACGGCTCGAACTCGGGGTTCGACTCAATCGAGGAGTGCTTCGGTGATTTGTCCAAAGAGATATTCGCGGTCGAGACCGGGCTTTCGAGTGACCCGCCGATGAACTGGCGGCTCTCCGCGCTCGACAGCCGCACGCTCATCTCCAACTCCGACGCCCACTCGCCGGGCCGGCTCGGCCGCGAGGCCAACGTCTTTGACTGCGAGCTGACCTACGATGCCATCCGCGACATCCTGAAGACGAAGGACCGGAAACGGTTTCTCTACACCATCGAGTTCTTCCCCGAGGAGGGCAAGTACCACTACGACGGACATCGGGCCTGCAATGTGAGCTTTGCCCCGGCCCAGTCGCTCGTGAACGACAACCTTTGCCCGGGATGCGGCCGGCAACTCACCATCGGCGTGCTGCACCGGGTCGAGCAACTGGCGGACCGCAAACCGGAAGAGGTCCCGACTGATGTGATTCCTTACAAGCACCTGGTCCCGCTCGAGGAGGTCATCGGCGAGGCCTTGGGCGTAGGACGTGACACGGGACAGGTGCACAAGATGTACGAGGCTATGGTCGCGGCACTCGGCAGCGAGTTCGAGATTCTCCTCAATTCGCCGGTTGCCGACATCGAGAAGAACTCGAACGACCGAGTTGCACTAGGCATCGACCGCATGCGCCGGGGTGAGGTGCAGGCGACCGCAGGCTACGATGGTGTATTCGGGGTAATCCAGGTTCTGCCGGGCGCACCGCCGACGCCGGCCGCGCGCGACGCAGAGCCGGGGACGCAGATGGGACTGTTTGGATGAGGACCAAGTCAAAGGTCAGAAGCCAAAAGGCAAAAGCCAAAGCTGGCCGGGGCCGCGGTTTTGAGATTTGGCTTTTGGCTTCTAGCTTCTGACTTCTCCTATGCGCACCCTCTGGGCTCCGTGGCGGGCCGAGTACATCTACTGCGCGGCCGGCAAGCCTTCAGCTGGAAAGCGCCACTGTCTGTTCTGCAACCTGCTCAAGACGAAAGACGACGCGATGAACCTGATACTGTACCGCGGGCGGCGCGCCTTCATCGTGATGAACCGCTTCCCCTACAACAACGGCCACCTGATGGTCGCGCCGAATCGGCACACCGCGGATCTTGAGACGCTCAGCGCGGCCGAGAGCGCGGAGTTGTTCAAGCTCGTACAGAAGTCGCTTGCGGTGCTGCGCCGAGGACTCAAGCCGCAGGGCTTCAACGTCGGCGCGAACCTCGGCCGGGTCGCGGGCGCCGGTGTCGCCGGGCACGCGCACATCCACATCGTGCCGCGCTGGCTCGGAGACGTGAACTACATGCCGCTCCTGGCCGAGACCAAGGTCATCAGCGAACACCTCTCTGAGACCTACGACCGGCTCCAGAAGGAATTCTCACGCGGAACCGGATTCCTACCACAAAGACACGAAGACACAAAGAAGAGATGAATCGGTCCAGCGGCACGGACCTTTTCACGCCGTTGTCCTAGGCGTTCACCCAACCGATGAACTCATTTGAACCTGTGCCGGCAGACGTGGAACACGTGGCGAAGGTTGTTGTCGATGCGGCATATCGAGTCCACAAGGCGCTTGGCCCGGGGTTGCTCGAATCAGTCTACGAAGTCTGCCTGGCACACGAACTCAGGCAGCGGAAGCTGGTAGTGGCCACGCAGGTGGCGCTGCCCGTAGTCTACGATGGCGCCAAACTCGATGCCGGACTGCGACTCGACATGCTGGTGGCTGACTGCCTGATTGTGGAAGTCAAGGCGGTCGAGGCCATGAACCCGGTTTTCAAGGCGCAACTGCTGACATACGTGAAACTCAGCGGCCGCCGCTTAGGGCTGCTCATCAACTTCAACGTGCCTGTAATCAAGAACGGCATCAAGCGGGTGGTTCTGTGACCCTTTGTGTCTTGGTGTCTTTGTGGTTGATTCCCGCCGGAGGATCTGCTTGATCAAGGCCGTGGTGTTCGATGTCGACAACACCCTCGTCGACTTCCGGAAGTGGAAGAACGCCGCCGTGGACGCGGCAATCGTCGCGATGATTGACGCCGGGCTCGACCTCACGCCGGAGCAGGCGCACAAGAAGATATTCGAGATCTACGAACGGAAAGGAATCGAGTATCAGGGAGTGTTCGATGACTTCCTGCATGAAGTCCTCGGCTACGTCGACTATCGGGTGCTGGCCGCAGGCATCGTCGCCTACCGCCGTGCCCGGGAAGGAGCGCTCGTCTCCTATCCGCACGTCAACCTCGCGCTGCTCAGGCTGTTCCGCATGCACCTGAAGCTGGCCGTGGTATCGGACGCGCCGCGAATGCAGGTCTGGATGCGGCTGGTGCAGCTTGGCGTCGACATGTTCTTCGACACGGTTGTGACCTTCGACGATACCGGCGTGCGTAAGCCCGCGCCTGAGCCGTTCCGGAAAGCGCTTGAGCTGCTGAAGGCGCAGCCGGAAGAGGCGGTGATGGTCGGCGACTGGGCCGAGCGCGATATCATCGGGGCAAAGACGCTTGGCATGACTACGGTCTTCGCCCGATACGGCGACGAGTTCGGCACGAACGTCTCCGGCGCCGACTTCGAGATCAACGACGTGCTTGAATTAATACCTATCGTCGAACGGTTGAATACGAGCTAGATGAACCCACCGAAGTCAGAAGGCAGATACCAGAAGGCAGAAGTCAGACGTTCCGAGATCGGAGACCGGCTTCTGAGCTTCGCGGTGGACGTTGTTCGATTCAGCTGGCGCCTCGAACGAACGCCGACGAGCCGCTATCTCGCAAACCAGTTGATGCGCGCTGCGACGTCGACCGGAGCCAACTACCGCGAGGCGTGCAGCGCCGAGAGCCGCGCTGACTTCGTGCACAAGCTGCAACTCGTTCTGAAAGAGACAAGAGAAGCGGAATACGGGCTTCAGCTACTCTCGTGTTCGGACTTCGTGACTGAGGGCGCACTGGAACCGCTTCTAGGTGAGGTCGACCAGCTCATCAGAATCCTGGTCAAGTCGGTAGTCACAGCTAAGTCGAAGGCATGAGCAATTCCGCACTTCTGCATTCTGTACTCTGCCTTCTGACTTCTGACTTCGGTCGATGAGCATCTACGGGATCGGCATCGACCTCGTCAACGTAGCGCGCGTGCGAGCCGCGCTCGAACGCTACCCCGAGCGGTTCCGCAACCGGGTGTTCACGCCCGCCGAGGTCCGGTTCTGCGAGACGCTCGGCGACAAGTACCCGTCCTACGCGGGCCGGTTCGCGGCCAAGGAGGCGTTTTCGAAGGCGCTCGGAACCGGGCTGCGCGGAGCAATCGGCTGGACCGAAATCGACGTCTGCGACAACGAGCGGGCTCGGCCGACCATCCGAGTCACGGGCCGGGCCGAGAAGGTACTTGCGGGCAGGAAAGTCCACCTCAGCATCTCGCATCTGCCTGACTACGCCACAGCAATCGTAGTCATCGAAGACTAGCCCGCCCGCGGGCGGGAATGCAGATGCCGCAGCAGACGCATGGGTTGCTTCTCCTTTCTCGGCGTCGATAATCAGTGGCCAATGGCGCACCTGAGAGTCGCGTGCTGGGCAGTAATGCTGCTTGGTCTGTCGGCTCTCGCCTGTCGCAGGCCGGACTATCTCCCGCTCAAGGACAATCAGGTCTGGCGATACGCCGTGACTGGAAGCGAAATGCAACAGTCCCACGCGATTGAGACCGAGAGCCTGACATATGCGATTGCGGTGACCGGTTCGGCAATCCAGCCCGGACTCGGCAAAGTGTACGAGGTACACGTCACGCGTGACGAGAAACCGTACCTGTCGTTCTTCTTCCGCAAGACCCGGGACGCCGTGTTCGTGCTGCCCGCGTCGCACGTCGACGGCCTCGAGCCGACCTCGGATTGGGTGAAGCTACTGGAGCTGCCATTGCGCGAGGGCGCGTTCTGGTATGGCGACGAAGAGCACTCGGTCTCATTCGAGGTGATGGGGCGAGACAGCGTGGGAATCCCGGCCGGCCGTTTCCGCGACTGCTTCCGCATTCGGGTCCACGCACCAAACCCATACCTGATGGACGTGTGGCTCGCGCCCGACGCGGGCATCATCCGCTGGCAGCGCACCTTCTCCGCCGTCCGGTCGGAGAATTCGGTACGAATTAGCCGCTGATTCTGCCGCGCCGCTCATTTCGGATTTCTCCCTCAGTCGCGAACCGATTGCGGGCGTCTTGTCGTCCAAGTCGTAGTCGTTGCGTGCGAAAACGTTTGACAACTCGCGCGATATTCGTATTCTCTTCGCGATGGATTGTGCGACCCAGCGTTCACGGGTCACCCTGATACCATTGGCTGCGCTTCCAACAACGACAATTGTCCGTTCCGTAACCTGTCTGCGCCGGGTCTGCCGGCGTGGGCTAAGCACAAACCAAAGGAGGTGCGAATGGTGAAGAAAGCGAAGAAGGCCGTCAAGAAGACAGCCAAAAAGGCAAAGAAGAGATAGCTGTCTTTTCGACAGCCTACCATTGCCGCCGCGCATCCCGCGGCGGCGTGGCTTTCACGGCCCACTAACTCAAGCACGTGCGGGAGCGGACGTGCGAAAGAACAGCGGCTCGGGCTGGCCCGAGCCGCAACAGCAGATGCTCTGAGACTAGCGGATCCGGAGAACCTTGCTGGTCTGACCCGCCTCGCGGGTGAAGTAAACTCCGGGCTTGAGCGCTTGCGAGCGCCTTCCCAGTGCATCGTACACGCAGGCGCAGCTTCGCAGATTCCCGGACACGACCGACGGTTGCGGGCTTCGCTTGGTCGTGGTCACCGGCGGTTGGTCGGCAACTCCCGTGACTGGTACATCAAGATTGCCATAGACATCGGCACTGGTCCCTTGCTCCCACGCGACCAGACAGTTCGAATCTGAGAACGCCAGCGCCGGCCACCAGCGCATGACCGCGCTCGTGCCCGACACCGGGAACCGGTCGCCGACCAGCGAGCCGTCTTTCGCGACGAACCGGCCGAAGATGGTCTCCGGCAGGTTGTTCTCTCCTGACATCCAGACCACGAGGAACCTGCTGCCGTCGTACGCGGCCACGGCCCAGCGGTGGCAACCGGAGTCGGCCGCAATCGGGATGGTGCTGCCGACCAAGTCGCCCTGTCGCGACACGAGGGTGCTGTAAAGCTGGAGTGAAGGGTATGCACCCTCGTGCCAGACCACAAGGTAGTTTGAGTCCCCGAAGCAGAGATTGGGGCCGGACGCGGTGCCGGACGCAATCTGGAACACGTCGCCCTCGGGCAGGCCATCGCGATTGACGAACCGGCCGTAGGAACCGCTGGAGGAAACGGACCAGACCACGAGACTCCGCGTCCCGTCGTCGGCCACGTTCGGTCGGTACTCGTACCCGCTCGACGTCGAGACCTTCACGCCCGAATCGAGCACGACGCCGGCCGGAGTGACGCGCGCGGCAAACGGGTGAAAGACGTTGGACGGGCCGTACTTCTCGTCCGACCAGACCACGAGGTAGTTCTCGCCGGTGAAGGTGACCGTCGGGTCGTTCTGGATGAACGAATCGTCGGCGGTATTGCAGATGAGGAACGTGTTCAATGTGTCGAGCGAAGGAGTGACACGCACTCCCATCAAGTCGCCCTTGGTTCAGCAGTGCTGGCGGGTGACCACCAGGAAGTTCGAACCGTCCCAGGCCGCGCTCACGCGGTAACCGATGCTGTCGGTGAAGAGCTCGACTCCGGTCGGGTCGAGCACCGCGCCCTGCTTTGTTACCCGCGTGGCATAGACGCCGGTAAGCGGAGCCTGCCGCTGGTCTTCCCAGAAGACGTAGAACTGGTCCTGGGCATACACGACTGATGCATAGCCCGTATACCCGGACGCGGTGCAGATAGGAAAGTCGGCACCAACCAAGGCAAGCAGAAGCAATGTACTCATGGTTACCTCCGGCTGGATTCTACTCCTAGCCAGCCCGCGCACAAGGCCAAGCAGCGCCCGAGCATTTCTACGTTATACCCGGCTTCACGGGATGACGGTTATCTCCGAGCCGTCACTAAAGCGGAAGACAAACTCCTTGCCGGACACGTTGGCACGTTCGTCAGCCCCCAAAGAGTCCACGTGGAAGTCCGCAAAGTAAAGCTCAACCAAGTCGTTCGGCGCGATCGTGATCGGCGCAGTGAAATGGACGGTGTCTCCGGGCCCAGTCCCTGGCATCCCAGGCGCCAGCGGGTAGCCGCAGCGGTCCGGGCCGATGCGGAAGTCCCTCATGTACAAGAATTCCGACGTGTTGGAGAACACAAGCCAGTTGACCGTGTCTTCAACCGTCCCGACGTTGACGACCCAGACGCGGAAACCTGAGCTGTCGCCGGTTAGCTCCGGCGCGCCGACCATCATCAATCGGCTCCAGCCCGGCGGGCGGATGACGATGTCGTGCGGCTCAGACCACTGAGACGTCAGCCCATACGTGTCCCTTGCCTGGGCTCTGACCAGGTACGTGTCCGGCGTGGACCACGAGTGACTCATCTCCACGGGCCCGTACGGGAGCACGAACTCGCTCCAGTCCGAAGTGTCGCCGTCGCCCCATGCGAACCGGATTGCCACTTGCAGCCAGTCCGGGTGACCCGCGCCGGCCTGGAAGTCGTATGACGTATCCCTGCCGCCGATGTCTGGCCCGCTCGGCTCTCCCGGTGTCTCGGGCGGCAGGCGCATCGTCACCTGCACGGTGCGTGCTTCGGAGAACTCGGACGTGAGCAGGTGATCCTGTGCCGAGACGCGCACCTCGTAGGTTCCGGTATCGGACCAGGCATGCGTGAATACGACTGTCTCCCCGCTCGCGAACCAACCTTCCCAGTGCGAAGCGGTGGAATCGCCCCAGTCGAAGCGAAGTGCCACGTTGTCTCCGTCCGGGTCGCTCGCGACAGCCGTGAAGACGTAGGTTGAGTCTCTGAAACAGTAGTCCGGTCCGACCGGGCGGTCCGGAACGTCGGGCGCATGGTTGGTCTTGCAGGACAGCAAGGCAGCCACTACCAGTGGAAGGACTGCGGCAGACAGAGCTCTAGTCCGGTTCATTGTTCCTCCTTACCTTTCTCCTCCAACGCGACCGGTGTTTCGCAGGTCGTGGTGGAACTTCGGCCACGGCGAATCGGCCAAAGGACTAGTCCCTTTCAGCGCGTAGAGGTAGCCGTCCTCGCTGGTGAAGTAGATCGTGCCGTCGGAACCGACGGTGGGTGACGACTCAACGTTCCCTTCGGTCTCATAACGCCACTTAAGGGTTCCATCCGAGTAGAGGGCGTAGAGGAAGTTGTCGTCCGCGCCGAAGTATACCGTGCCGTCCGCGGCGATTGCGGGCCCGGCGTCAACATTGCCGCCGGTCTGGTAGCGCCACTTGAGGGTGCCATCAGGGTTTGTGGCATATAGGTAGTTGTCAATTGACCCGAAGTAGACAGCACCATCCGTGCCGATTGCGGGAGCGGAACGGACGCGGTCCCCGGACAGCCCCCATCTGACAGTGCCGTCAGGGTTCAGCGCGTAGAAGTCAGAGATTGTCCTCGAGTCAGTCCCGAAATACACAGTGCCATCCGAGCCTATTGCGGGGGAGGACCGGACGTCGTCGCGGGTGTCGTATTGCCACTTGAGGGTGCTGTCAGGATTCAGGACGTAGAGGCAGGTGCTCAAGCCTATGTAGATTGTGCCGTCAGCTGCGATCGCCGGGGAGGACTGGATGTATCCGCCGGTCGAGTAGCGCCACCTGAGCGTGCCGTCAGGATTGAGCGCGTAAACATTCTTGTTCGAAGACCCGACGTAGACCGTCCCATCAGCCGCGATAGCAGGAGATGTGGCGTCGCCGCCGACGTAGTAGCGCCAAAAGAGCTTGCCGCTGGGAGTAAGGCAGTAGATATAGTTGTCGTCCGAGCCAAGGTAGAGTCTACCATCGGGTGCGAATGCAGGTGAAGACGCCACATTACCGCCGGTCAGATAGCGCCACTGGGTCGTGCCGTCGGGGTTGACCGCATAGACGGAGCTGTCAGAAGACCCAACGTAGATCGTACCGTCCGGCCCAATAGCCGGCGCCGAAGTCATGGAACTCCCGCTATCGCCAAGGCGGAATCGCCACAGGCGCAGCGTGTCCGGCGGCTTGATGATGATGCTGTGCGGTAGCGTCCACAGCGACCGCCCGCTGCCGGTATCGCGCGCCTGAGCTGTCACAGCGTAGGTGTCCGGGGCGGTCCAGGTGTGGCTCATTGACATTGATTCGCCAGAGGCGACAAAGGCACTCCAGCCCGACGTGTCGCCGTCACCCCACGCGAACCTGATTGCCACAGTGATTCCATCCGGATGTGACGCCGAGGTAGAAAAGGTATACGACGTATCCTGGCCGCCTCTGTCCGGTCCGGAGAGTTCGAGCGGCATGTTCGGCGGTCGGCGCAGCACTACCCGAACCACAAGTGCGCTTGACCAACCGGACCTTTGTTGGCCCTCGTCCGTTGCCTGGACACTGACCTCGTAGGTCCCGGTGTCGCGCCAGGCGTGGGTGAGGGTGATGGTGTCTCCGCTCGGCTCCAGGCTCGTCCAGGCCGATACGATAGAGTCGCCCCAGTCGAAGCGCGCGGCGACGCGGTCGCCATCCGGGTCATTCACGATTGTCCTGAAGGTGTAGGTGGTGTCCTTGGAGCAGTATGTGGGATTGGCCGGAAGCGCCGGCACATCCGGCGCGTGGTTGCTCTTGCAGGACAGCCCTGCAGCCACTACCAGTGCAAGGGCTGCGGCAGACAGATTTCTCGTCTTGTTCACTGTTCCTCCCTACATTCCTCCCTACTTTCCGCCGCCGAAGCGGCCGGTGTTTCTGAGGTCATGGTGGAACTTGGGCCACGGCGAATCGGCGAGCGGGAACGGGCTCCACAGAGCGTAGAGATAGTAGTCTGATGACCCGACATACATGACACCGTCAGCGGCAATGGCCGGCGACGACCTGACAGCGTCGCCGGTCAAGTACCTCCACTTGAGCGAACCATCCGGGTTGAGCGCGTAGACGTATCCGTCATCTGACCCGAAATACACGGTGCCGTCCGCGGCGACGGCCGGCGTTGACGACACCGAACCGCCGGTCGCGTAATCCCACTTGAGGGTTCCGTCCGGACTCACCGCAAACATGATGCCGGCGGAGGACCCGATATATACCGTGCCGTCCGCTCCGATTGCGGGCTCGGACCCTGTCTCGCCGGACACCGGATAGCGCCATCGGACTGCTCCGTCCGGATTGATGGCGTAAAGCCCGCTGTCGCGTGACCCGACGTAGATTGTGCCGTCACTCGCAATCGCTGCCGTGCCGGGCCAGTACCCGACGTGGCAGCGCCACTTGGGCGTGCCGTCGGCGTTAACCGCAATAACGGAGTCGTACGACCCGAAGTAGAGCGTCCCGTCCATCGCGATTGCCGGTGAACCGGCAATACCCCACGGTATCGGGTATTGCCACGCCAGGCTGCCGTCCGCACTGAACGCACAGAGGGTGCCAGTGTCTGAGGCGGCATAGACCGTGCCATCTGAACCGATGGTCGGAGAGCAGGCGACGTAGTTCCCCATCGTACGGCTCCATTTGAGCGAACTGTCGGGATTGAGCGCGTAGAGGTGGCCGTCATCTGACCCGAAATACACGGTGCCGTCCGCGGCGACGGCCGGCGAGAAACGAACCAGGGCGCCGGTTTGGTAGCGCCATTTCAGTATGCACTGCGGGCGCACGGCGTAGAGGTAGCCGTCGTACGACCCGACGTAAATCGTGCCGTCCGGCCCGAGCGCCGGGCTGGATGCTATCGCGCGGCCGGTCATGTACCGCCACCTCAGAGTGTCGGGCCGGACGGCGACGCTGTGCGGGGCAGACCATTGGGACAATGCGCCGCCGGTGTCCTTGGCCTGCGCCGTCACCGCGTAGGTGTCCGCCATTGACCAGGCGTGGCTGATCCGCGCCGATTCGCCATCGGCGACGAAAGGACTCCAGTCGGAGGTGTCGCCGTCGCCCCACGAGAACCTGATTGCGACGGGCAGACTGTCGGGATGGGTGGCGACGCTGGCGAACGTGCACGACGAGTCCTGAACTCCCGTATCCGGACCGGATGGTTCTGGCGGAGTGTTGGGCGACCGGTGAATGGCTACCCGCACCACGAGTCCGCCGGACACACGGGATGTGTGTTTTCGGTCCTTTGCCCAGGCACGGACCTCATAGATGCCGGTGTCCTGCCAGGCATGGGTCAGCGCGACGGCACGCCCGCTGGCAGCCCAGCCCGACCAGTTCGACGGCGTGGAGTCGCCCCAGTCAAAGCGGATTGCCACGCTGTCTCCGTCCGGGTCGCTCGCGACCGCCTTGAAGGTGTAGGTCACGCCTTCGAAGCAGTATTCGGGGCCGGTCGGCGCTGTCAGCAGGGCAGGCGGGTGGTTGCACGATGAAAGCGTCGCCAGCGCCAAGGCGGCGAACAGCGAGAGCAACGGTCGGGCGTGATGTCGAGCCAACAGGTCTCCTTCGACGCTCGGGCGTCGTCAATCCGAACCTCTTTCGGACAGATGTAACCAAAGGATAGCGGGAATGCGCCGGCAGTCGACTGGCGCAGGGCACCTGTACTGCCCGGGGTCGCGCTCGCCGGCACGACCGGTGCTGTAAGAACCCGATGCTTCACCGCACTAGGCCGGCTGCCGAGATAATTGTAACTCTCACACGGCCGCTGTCAAGCCGACCGTTGACATGCTTCTGTAGGTGCGCTACCATGACATTCGACGAACCTAACCATCACGGGCCCCGCAAACGAACCGCAGGCGCGGTGACATCAATCACCGACTGACACAGATGAACCCGGACGCCCGACCTCTGACGTCAGTCCGGAGTCCTGGCGTTCGACCCGTCTGCCTGGCTTTCTGTGTTGACCCGTGGTTATCTTTGTGCCTTGGTGGTAGGTGCCCGGTGTTCTGGCGTCCGGACCATCTGCCCGGCCATCCGTGTCAATCTGTGGTTCATCATGCCCTGTCCGCAGTTCTGCATTCTGGTCTCTGAATCCTGACTTCTGAACTATCCGGTCCTCGCCACGCATCCGCTTGACTCCGCTTCTGCCTTGACTGAGACTGAAGCATGAAAACGAGGATGCTCTCCTGCCTCTCCCTGGTCGTTTTGGCCGTAGCCGGCTTTGCCGCGCCGAGCCGGATTGCCGTAGTGCCTGCGTCGGGACGAGCTGCGTTGGAACAGCTCGCGCAGGCCGGTGTGCTGGAGTACTGCCGCACCGATGGGTTCGTGTTCGCCAAGCCCGCTGCCGGCCTGACCTCGCGCACATCGTCAATCGAGCTGTCGCTCAGTCCGGACCGGGCGACCTACCTGGTGTACGCTTCTCACGCCCGGTCGCCGCTGCCGGGCTCGGTGCTCTGGCAGGACGGGAGCACTCTGCTGATGCAGCTTTCGCCAGCCGAGGCCGACGCGGTGTCGCGGCTCGGCGCTGAGCTGCAGCGGTTGCCGGACAAGCCGCACCCGATTCGGCTCGCGCCCGCACGCTCCTTCCCGCTTCCCGCCACGGACACGCTTATCGAACGGCTCATCGCCAAGGTCTCCCCTGACTCAATTCACAAGCAGATACAGCGGCTGCAGGACTTCCGTACCCGCTACACGCTGGCCGACAGCTGCCGAGCCGCCGAGCAGTATGTCTTCGACTACTTCACCACACTGGGCATGGATTCGGTCGAGCTCGACACATGGTACGCGCAAGGCGAAAGGAACGTCGTCGGCACCATCGTCGGCCACCGCAATCCAGAAAAGATTGCCATCATCTGCGGCCACATGGACTGCACCTCCGAGGACCCGTACAACCTCGCGCCCGGCGCCGAGGACAACGCGTCGGGCACGGCGATGGCCATCGAGGCTGCCCGTGTCCTGGCGGGCGAGGAGTTCGACCAGACCGTGAAGTTCATCGCTTTCACCGGTGAGGAGCAGGGCCTTATCGGCAGCTATCTTTATGCCCAAACGATGCGCGGCATCAATGCGGACATCACCGGTGTGCTCAACTTCGACATGATTGCCTGGCCCGGCGGGCAGTTCGGCGTGGCCATATTCTGCGACTCGGCCTCGTACGGGCTTGCCGAGTTTGAAGGCCACCTGGCCGCGCTGTACACGTCTCTCGACCACGCCGTCGTCGTCGGCTCATATGGCAGCGACCAGCTTTCGTTCCAGGAATTCGGGTATCAGGCTACTGCGGGTGCGGAGTACGGCAGTGGGTATCCCTACTACCACACGACTGGTGACACCATCGGTAACCTCTCGATGCCGCTGGCAGCCGAGGTCGCGAAGATGGGAATCGCCGGGCTGGTGACGCTGGCGATGGCGCCGAGCCCGCCGGACAGCTTCCGGCTGTGGGACGCCGGGACCGGCGGTGCGCTCGAAGCGACATGGAAAGAGAACACCGAGTCCGACCTAGCCGGCTACCGCCTGATGTGGGGAACAACATCCGGTGTCTACACGGATTCGCTCCTGCTCGGACGCGTGTCCCATCAGCGCATCAGCGGACTCGTCAACGGCACGCGCTACTACGCGACGCTGGTCGCGCTCGACTCGGCCGGCCACGAAAGCGGCCCGGCCCCAGAACAGAGCGCAATCCCCGGCGTGCAGCCGCTGGCTCCGAGCGGCGTTTCCGCGCTGCCGTTCTTCCACGGCATGGCAACGGCCTGGCTGCACAACACCGAACTCGACCTTGCCGGTTACAACGTGTACCGCTCGACCGTGTCGGAAACAGGATACGTAAAAGTCAATGGCGCGCTGGTGACCGACACGACCTTTCGCGACTCCGCTCTGATGTCGGACACTATGTATTACTACGTCATCACCGCGGTGGACTCGAGCGCGAACGAGAGCCCTCACTCGGCCGAGGTTCGCGGCAAGCCGATAACGCTCGACCACGGCATCCTGCTCGTGGACGAAACCCGCGACGGCAACGGCCAGCGCGGGATGCCGAGCGACGCCCAGCAGGACGCGTTCTACCACGCGCTGCTGAGCGGGACGCGGTACAAAGACTGGGACGTCGCGACGGAAAGCGTCCCGCAGGCCGGCGACGTCGGTCCGTATTCGACCCTGGTCTGGCACGCGGACGACTACACCCAGCAGCTAATCCACCCGGCAGTGCCGGGCCTGGTCAACTACCTCAAGTACGGCGGCAGGCTCTGGCTGGTCGGCTGGAAGCCGATGCTCGGCGTGATGGGCTCGGGCGTCTATCCGTTCACTTTCTCGTCCGGGCAGATGCCATACGATGAAATGCACCTCGCCGGGGCTGGCGAGAGCCCGACTAACAACTTCTTGGGCGCAACCGGAAGGTCGGGCTACCCCGGGATCTCCATCGATTCGACCAAGCTCTTCACGTCGTTCTATGGCAAGCTCCCCTACGTGGACGTCCTCTATCCGCGCGACGCTGACACCGTGCTGACGTTCAGCTCCGACACGAATGATAGTTTCCAGGGCAAGCCGGTCGGGGTCCGCTGGCTCGCGGGCCCGGGCAAGGTTGTCTGTTTCGGATTCCCGATGTACTACACAGTCGAGTCCGAAGCCCGCGCCGTTGCACTCAAGGTGCTAACCGATCTGGGCGAGCCGTACGCGATAGAGGAAAGCCCGAAGTCCGAAGCTCGAATGACGAAGTTGCCGACCGTCGTCCGCGGAGTGCTCTTCCTTCCGCCTTCATCCCTCCGCCTTCATCCTTCATCCCTCTTCGACATGACCGGCCGTGCCGTTATGTCGCTCCACTCCGGCGCGAACGACGTCCGCAGGCTCGCGCCCGGCGTCTATTTCGTGACGGAAGACGGTCCACGGCGTACGGTACACGCGACCAAGGTCGTACTGACTAAGTAGCCCTCCCGGTGTCACCCCGACGCCGAGGAGGGGTCTCGCCCGACTAGATCTCAGACCTGCTACGAGAATGCAGAGCTAGCAGAGATTCGGGCGGGCGCAATGCCCGCCCGAATGCTATTATGGCTGCGGCGCGACTATCCTTTGCTGGCCATGTAGTCGCAGAAACCCTTCAGCCCGGCCCCGACCCGCGGACTGGCGCTGCGGACCGCGGGAATGGCCAAGCGCATCAACCCGATGACCTGCGACGACGTCAGCTTCTGGTTCGCCCGCGCGTTGTGCTCGCTCAGGGCAACGGCAAAGGCGGCGGCAGCGCCACCGTAGTCCTTCTTCTCAACTACCAGCCTGACCGCATCCGTCATATGGCTGGCCGACGTGATGCCCGCCTTGGTCAGCGCGGACTGAAGCGCAGCGTAGGCTGCCTCCTCGCCTGCGACCTGTTCGGCCTGACGGACATAACTGCTGTTGCAGTTCGTTGAGATGCAGCCGACGGCAACGACCAGTACCGGCAACAATAGACTACGGATGTGACGTATGATATTCATGGTCTTCTCCTGTGACGGACTATGGTTTACCCGTCGCCGACCGCTTTGTCAAGGAACGTGCTTGGCGGCAACCGGGACAACCGCCAAGGACGCCAAGAACGCCAAGGTCCGGAACGGCCCAGCCGCGAATCCCACGGATTGCACAGATTCGAGTCCGCCTATCGCCAGGTGTCCACGCCCACTTTCTTCATCGCTCATCGCTTTGCGTTCGGCGCTGTGTCCTTCGCCGTGGCTCTCCTCGTGTCCTCCATCGTGTCTCTCGGCGTATGCTTACCTGTGTCGTGCGCTGTGTCGGCACGTGCGTCTGCACCTGTATAGCGACCTGCGTCGTGACCTGTATCGCGAGCCGTATCCGACGCTGAATCGCGCGCCGTTTCGGAAGCCGTTCCAGAAGCCGTTCTCGTCGTCGTTCCGCGCGTTGTAGGACTTCAAGTACGGGTCGTTGCTGGGCTTCGTGAATCTCGCGGCGTATCGCCGGACCCAGCCCCCGGGGCGGCCCGTGGGCCGATGACTGGACGGGAGAGTAGTGGTCCAGGCCCTGCCTGACCACCACATATAGATTCCCGCCAACCCGCGTCTCCGGCGCCCGCAATCGTCACTCGCGCGCATGCGCGTTCCTGTATGACTTCGGCAGACGACCGGTCGAACTGCAGGGCGGACAGCTTGGACAACTGCTGGGATAACAACCGGTCGAACTACTTGCCCGATGGCCGGGCCAGCTACCGGTGAGACTGCTCCTTCGGCAACCGGTCGAGCAGCCCGTCCAATAGCTCCTCCGGCAATCGGTCTGATTGGGGCTCGGATAGCCCGTGGAACTGCCGGCCCTGCTGTCGGTCAGACTATGTGGCCGGCGGTTGGTAGAATTGCCGGCCCGGCAGACCGGCCGACGACCGGTCGAACCACGGGTTGAATTGCCGGGCGAGGAACCGGGCGAACTATCGGGTCAACTACTGGCCCGACTATGGGGCCAACGGCCCCCGGACGCGTTCTTCGTAACCTACGCGACCCGGTCCGCCCAATCCGCGAAATCGTCTTTCGCCGGCAGACTAGTACCGATGACTCGGGCGCGCCACGCCCAATCCGATCAACGGTATTGGAGAAGCCACGACCCCAAAACGTAACATCGCTCCGCTGTCCGCACTTCTGACTTCTAGCATCTGGCTTCTGACTTCTGACCTCGCCTGCCACCCCGTTTTCCGTCCCCTAGACGGCTGGGGGAGTTCCTGCCCCCTAACCGGCCCTCGTTCCTGCCGCCGCAACAGCGCCGGGTATGGCAGCCGCTCCGGCCACTGCAACAGCCCTCGCTCCGGCCTCATGACCGGCCCTCGTGCCTGAGTCCGCTCATCGAACCGCAACAGCGCCCGCTCCCGGTCCTGCATCTGCGCCCTGAGCAGCACCCGGCCCTCGTGTCGCAGCAGCCGCCGCTCCCGGTGCCGCAACAGTCCTTGCACCTGCGCCCGCACTAGGCCCTGCAACAGCGCCTGCTCCTGCCGCTGCAACGGCG